>Ga0163144_10001349_pt1 | contig 57837 bp, 52 predicted proteins | sample OliLak19BULKMAT1_FD_123175 | JGI IMG/M metagenome (GOLD analysis project Ga0163144, IMG submission 123175) | Freshwater microbial mat bacterial communities from Lake Vanda, McMurdo Dry Valleys, Antarctica - Oligotrophic Lake LV.19.BULKMAT1 | ecosystem: Environmental > Aquatic > Freshwater >...
GAAATCGCCTTCGCTCGGTTTCCGGCGGGCCCAGCCCCGCCGGAAACCCGCTCGGCGCGCGGCCCCTGCGGGTCCGCGCTTCGCGGCTGGGACGGAATCTTCGATTCCTTCCCAGGCGCTCAGAGGTTCCCGCCGACGTCGCCTCCGACGCGAGGCCCGGCCGTCGCCGACGCGGCCGGGGCGCTGCGCGTACGGGTCGCCCGGCCCGACCTTCCGTCCGGACGGGTTGCCTTCCGGCCCGGCGGCCGTCCCGGCAGGCCGGCGTCCGGTCAGGCCGGCATCTCGTAGACGCGGTAGGTGGCGCTGACGGACCCGCCGAGGGCCTCGAGGTCCTTCCGCATCCGGACGTTGTCCTCGAGGATCCACGACCCCTCGCCGCCACGGTACTTCGCCTGGCCGGCGCGCTCGAACACGTCCATCATCAGCGCGGCGTCCACGCCGCGGCCGCGGACCTCCGGCAGCACGCCGAGCAGCATCGTCCGCGCGACGTCGATCTGCTTGCGCCGCGCGAGCAGCTTGAAGAGGCCGAACGGGAACAGCCGCCCGTCGAGGTCGCGGATGATCTGGTTCACGTCGGGGACGTTGCCCACGAAGCCGACGGGCGTGCCCGCGGGCTTCTCGACGAACAGGAAGATCCGCGGGTCCACGATCATCTTCAGGGCCTTGGCGGCGTGGCGGAACTCCGCCTCGGTCATCGGGACGAAGCCCCAGTTGCGCTCCCAGCACCGGTTGTAGAGGTCGAGCAGCGTGTCGATCTCGGCGTCCCAGCGCGCGAGGTCGAGCGTGCGGACGACGTAGCCCTGCCGGTCGAACGTGCGGCGCGCGATCCGCGCGAGGCGCTCCGGGTGGGCGCCGTACGGGATCCAATAGGCGACGAGGTCCTTCGCCTTCGCGAGCCCGGCGCCGCGCAGCAGCCCGTCGTAGTCCTCGCGGTTGTAGGGCATGCCGACGGTGGGCGGGCGGCCGAAGCCGTCGACGAGCACACCGATCAACTCGTTGGAGGAGTAGGAGACCGGGCCACGCATCGCCGTCAGCCCACGGCCCGCCACCCAGGCCCGCGCTGCGGCCACGAGCGCCCGCGCGGCCTCCGGGTCGGGCTCGACGTCGAAGCGGCCGAAGAACCCGATGCGGTCGCCGTGGATCTCGTTGTGCCGGCGGTTCTCCACCGCGGCGATGCGGCCCACGACGCGACCGCCGCGGCGGGCGAGGAAGTGCTCGACCGTGCCGTGCGCGAAGAAGGGATTCTTCGCGCGGTTGCCGAGGAACGCCTCGTCCATCCGCAGCGGCGGGACCCACTGGGGGTGGCCGCGGTAGAGGCGGTAGGGGAGCGTGAGGAACGCCTTCCGGTCGGCGCGGGTGCGCTCGGGCGCGACCGTCAGGAGCGCGGGGTCGACGGGCGACGACGGCATGCGGGGTCCCTCACGACGCGCGCGCCGCGGGCGCCGGCGCGCCCACGCGCGGTCACTCCAGGATCCGGAGCCGCTCGCCGACCCGCCGGAACGCGCCGAGGATCGCATCGAGGTCCTCGTCGGTGTGCGTCGCCATGTACGAGGTGCGGAGCAGGCTGTGGCCCTCCGGCACCGCGGGCGGCACGACCGGGTTCACGAACACGCCCTCCTCGAAGAGGCGGCGGTTGAACTCGAACGTGGCCTCGTCGCTCCCGATCACGATGGAGAGGATCGGGGAGCCGTGGTCGAGCACCTCGAAGCCGAGCTCGTCGAAGCCCTGCTTCATCCGGCGCACGTTGCGCCACAGGCGTTCGCGCCGCTCGGGCTCGGCCTCGATCACGTCGAGGCACGCCAGGACCGTGGCCACGTTGCTCGGCGGCATGCTCGCCGAGAACACGACGCTGCGGGACGCGTGCTTCAGGTAGTCGATCACGTCGGCCGGCCCCGCGACGAAGCCGCCGATGGTGGCGAACGACTTGGAGAACGTGCCGACGACCAGGTCCACGCCGGCCTCGACGCCGAAGTGCTCCGCCGAGCCGCGGCCGCGGCGGCCGAGCACGCCGACGGCGTGGGCGTCGTCGACGAGCAGGCGGGCCTCGTAGCGCTTCGCGAGGGCCACCATCTCCGGGAGGGGCGCGAGGTCGCCCAACATGGAGAAGACGCCGTCGGTGACGATCAGGCGGCCGCCCTCGCACGGCGTCTCGCGCAGCAGGCGCTCGAGGTCGTCCATGTCGCTGTGGCGGTACTTGACCAGCTTGCCGAACGCGAGGCGGCAGCCGTCGATCAGCGAGGCGTGGTTGTCGCGGTCGCCGAAGATGACGTCGCCGCGGGCGGCGAGCGCGCCGAGCGCGCCCACGTTGGTCTGGAACCCGGTGCCCGACGTGATCGACGCCTCGCGGCCGAGGAACTTCGCGAGCCGGTGCTCGAGCTCGACGTGCAGGGTCAGCGTGCCGTTCAGGAACCGCGAGCCGGTGCAGCCGGTGCCGTACCGCGAGATCGCGGCGCGCGAGGCCTCGATGACGTGGGGGTGGTGGGTCAGGCCGAGGTAGTTGTTGGACCCCGCCATGACGAGCCGTCGGCCGTTGGCGACCACGTGCGTGCCGCCCTCGCTCTCCGAGATCGCCCGGAAGTAGGGGTAGATCTCGGCCTCCCGGAGGACCTGGACGCGCTGGAGGGTCGGCGAGCCGAGGAGCTTCTCGAAGAGGTCCACGCGGGACGATTCCTTGGGAGACGGAGCGGCACGCACCGGGGGGGTGTGAGGCCCGGAGACGCAGGTGCCCGGGCATCCTAGGGACCGGCACGGGGGAGTCAACGTCGGAGACTGTCCCCACGGGCGTCTCCGCTCCCCGTCCGCCCCGTACACTCCCCGGTCCCGTGGGCCCCGGTCGGTCGGGCCGCCCGCGGGTCGGAGGCCGCCGGACGTGCGCCAGGTCCTCGTCACGGGCGGTCACGGCTTCGTCGGCAGCCACCTCGTGCGCCGGCTCCTCGCCGAGGGCGACCGCGTCCGGTGCCTCGTCCGCCGCGAGGGCGTCCCGGAACATCTCGCCGGCCTGCCCGTCGAACTGGCCGTCGGCGACGTGACGCGTCCGGACACGCTGGCGCGTGCCGTGGACGGGATGGACGAAGTCTTCCACCTCGCCGCGCGGCTCACCGCGCTCACCGAACGTGACATGTTCCGAACGAACGGCGGGGGGACCCGCCACCTGGTGGACGCGACGGCCCGTGCCGGGGGCGTCGCGCGGTTCGTCCACTGTTCGTCGCTCGCGGTGGCCGGTCCGTCCGAGGGCGACGCGCCGCGCACGGAGGGGTCCGACGGCGCGCCGGTCACCTGGTATGGGGCGTCGAAGGCGCTCGCCGAGCGGGTGGTGCGGGGACGCGCCGGGACGGGCCTCGCGTACACGATCGTGCGGCCGCCCGTCGTGTACGGCCCGCGCGACCGCGGGCTCCTCTCCCTCTTCCAGAGCGTGGCCAAGGGCCTCCAGCCGCTCCTCGGCACCCAGCCCAAACACTACTCGTGGGTGTATGGGCCGGACCTCGCGGACGCCCTCGTCGTGCTCGGCCGCCACCCGGCGACCGTCGGACGGACCTACTACGCCTGCCACCCCGAGGTGACCACGATGGAGGCGTTCCTCGACCTCGTGGCCGGCGCGATCGGGCGTCGGGGGCTGCGCCTGCGGCTGCCCGACAGCCTCGTGCGGCTCGTCGCCCGCGTCTCGGACCTCGTGGCGCAGGGGACCGGGACGCCGGCGATGCTCACCGTGGACAAGACGCACGAGATCGAGCCGCGGGCGTGGGTGTGCTCGCCGGCCGCCGCCGCCCGCGACGTCGGTTGGCGGGCGACGACGCCCGTGGACGTCGGCGTCCCGGCGACGGTGGCCTGGCTGCGGGAGGCGCGGTGGCTGTAAGGTCGTTCCCCGAACCGGCCATCGTTGACCTCGCGGCTCCCGCCACCCACAATCCCCGGGCGGACGTCGTGCCCGCGGTCCGGGTCGTCGGGAGGTGGGAACTCGTGGTGCGGTTCACCGACAGTCGCCTGCGCGTCCTCCCGCCTCGACTCGTCGCGGCGGCGCTGCTCGTCGGTACCGGGGTCTTTGGCGTTGGGGTCTTGGGCGTTGGGGTCTTGGGCGTTGGGGTCTTGGGCGTTGGGGTCTTGGGCGCCGGGTGCGAGGCCGCGAAGCGCCCCGTCCGACCCGACGTCGATCTCCACCACCCGAGCGCGTCGCGGCGCCTCGAGGCGGTGGGCGCCGTCGCGCGGTCGCGGGACGCGTCGCAGGTGCCCGCGCTGTTCGACCGCCTCCTCGACGACGACGAGGTGGTCCGCCTCGCGGCCGCCTCGGCCCTGCGCGACCTGGTCGGTCGCGACCCGGGATACCGCGCCTACGACGCCGAGGGCGAGCGCGCGACGAAGGCCGCCGCGTGGCGAGCCGCGTGGCAGGCGTCCGGATCTCCCGCGCGGTCGTCGTCCGGTCCGGGCGCGGCGGGGTACACAGGAGGGGCGGTCCATGGCGCGCCCCGTTGACTTCGTGTTCGACGCCACGCTCGCCTCGGACCCGCGGTTCCTCCTGTTCGTCCGCGCGTTGGCGGGGGAGGGCGCGTCGGCGGCCGGCTTCTCGGACGACGAGCGCGCGCGCATCGAGCTGGCGGTCGTCGAGGGCTTCACGAACGTGATCCGGCACGCGTACCACGACCGCCACGACCAGCCGATCGCGCTCCGGCTGCGGGCCCCCGAGGGGCTCTTCTCGCTCGAGATCGAGGACCGCGCCCGGTTCGCGGACCCCACGAAGTTCGCGTCCCGTCCCCTCGACCAGATCCGGCCCGGGGGCCTCGGCGTCCACCTGATGAAGACCACGATGGACGTGGTCGACTACCGCAAGAACGAGTTCGGGGGCACCACCTTGACCCTCACGAAGCGCCGTCCCGGAGGACCCTCATGAACGTCACCGTCGAGCAGTTGGCCAAGGGCGTCCTCCTGGTCGTGGAAGGCCAGGTCGACATGCACACGAGCCCCGAGCTGCGGGGCCGCCTGCGCGAGGCGCTCGAGCGCAAGTCGAGCCCCATCGTCGTGGACCTGACGAAGGTCGCGTTCATCGACTCCAGCGGGCTGGCCACCCTGATCGAGGGCCTGCAGGCCGTCGGCAAGTTCGGGGGGAAACTGCGGCTGTGCGGGCTGGCGCCCGCGGTGCGCAACCTCTTCAAGCTGTCGAACCTCATCTCGATCTTCGACATCCGTGAGACGCGCGAGGACGCGACGAAGTAGCCGGGAGACGTCGTGTCAGGTCCGCTCGCGATCCTCGAGGCGCTCGGCGACGGGACGTTGCGCTTCGTGCGCTACGTCGGCGGGGTGAGCGCGCTCGGGGCGGAGACGGTCCGGCACACGCTGGTGGGACCGTTCCAGGGGCGGCCCATCCGGTTCAAGGAGGTGTGGACGCAGATGGTGCGGGTGGGCCCGCGCTCGCTCCTCGTCGTGTTCCAGGTGAACTTCTTCGTCGGGATGATCCTCGCGCTCATCGGCGGAAACATCCTCCAGTCCATCGCGACCGGCTTCACCGAGTACGTCGGCGACCTGATGACCATCGGGATCGTCCTCGAGTTGGGCCCGCTGCTGACCGGCATCATCATGACCGGCTACATCGGCGCGGCGCTCGCGGCCGAGATCGGCACCATGGTGGTGACGGAGGAGGTGACCGCGCTGCGGACCACGGGGCTCCACCCGGTGCGCTTCCTGGTCGCGCCGCGGCTGATCGCGACCATCACCATGATCCCCTGCGTCACGGTGCTGGGCGACATCGTGGGGATCTTCGGCGGGCAGCTCATCGCGGAGCACTTGCTCGGGATCAGCCCGACCGTCTACTACGAGCGGGGTTGGGAGGCGCTCGGCCGCGACGACATCTGGCACGGCTTCCTGAAGAGCGTCGTGTTCGGCACGATCATCGGCCTGGTCGGCTGCTACCAAGGCTTCCAGGTGAAGGGCGGCGCCGAGGGGGTCGGGCGGGTCACGACCCAGGCGGTCGTCTCCTCCATCCTCCTGATCGTCGCGGCGGACGCGGCCCTCAACTACTTCCTCCTGTTCTAGTAGGATCCCCCCGGCGCCATGTACACCCAACGTGCAGAGCTCAAGGCCGGCGTGATGTTCCTCGCCGCGCTCGCGGCGCTGTTGTTCGTCCTGTTCCGCGCCGGCGGGTCGCGCCTCCCGTGGGCGAAGGGCCCGTCCCTCCACCTCCGGTTCGTGCAGGGCTTCGCGGCGCCCCACGTGGGCGACCCGGTCATGATGAACGGCCTGCGCATCGGGACGGTGAAGGCGGTGGGCCAGGGGACCGAGGTGCGCGGCGTCCCGGGTGCCGACGGGAAGACGCTCGCCCTGACGAGCGACGACCGCGCACGGCTCCGCGTCAAGCCGGGCGAGTCGGGCGAGGCGCGCGAGGTGTTCGTGACCGCCGTGGTGGAACTGCTCGACGAGAAGCAGGTGATCCCGCGCGACACACGCGGCCAGATCACGGTGAACCTGACGGGCGCGCGCGAACTCGCGCTCCTGCCCGGCCTCTCGCGCGAGGACCTCTCGCCGGAGGCGACGAAGGCCGAGCCCATCCTCACCACCGCCGCGGGCGACATCGCCGACATCCAGAAGTCGATCCAGGAGCTCGCGGCGAAGGTCGGGACCGTGGCGGACAACGCCAACCTCGTGTTGTCCGACGTCCGCGAGGCCGTCGCCGACGTGCGGCGCAAGATCGGGGGCCTCGACCTCGCGGGCATCCAGGAGAACCTGCTCGGGGCGTCCGCCGACCTGCGCGAGGCGCTCACGTCCGCGCGTCGCCGCATCGACGAGATCGCCGGCCGCCTGGCCGACGCGGCGGCGTCCGTGAAGGGGCTCACGGCCGACGCGTCGCAGGGCGTCAAGGACATCACGGCCGACGTGCGCCAGATGCTGGGGCATCTCAAGCAGGCGTCGGCCGACATCGAGGGCATCGTGGCCCGCGCCGGGCCGAAGGTCGACGCGATCCTCGACGGCGTGCGGTCGACCGTCGCCTCCGCCGAGGGCTCGGTGAAGGAGTTCGCCGGCCTCGGGACCCGCGTCCAGGGCGTCGTCGCCGAGGCCGGGCGCGACCTCGACGCGATCCTCGCGCGGGTGGGCGAGGGCGCCCACAACCTCTCCGACGTCCTCGAGGACCTCCGCGCGAACCCGTGGAAGCTGGCGAACAAGCCGGAGGACAAGGAGATCGCGTTCGAGAACCTGCGGAACGCGGCGAGCAACTACGTCCGGGCGACGCAGGCGATGCGGGACTCGCTCGGTGCGGTTCGGACGCTCGAGGGCCGCCGCGACCTGCCGGACGCGGAGCGCCAGGCCCTCGTGCAGAAGGCCTACGACCGCCTGAAGACCGATTTTGCCCGATACGAGGAGACGGCCGCCTTCTTCACGCGGATGCTCCAGTCGCCCGCCGTGTCCACGGGCCGGTAGGGGCCCGTGACGCACGTCCGCGGTGGACGCGCGCGGAGGCGGGGCGCGCCCCGGTCGGTGCTGGCCCTGCGGCGCGCGTGACCTACCTTGGGGGACGCGCCGGACGACGGCGCGCGCGCGGACGGTCTCCCGCGCACCTCGGCACCTCCAGGCAAGGAACCTCACCATGCGCAAGGTCGCGGTCATCGGCGGCGGGAACGTGGGCGCCACGGCGGCGTGGCAGATCGCTTCGAAGGATCTGGCGGACGTCGCCCTGTACGACATCCTCCCGGGCGTGCCGGCGGGCAAGGCCCTCGACATGAGCCAGGCGGGCGAGGTGTTCCACTTCGACGCCCGCGTCGAGGGTTCGGACAAGATCGAGGTCATCCGCGGCGCCGAGGTCGTGGTCGTGACCGCGGGCTTCCCGCGCAAGCCCGGCATGGACCGCATGGACCTGCTGAAGAAGAACGTCGAGATCGCGAAGGCGGCGGCGCTCGGCATCAAGCAGCACGCGCCCGACGCGGTGGTCGTGGTCATCACGAACCCCCTCGACGTGATGACGTGGGTGGTGAAGGAGGTCTCGGGCTTCCCGAAGCAGCGCGTCGTCGGCATGGCCGGCGTGCTCGACAGCGCCCGCTTCGCGCGGTTCGTCGCCGACGAGTTGAAGTGCTCGGTGAAGGACGTCCGCCCCATGATCCTCGGGGGCCACGGCGACACGATGGTGCCGCTGGCGCGGTTCTCGACGGTCCACGGCGTGCCGCTCAGCGAACTCATGTCCGCCGAGACGCTCGCGAAGCTCGCCGACCGCGCCCGCAACGGCGGCGCCGAGATCGTCAAGCTCCTCGGCACCGGCAGCGCGTACTACGCGCCGGCCGCCAGCGCCACGCTGATGGTCGAAGCGATCCTCGGCGACACCGGCCGCGTCCTCCCCTGCAGCACCTTCCTCACGGGCGAGTACGGCTTCCACGACCTCTACCTCGGCGTGCCGGTGGCGCTGGGTGCCGGGGGCGTGCGCCGCGTGATCAGCCTCAACCTCGACGACGCCGAGAAGGCCGCGCTCGGGAAGAGCGCCGAGAGCGTCAAGACGGGCATCGCCGAAGCGAAGCCGATGCTGTAGGCGGTCGAGGACCGGGACGCGAGGCCCGCGGGCCTCGCGTCCCCGTTCGCTCCCGGGGGCCCGGCCGTGCGACGGCCGGGCCCCCGTCGTTTGGAGGGGGGGGCGGCGTCCGTCCGCCCGGGACCCACCCCCGGCGCGCGTCCGGAGGCTGGCCCGGGACGTCCGCCCCGTCGTAGGATGCAACGGTCATGACGCTCCGAGGTCCCCCGTCCCGGATCCTGTGGCTGCTGTTGGGCCTCGCCCTGCCCGCGGCGGTCCTCCCGCCGTCCGGCGCCCGTGCCGACTTCGGGAAGGACGAGCAGAAGTTCGACAACGACGCCTACCCCGCGGAGTTCCGCGGGCGCGTGCTCGAGGCAATCGTCCGCGGGGCGAACTGGCTGCTGACGCGCCAGCGCGAGGACGGCGCATGGGCGGCGCAGGAGGCGGCGGGGTACCCCATGGGGCCCACCGCGCTCGCGACGCTCGCGCTGCTCAAGTGCGGGATCCCGCCCGGTCACCCGAAGATCGAGCGCGCGTTCGCGTACCTGCGGAAGCAGAAGCTGACGAAGGTGTACGAGGTCTCGGTGCTGATGATGGCGCTCGACGCGAAGTACGACCCCGCGCCCGACCCGTTCGCGAAGGAGGAGGTGGACCGGTACGGGAACCGGGTCGTGCCCGAGCCGTGCGCCGAGAACATGTCGAAGGAGGACCTTGCCTGGCTGAAGCAGGGGGTCGATTTCCTGGTGGAGCACCAGCGGGGCGGCACGTGGCGCTACCCCGAGGGCGGCTACGACCTCTCGAACACACAGTACGCGCTCCTCGGGCTGAAGGCTGCGGATCGCTGTGGACTGAAGGTGCCCCTCGAGGTCTGGCGGTCGGCGCTCGCGGCGCTCCTGAACGTCCAGGACCCGGAGGGCGCGGAGGTCGAGTTGCGGGGCAACGAGGTGCGCGGCGGCTACCGCGTGGAGTGGCGCGAGAAGGCGAAGGCTCGCGGCTTCAAGTACGTGGCGAAGGGCATGCCCACCACCGGCAGCATGACGACCGCAGGCGCGTCGGGGCTCATGATCTGCCAGAGCATGCTCTGGAAGTCGCGCAAGTTCGGTGGCGAGGAGCGGCAGCGCACCCGCGAGGCGATCCGCGACGCGCTCGCGTGGATGCAGACGAACTTCTCGGTGGTGGACAACCCCGGCATGGGGCCCGCGCACCACTACTACTACCTGTACGGCCTCGAACGCATGGGCGTCGTGGCGCACCTGCGGTACCTCGGCAAGACCGACTGGTACCTCGACGGCGCGGAACTCCTGCTCTCCGAGCAGGACGACCGCGGCTCGTGGATGGGGGGCGACGTGGTGGACACGTGTTTCGCGCTCCTCTTCCTCAAGCGGTCGTCGTTCCGTATCACGAACGCGGCGGTCACGCCGAGCGAGCCGAACATCTCGTCGGCGCCCGGCGAGACGCCGCCCGCGCCCTCGAAGGTCGCGGGCGGGGGACCGGCGGCGAGGTGACCCGGCGCGACGGGCGCAGGTTCTCCCCTCCCAGAAGATTCTCCCCTCCCGGAAGGGCCTCCCGTCCCGGAAGGGCCTCGCGTCCCGGAAGGGCCTCCCGTCCCGGAAGGGCCTCCCGTCCCGGAAGGGCCTCGCGTCCCGGAAGGGCCTCCCGTCCCGGATGGGCCTCGGCGTCCCCGGCGGGGGCGACGGCGCCGGACTCGTTCCCTCGTCCGGTCGCGCGGAGGCCCGTCAGGGCGTGTACAGATAGGCGCCGTCGAGTTCCGGCAAGCCGGCGGTCGGGTTGAGGCCGCCGCAGAACAACACGCGGCCGTCAGCGAGCACCGTGGCCGTGTGGTTCGCCATGCCGGTGGGGAAGCGGACGGACGTGCCGAAGGTCTCGCTGCCGGCGACGCCCCCTTCGACGACGAGGTCGCAGGAGGCGAGCACGAAGCTCCCGTTGGCGAAGTCGATCCCGCCCGCCACGAGCACCTTGTCGGCGGCGACGCGGCTGGCCGTGCCGTAGGACCGCGGCCGCGTGGTGCCGCTGCCGGTGTGGAGCAGGCGCGTGGTGCCGCGGTCGAAGTAGAGGACGTCGCCGACGGCCTCGCCCCCGACGACGGAGACGCTCCCGGAGGCGAAGCGCGCGGCGGCGAGGCCGAACCGCGCGCGGTCGCCGGCGGCGGCGGCGAAGGGGGTGAACGTGCCCGTCGTCGTGTCGAACGTCTCGGGGCGGAGGTCGGCGTCGGAGCCCCCGACGAGGAGCCAGCGTCCGTCGAGGAGGTCCACCATCGCGTGGGTGGCCCGCGTGTGGCTCATGGCGACGGGCCAGGCGGTGAACGCGTTGGTGAGGGGGTCGAAGACCTCTACGCTGGCGTGGTCGGCGAGGAAGGCGCCCTGCAACTCGCTGCCGCCCGTGACGAACACGCGGCCGTCGGGGAGGCGGAGGGCGGCGTGGTCGGCGCGCGGTTCCGTCATGCCGCCGACGGCGGTGAACGTCTGGGTCGTCGGGTCGTAGACCTCGGCCGACGCGGTGATGTTGAGCGTGCCCGACGAGACCTCGTACCAGCCGCCGGCGAGGAGCACGCGACCGTCGCCGAGGCGCGTGGCCGTGTGGCCCGCGCGGGGTTGCTCCATGCGGTCCGTGAGCGTCGCGAACGTCTCGGGGGCGGGGGAATATCGCTCGGCCCGGTCGGTGACGACGGTGTCCTGGAAGAACCCACCGCACACGAGCACCGTCCCGTCGGTCAGGAGCGTGGACGTGTGGTTGCGCCGGCCCTGCTGCAGCCGGCCGAGCGTCGCGCGGAGGGCGCTCGCCGGCGGGAGGACGGGGCCGCCGCCGGTCCCCGAGGCCGTGCGGAAGACGGACGTGGTCCGCCCGGAGAGGACGTCGTCCGCGGTCGAGCGCAGGGCGGGCGAGACGACGACGCTCCACGTTCTCGACGCGGGGAACGGCGCGGTGGGCGCGAACTCGAGCGTGGTGCCGAGGCCGTCCGTGACGAAGCCGACGGTGCCCGCGACGGCGCCGTCCTCCGTGTTCCCGACGACGATCGCGTTGGCGGCCACGGTCGTGGGGGCGACCGCGCGCGAGAACGTGACGACGACGTGGGCGTTCGTGGGGACGCCGTTGGCGCCGTCCGCGGGGACGAACGTCGTCACGAAGAACGGCGACGCCGGCGTCCCACCGTCGCTTCCACCGCCACTGCCTCCGCAGGCGCTCAAGAGCGCGCCCGCGCCGAGCGCGAAGGCGACGCCGCGGGCGAGGGATCGGGCGCGGCACCACAGGGAGGGAGGGGAGCGCATCGTCGTCCAAGAGCCCGGAGCCGTAGGGATTGTAGACGGCGCCGGTGGGGCGGCGGACGACCGGGGGACGACGCCCGAACCAACGACCGTGCCTCGGAACGGCGGCCGACGGATCCCTTCGAAGATGCGCGCGATCCGTCCTCCTCTCCCCCGGCTCGCCGCCGGAGGCTCTCCGCCGCGTTCGTCCTGTGCGGCCGAGCGGGCCTCGCGTCCGTCGCCGGTGGCGGGGCGTCCGGCCCCCCGGGCGGCGACGCGGCGCGAATCGATCTGCCGGTCTCGGCCGGTTTCGGCGGTCTCTGCCGGCCTCGAGGACGTCGGGCCACCCGCCCGACCGCACGCGCCGGCGGGTGCGTGGCCGCGGCGAGCGAGACCCGGGCCCACCTCGGGACGCCGGCGGCGCCGGAGCGCCGGGCGTGGCGACCGGCGTCGTCCGTCGTGTGGGGGCCGACGTCGTCGTCGCTTCCGGCATCAGCGCGCGCGTCGTCGCCGTCCGGCGCGGCGCGCGAGCCCGAGTGTCGCCTCCCAGCGCGCGAGTTCCTTGGCGACGTTCTTCGGCGCCGTGCCGCCGATCGCGCTGCGGGCCGCGACGGCGGCCTCGGGCGTGAGCACGCGGAAGACGGTGCGGTCGTAGCGCGGGTGCGCCTGCTGGAACACCGCGAGCGGCAGCGCCTCGAGCGCGACGCCACGCTCTTCGGCGGCCTGCACGAGCGCGCCCACCGCGCGGTGCGCCTCGCGGAACGGCACGCCGCGCTTCGCGAGCCAGTCGGCGGCCTCGGTCGCGAGCAGGAACCCCGTGGGGTCGTCCACCGCGGCCCGCATGCGCGTGCGGTCGAAACGGAGATCGCCGAGCATCGCCGCCGCGACGGCGAGCATCGCCGTCAGCGTGTCGAGCGCGTCGAAGAACGCCGCCTTGTCCTCCTGCAGGTCCTTGTTGTAGCCGAGCGGCAGGCCCTTCTGGAGGACGAGGAGGGTGTTCAACGCGGCGATCACGCGGGCCGTCTTGCCGCGGAGGAGCTCGGCCCCATCCGGGTTGCGTTTCTGCGGCATGATCGACGAGCCCGTCGAGACGGCGTCGCCCAGCCGCGCGAAGCCGAACTCGCGCGTGGTCCAGAGCACGAGGTCCTCGCCGAGGCGCGAGAGCGTCACGGCGGCTTGGGCGGCCCCTGCGACCCACTGCGTGAGCTGGTCGCGGCTCGAGACGGAGTCGAGGCTGTTGCGCGACGGCTCGGCCCCGGCGCCGCCCAGCGCGCGCGCCGTGCGCTCGCGGTCCACGGGGTAGGCTGCGCCCGTGGCGGCGCCGGCGCCCAGCGGCCAGGGGAAGTCCCGGCACGCGGCGTCGAGACGGCGCTCGTCGCGGTCGAGCATCTCGACGTAGGCGAGGAGATGGTGCCCGAGCAGCACGGGTTGGCCGCGCTGCAGGTGCGTGTAGGCCGGCAGGATCGCGTCGCCGTCGCGCCGGGCGAGGCGGACGAGGGCCCGCTGCACCGCGCGGATCGCGGGCGTCACGGTGGCGGGGAGGCGGTGCAGGAACAAGCGCACGTCGCTGGCGACCTGGTCGTTGCGGCTGCGGCCGGTGTGGACGCGCCCGCCGTCGGGGCCCACGAGCTCCGTCAAGCGGCGCTCGACGGCCATGTGGACGTCCTCGTCGGACGGCTTCACGACGAACGTGCCGGCGTCGAGTTCGCGACGGACCTTCTTGAGGCCGGCCACGATGCGACGCACGGCGGCGGCGGGCAGGATGCGGCGCGCCGCGAGCATCTGCGCGTGGGCGACGGAGCCGTCCACGTCCTCGCGCCAGAGGCGGACGTCCACGGGCAGGCTGCGGTTGATGCGGTCGAGCGCGGGATGCACCTCGCCGGTGAACCGGCCCCGCAGGAGCCCCTTGCCGCCGCGGACGGGTCCTCGCTCGCTCATGACGCGACCTCCCGAACCGGGGCCTGCAGATAGCGCTCGACGATGCCGCCGTACGCGACGACCGCCGCCTCGACCTGTTCCACCGCGACCCACTCGTCGGGGGCGTGGCTCGCCTCCGACGTGCCCGGCCCCATGACGACGCCGGGGACGTGCCGCACGAACAGCAGGTCGCTGACGCCCTGGAACCCCCGGACGCGGTGCGTCGGGCTGGCGGCGGCGGCGGCCACGACGATCTCCGCGGTCACGGGCGTCTCGATGGGGACGAACCGCTGGCTCTTCACCTCGACGCGGCCCTCGAGGCGCTCCGTCAGCGTGGCGACCATCCGGTCGTTGTCCCACGCGGGCGTGGACCGGCCGTCGAGCGTGATCGTCGCCGCGCCGGGGATCACGTTGGGCTTCGTGCCCGCGGCCAACATCGTCGGCGCGAGCGTGGCACGCCCGAAGAGCGGGTGTTCCTCGGGCATGGCGATCTTCCCGATGGCGAGCACGTCGCGCGCGGCGGCCTCGAGGGCGTTCGTGCCCTCCCACGGGCGCGAGGCGTGGCACGCGCGGCCCGTCTCGTGGACGTAGGCGCGCAGGAGCCCGCGCTGGCCTGGGCTCACGTCGAGGCCCGTGGGCTCGCCGATCACGGCGGCGGAGATCGGCGGGAGCGTGGGGGCCACGACCTCGAGGCCCTGGCCGCCGGACTCCTCGTCACAGACGAAGGCGAACACGAGCCGGCCCCGCAGGCGCGCGCGGTCGACGCCCGCGGCGACGCACATCATCGCGGCGATGCTTGCCTTGGCGTCGTTGCTCCCGCGACCGAAGACCTTGCCGTCCTCGAGCGCGCCGTCGAGCGGGTCGGGCCGGGTCCAGCCGGGGCCCACGGGCACCGTGTCGTAGTGGCTGCAGAAGAGGAGGCCGCGCGCGGGGTCCGACCCCGGGGCGCCCTCGAGCACCACGACGACGTTGCGGCCCGTGACCGTGGCCGGGACGCCCCGCGCCGCCAGCCACGCGGCCACGGCGTCGCGGACCGCCTCCTCCTTGCCGCTGTCCGACGGGAGGCGGACGAGCCGGCGCAGGAGCGCGACCACGGGCCGGTCGGCGCCGCTCAACTCCGCGGCTTCCCGTCGACGATCTCGATCTGGTCGTGGGGCTCGGCGATGAGGGTGCCGGAGCCGGAACTCGTGAACAACTCGAGGAGCAGCGCGCCCGGCTGGGTGCCCGAGACGATGTGGCCGCGGCCGACACCGCCCTCCACCGCGTCCACCAGCGCCTTCAGCTTCGGCAGCATACCGCCGGCGACGGTGCCGTCCCGCATGGCAGCCTTCGCCTCCTCCGTCGTGATGCGGCTGACGAGGCTCTTGGGGTCGTTGCGGTCGCGCAGCAGCCCGGCGACGCCCGTCAGGATCACGAGCTTGCTCGCCTGGAGGTCCTTCGCGATCGCGGAGGCCACCGTGTCGGCGTTGACGTTCAGGACGTCGCCGTCCGCGTTCGACGCGAGCGACGAGATCACCGGCACGTACTTGTGCTCGAGCAGGAGCGAGAGCAGGTCCGTGTTCACCGCCGTGATGTCGCCCACGAGGCCGTAGTCGACGACTCGCATCTCGCCGGTCGCGGGGTCCGTGACCTCGGTCGGCGGGCGCTTCGTGGCGTGGAGGATGTCGCCGTCCACGCCCGACAGGCCCACGGCCGACACGCCTTGGGCGCGCAGGGCCGACAGGATGTCGGTGTTGATCCTCCCGCCGAAGATCATCTTCGCGACGTCCAGGGTCGCCTCGTCGGTCACGCGGCGCCCGTCGACCATCAGCGGCTCGAGGCCGAGCCGCTTCTGCATCTCCGTGGCCTGGGGCCCGCCGCCGTGGACCAACACGATGCGGATGCCGACGTGGACGAGGAGCGACACGTCGCCGGCCAGCGAGGCGAGGGCCTCCTTGTTGGCGGCGATCTCGCCGCCCAACTTCACCACCACGGTGCTCTTCTTGTGGTGGCGGAGGTAGGGGAGGGCCTGCTTGAGGAGCGAGATGTCGTTCACGGACGGACTCCGAGCGCGCGGCAGAGCGTGGCCTTCTGGACGTGGAGGCGGTTCTCGCCCTGCTCGAGGACCACCGACCGCGACCCGTCGAGGACCTCGTCGGCGATGACCACGTTACGACGGACGGGGAGGCAGTGCATCACGATCGCGCGGTCCGTCCCGGCGAGCGAGGCCTCGGTGCACATCCAGGCTCCGTGGACGGCCCGGGCCTGCGCCGGGGCCTGCGGGTCGCCGTAGCCTCCGCGGGCGCCCCACGCCTTCACGTAGACCGCGTGGGCGCCGCGCAGGGCCGCATCCTTGTCGTCGGTCACGGTGAACGTGCCCCCGGCCTCGCGGGCGATTCGGGTGGCGTCGGCGACGACCCCGGCGTCAAGGTCGAAGCCCTGGGGGTGCGCTAGCACGACCTCGTGGCCCTCGTGGGCGAAGGCGAGGCACGCCGCGCTCGGGACCGCCATGGGCAGGGCCTTCACGTGGGGGGCCCACTGCACGACGACCCGCCGCTTGCGCCCGCCGAACCGGCGGCGCAGCGTGAGCGCGTCGGCCAGCCCCTGGTGGGGGTGGTCCATGGCGCTCTCGAGGTTGAGCACCGGCACCGACGACGCGCGAGCGACCGCCGAGAGGACCGGCTCGCGGGCGTCGTCGGCGAAGTCGTGGAGGCCCGCGAAGGTGCGCAGCCCGAGGCCGTCCACCATGCGCGCGAGGACGCCGATGCCCTCCTTCACGTGTTCGGATGCGTCGCCGTCCATGACCACGCCGTCGCGGTGCTCGAGCATCCAGAGCCCGCCGCCCACCTGCAGGTAGACCGCGTGGGCGCCGAGGTCGAAGCAGCCGACCTCGAACGACGTCCGGGTGCGCAGCGACGCGTTGTAGAAGACCGCCCCGAAGCGGGCGCCCTTCAGCAGCGGCTCGCGGCCTCGCGGGCCGGACAGGACCTCGGCGTCGGCCAGGAGCGACGCCCACTCCGCGCGCGGCAGCGTGCGGAGCGAGAGGAAGTGACGACGCTCGAGCTCGGCCCGGTCCCGCATGGGGGCGCCTCCTAGGACGACAGGACGGACGCGAGGCCCGCCGTGAACGACGCCGCCTGCGCGTCCGTGAGGACGAGCGGCGGGAGGAGCCGGATCTGGTTCGGCAGGGCCTCGCAGGTGCCGGTGACGAAGCCCCGGGCGAGCAGCGTCGCGACGACGGCCTTGGCCGGCCGGTCGAGGTTGACGCCCACCATGAGGCCCAGGCCCGCGACGCTCGCGACGCCCGGCACGGCGGCGAGCGCGGTCCGCCAGCGCGATCCCACCCGCGCCGCGTTGCCGGGCAGGTCCTCGTCGACGATCGTGCGCACGTTCGCGGCCAGGGCCGCGCACGCGAGCGGGCCGCCGCCGAACGTGGTTCCCTGGTCGCCGAGCTTCATCGTCGCGGCGACGTCCTCGCGGACGAACACGATGCCCGCGGGGAAGCCGCCGGCGGTGCCCTTGGCGCCGGTGATGAGGTCGGGCGTCACGCCGAAGTGCGCGCCGCAGAACGGCGTGCCGGTGCGGCCGAAGCCCGTCTGGACCTCGTCGAACACGAGCAGCGCGCCGCGTTCGGTCGCCAGGGCGCGGAGTCCCTCGAAGTAGGCCTTCGGCGCCACGCGGATGCCGCCCATGGACGGGATCGGCTCGAGCATGATCGCGGCGGTGTCGGGCCCGACGGCCTTCGCCGTGGCCTCGAGGTCGCCGTAGGGCACGTAGTCGTGCGGGGTCGGGACGGGGTAGGCCGGGTCGCGGTACTTCGGCAGGCCCGTCGCGCCCAGCGCGCCGAGCGTGCGGCCGTGGAAGCCGTCGGCGAGGCTCACGACGCGCATGCGGTGGGTGAACTTGCGCGCGATCTTGATCGCGGTCTCGTTCGCCTCGGTGCCGCTGTTGCAGAGGAACACCCGCCGCAGGCCCTCGGGGGCGAGCCCGGCGAGGGCCTTCACGGCGACGGCGCGGACGTCGTTGGCGACGACGTTGCTGTAGAAGAGCAGCCGCTCGGCCTGCGCCTGGATCGCCTCGACGACGCGGGGGTGGCAGTGGCCGGGCAGGGCCACCGCATGGCCGCCGTAGAGGTCGAGGTAGCGCTTGCCCTCGGCGTCCCACACCCAGCAGCCCTCGCCGCGCACGATCGCGACCGGGAACTTGGCGTAGGTGGGGACCTGCCAGCGGTCCTCCTGCAGCATGATCTCCGACGTGTGCTGCGGGAGGGGGCCGATCGCGTGCTCGAGCCGGGTCTTGGCGTCCATCAGAGTCCCGCCCCCGCCCGGCGCAGGCCCGTGGTCTCGGGAAGGCCGAAGAGGAGGTTCATGTTCTGGACGGCCGTGCCGGCCATCCCCTTGCCGAGGTTGTCGATGGCGACGGTGACGCAGAGCGCCCCGTCCTTCGCCACGACGCCCACGTCGACGAAGTTGGTGCCCGCGACCGCGCGCACCTCGGCCGCGTCCGGGACGAAGCGGACGAAGGGCTCGGCGGCGTAGGCCGCGCGGTAGGCCTCCTTCGCGGCGGCCTCGTTCCCGGCGCCGATCTCGACGATCGTGGTGACCGCGATGCCGCGCGAGAACGGCCCCGAGCAGGGCACGAACGCGATCTTCGGGGCGCGGGCCCCGGCGAGCGCGAGCGCCTGCTCGATCTCGGGCACGTGCGGGTGCTCGAGGGGCTTGTACGCCTTGAAGTTGCTGAAGCGCTCGGGGTGGTGCGTGCCCTTCTTGGGCTCCGCGCCCGACCCCGACGACCCGGTCACCGAGACGACCGACGGTCGCGTCACGAGCCGTCCCGCCCGCGCGAGCGGGTAGAGGGAAAGGATCGTGGCCGACGCGTGGCAGCCCGGGTTCGCGACGAGCCGGCAGCCCGGCGCCGTGAGCGCGACGCGGCCGCCGCACTCCGGCAGGCCGTAGGCCGCCCGCGCCAGCCACGCCGGGTTCGGGTGGGGCCAGCCGTATACGGCGGGATAGGTGCCGCCGTCCTTCAGGCGGAAGTCGCCCGAGAGGTCCACGACCCGCACCGTGGCGTTCGCCTCGAACACCGCGGGGATCTCCTTCGCGGCCACGCCGTGCGGCGCCGCGAAGAACACGAGGTCGTTCACCTTCGCCAGGTCCACGGCCTTGTCGGCCGTGAACTTGAGGTCGGTGAGCCCCCGCAGGTGCGGGTGGATGTCGCCCACGGCGCCGGTCTCGGTGCGGCTGGTGATCGCCGTGACCTCGACGGCCGGGTGGTCGAGGAGGTAGCGGAGGAGTTCCATCCCCCCGTAGCCCGTGCCGCCGACGATGGCGACGCGACGGCGCGGGCCCGGGGCGTGGGACGGGACGGCGGGCGGGACGGTCGGGGTCGCGCTCAAGGCGACGTGCCGAACGCCTTCTGCTCGACGAGGTCGGCGAAGCGGTCCGGCTCCACGCGCGCGTTGGCCGCGGGGATCCCGAGGTCGGCGGAGACGTAGCGGATGCCGACGTCGTTGTCGGTGGCGGGGCCCGCCACGACGTCGACGCCGAGGCCGATGGCCTTCAGCCACTGCACGCCGCCCCACGCCGCGACGAGGTCGTTGGCGCAGAGCACGTGGGCGCGGAAGAGGGCGCGGATCTCCGGGTCCTCGAGGACCGAGCGGACGCCGTAGGCGCCGATGACGCCGTCGCCCATCTCGACGACGACGACGTCGAGGTCCTCCTTCGTCTCGGCGGCGATGGCCTTCAAGAGGCCCTTCGCGACGGGCGCGACGTCGGCCAAGCCGGCGGTGGACGGGTAGCCGCAGTCGAGGAACGAGAGCGTCGCCAGCGCGCCGTGGTCCTCCATGTTGAGGAGGTCCTTCTGGCAGGCCACGCCGGTCATCTTGAGGCCGGCGCACGCGTAGCCGCGCGCGGTGAGCTTGGCGATGATCTCGCAGCAGGCCACGGTCTTGCCGGCGTTCATGCACGTGCCCGACACGACGATGATCGGCGGGCAGTCCTCGGGCGTGATGTGCTCCGACGTCGGCAGCGCCGCGTCCGCGATGTTGACGCCCTTGCCGTCGCGCACGGCCATGCCGAGCAGTTCGCAGCGCAGGGGGTGGCCGAAGTCGCGGTTCTCGCTGACCGCCTGTCCGATCACGCCACCCAGGTTGAGCAGGTGCACCGTGTCGCCGGCCTTCGCCTGCGGGGGCACGATGCCCTGGAAGCCGCGCAGCGCGTCACGCCGGCCGAACGCGCCGACGATGACGTCGCCCTTGCCGACGTGGGCCATGCGGCCCGTGGTCAGCTCGAGTTGGTCGTAGACCCGCTTCTCCTCGAGGGCGCGGACGACCACGACCTGGCCGGAGACCGACTCGACCTTGCGGCTGATCTCGACCTCGTGGTCGAGGTTGAGCCGGCTGACGACGCTACCGAGCTTGTGGGCACGAATCTTCACTGCCTAGGACCTCCGGTCGCGCAGGGCGGCCAGCATCGAGGGGACGCCGTAGATCTTGCTGAAGCCGGCGGCGTCCGGGCCGGTCCAGGCCTTCGCCCCTTCGCCGTACGTGGCGATGCGGCGATCGAAGAGGGAGTGGGGGGAGCGCGTGCCGACGACGTCGAACGCGCCCTTGAAGAGGCGGACCCGGACGTCGCCGGTCACGTGGCGGTTGCACGAGTCGAGGTAGGCCTCGAGGTCGCGCATTACGGGGTCGTAGTAGAGGCCCTCGTGGAGCATGCCGCCGTAGAACTCGCCCAGGCTGTTGCGCCAGAAGGACTGCCACTTGGTCTGCACGAGCTTCTCGAGCTCGCGGTGGGCCTTCACGAGCACCAGCGGGCCGGGAGCCTCGAAGGCGAGGCGGCCCTTGAGGCCGAGGATCGTGTCGCCGACGTGGATGCCGCGGCCGACGCCGTGGGGCTTGCAGCGCTCGTTGAGCGCGCGGATCAGCGCCACGCCGTCGAGCCGCAGGCCGTCGAGCGAGATCGGGAGGCCCTCCTCGAAGCCGATCACCAGTTCCTCGGCCTGGTCGCGCGCCTTCTCGGCGGCGATCGTCATGGAGTAGACCTCCTCGGGGGGAACGGCCCACGTGTCGTGGGTCTCCTTGCCGCCGATGGTGGTCCCGAACAGGCCGACGTTGACGGAGTACGCGGTCGTCTTCGGCGGGACGTGGATCCCGCGCGCGCCGAGGTACTCGGTCTCCTGCTCGCGCGACCAGTTGAGGTCGCGGACGGGGGCGTGGATCTTGAGGTGGGGTGCCAAGGTCCGGATCGCGACGTCGAAGCGGACCTGATCGTTCCCTGCGCCCGTGCTGCCGTGGGCGATCCCGGTCGCGCCGACGCCGACCGCGACGCGCACGACCTCCTCCGCCTGGACGACGCGTTCGGCGCCGACGCACATGGGGTAGACGCCGCCGCGCAGGCAGTTGCCCTTGATCAGGTACGACACGAAGCGCTCGTACACGGCCTGCGTGCCGTCCACGGTGCGGTGGTCGTGGACACCCGCGGCCTGGGCGCGCGTCGAGACGTGGTCGAGTTCGCCGGGCTGGAAGCCGCCGGTGTCCACGCACACGGAGACGATCTCGGCGCCAGTCGTCTCGCGGAGATAGATCGCGCAGAACGACGTGTCGAGCCCGCCGGAGAAGGCGAGGACGATCTTTTCGGACAACGCGGGGACCTCCACGCCGTGTGAATCGGCGGCGACGCGGGAAGTATGGAACCTGCACGCCGGGGGTCCACAAAAACATGCCGCTGCGCGCACCCCGGCCGCCTCGCGCACACGTCGCGCGGCGACGCAGGCAGGCCGCTCGACGCGAGGCCCGTGCCGTCGCCGCCACTCCGTGGGAGCCCCGCCCGCCCGGCGGAGGCTCGCGGGCGGTTCCGTGCCGGGGCCCGGCGCCGGCCCCCGCGGCGGCCCCCGGGCCGGCCCACGGCGGCCCCGCTTCGGCCCCGCTTCGGCCCGGCGGCGGGCCGCGGTCGTCCCGTACCCGCCTGCGGCGGCCGGGCCAGCGGCGCCGGGGGCGCGTTTGGGTCGGGTCCGGCGCCGCGGGCGCCTCACGGGTCGTCGCCTGCGCGATACCTTGCGGGGTCAAGGGGGGCTGAGTACGCTCGTTCCTTCGCCCGGTCGCAGCGCTAGCTCAATTGGATAGAGCATCGGACTACGGATCCGAAGGTTGGGGGTTCGACTCCCTCGCGCTGCACCACCTTCTTCCCGCTTCTTCCCGCTTCTTCCCGCTTCTTCCCGCTTCTTCCCGCCTCTTCCCGCCTCTTCCCGCTTCTTCACGAACGCGGAGGACTGCCCGGAGGCGGAGGGTCCGACGCGACGGGCGGATTCGCGCGCGTGGACGCGTGATGTCGCCCTCGACATGTCGCCTCTCCGTCGACCGTGGAGGGGTCCCGCCGCCTCTGCCGCCCCCCCGTCGCCCCCTCGGAAATGCGCCGACGCGCGTCTCGGCAGCGACAGCCTCAGGGACAGCGTCCGCGACAGCCTCGACGGCGGACTTCCGCGCCGCCAAGGGCTTCCCGGCGGCGCCCCGAAGGTCGAGGAGCCCGACGTCGGTGCAGGTCCCCATCGGGAGCGGCAGGGCCGCGTGCCGGGCCAGCGTCCGGACCCTGCGGGGGAGGGACGCCGAGCTCGCCGAGAAGTGCGACGAACGTCGTCCGCAGACGTCGAGGTCGACGACGCGGTCGCTCGCGCCTCCCCCGAAGCAGAAGGAACTTCCAGTGGCTCACACTACAGCGACGCGGCGCGGAGCCGGAGCGCGTTGCCGATCACCGAGAGCGAACTGAGCGTCATGGCCGCGGCGGCGATCATCGGGCTCAGGAGCCAACCGAACGCGGGGTAGAGGGCTCCGGCCGCCACGGGGACGGCCACGATGTTGTAGGCGAACGCGAGCACGAGGTTCTGGCGGATGTTCCGGACGGTGGCCGTGCTCAGCCGCCGGGCACGGACGATCCCGCGAAGATCTCCCTTCACGAGGGTGACGCCGGCGCTCTCCATCGCGACGTCGGTTCCCGTCCCCATGGCGATCCCGACGTCCGCCTGCGCGAGCGCCGGGGCGTCGTTGACGCCGTCGCCCGCCATGGCCACGCGCCGCCCCTCGCGTTGCAGACGCGCGACGATGTCGGCTTTGCCATCCGGGAGCACGCCGGCGTAGACCTCGGTGATCCCGAGGCGGCGCGCGATCGCGTCCGCGGTTGTCTTTGCGTCGCCGGTCAGCATCGCGACACGGACGCCGCCCGCTCGAAGCGCGTCCACCGCCTCGGGCGTCGAGGCCTTCGTTTCGTCGGCCACGGACAGCACCGCGGCGGCGCGTCCGTCGACGGCCACGAGGAGGGCCGTCGCGCCGTCCGCCCGGGCCCCCTCCGCGCGATCGACGAGCGACGCCGGGTCGACCCCGTGTTCCGCGAGGAACACCGCGGTCCCGATGACGACCCGGCGGCCCTCGACGGTTCCCGTGACCCCCTTCCCGTGCGTCGCCGCGAACCCCTCGACGTCGGACGGATGCAGACCGCGCGCCGTCGCGCCCGCGAGGATCGCACCTGCCAGCGGGTGCTCGCTCGCGCGCTCGACGCTGGCCGCGAGCCGCAGGGCGTCGTCTCCGGCCGCGTCGGCGGCCCAGACTTCGACCAAGCGGGGTCGGCCGACCGTGAGCGTGCCGGTCTTGTCCACGACCACGGTGTCGACGTCGCGGAGCCGCTGGAGCGCGGCGGCGTCCCGGAACAGGACGCCTGCCGAGGCGCCTCGTCCCATGCCGACGATGACGGAGAGGGGGGTCGCAAGGCCCAGCGCGCAGGGGCACGCGACGATCAGCACGGCGGTGGCGGCGGCGATCGCGTGCGCGACGCGGGGCTCCGGCCCCCACGCGAGCCAGGCGGCGAACGTCGCCGCCGCGATCAGGAGGACCGCAGGGACGAACCAGCCCGCGACGCGGTCGGCGAGTTGCTGGAGCGGCGCGCGGCTCCGCTGGGCCTCGGCCACCCGCGCCACGATGCGCGCCAGGAGCGTGTCGCTCCCGACGGCGGTCGCGCGCATCACGATGCTCCCGCGTCCGTTCAGGGTCCCGCCGGCGACGCGGTCGCCGACGACCTTCTCGACGGGCATCGCCTCGCCGGTGAGCGTCGACTCGTCGAGCGCGGTCGTGCCGTCGACCACGAGGCCGTCGACCGGGACGCGCTCGCCGGGGCGCACGCGGAGGCGCTCGCCCGGTCGTACGTCGTCGAGCGCGACGTCCGATTCGGTTCCGTCGTCGGCCACGCGTCGGGTGACGTTGGGGGCCAGCGCGAGGAGCGAGCGGAGGGCGTCCCCAGTCCTGCGGCGCGCCGCGCCCTCGAGGACCTGCCCGAGGAGCACGAGCGTGACGATGACGGCCGCCGCCTCGAAGTAGACGCCGGCCTGTCCGGTCCCGTCGAGATAGGCCGTGGGGAGCAGGTCCGGGGCGAACGTCACGACCGCGCTCGATAGGTAGGCGACGAGCACGCCGATCGCGACCAGCGTGAACATGTTGAGGCTGCGGTGGATCAGGGAGTACGCACCTCGTCGGAGCAGAGGCCAGCCTGCGCCGAAGACGACCGGCGTCGCGAGCGCGAGTTCGACGAACCCGCGGAGTCGACCGGGGAGGAGGTGCGAGAGCCCGAGGGCGTGGGCCCCCATGCCGAGGACGACGAGCGGCACCGTCAGGAGGGTCGCCAACCAGAACCGTCGGCGCATGCGCGCCTCCTCGGGGTCCGCGACCCCGGCTGGCGTCCGCGTCCCGGCGCGCGGCTCGAGGTGCATGCCGCACTTCGGGCAGTCCCCGGGGTGGTCGCTCACCACCTCCGGGTGCATCGGGCACGTCCAGACGGTGCGCGTGGCGGCCGCCGGTGGCGGCATCGACGGGGACGTGGAGGGCGCCCGCGGAGCGGCGTGGGCCGGCATGGCGGGGTCCGTGGGGCAGCAATCCGGGCCGAGGGGCGGGGTACTCATGGCGGGTCTCCGTGGGGCTCGCTTATCTGACGCCTGCCGCTCTCGATCGATTACACCCCCGGTCGGGTCCCGGACGCGTGGCACGTGCAGCGCAGGCACCCGTGCGTCGTGCACGCGCCGCACACCTCGCGGAGCTTGCGGGCGAGCGCCGTGCGCGCCCGGTGCACGCGTACGGCGGCGTTGCTCGGCGTGATCCCCAGCTTGCCCGCGGTCTCGCGGACGGACTCCTGCTCGATCTCCACGTGCCGTAGCACCTCGGCGTACTCCGGGCGCAGCGAGGGGAGGAGGTCGGTCACGCAGGCGCACACGGTGGACCGCAGCGCCCCTTCGTCGTCGGCGGCGAGGCGGACGGTCGCAGCGCGTCCCTCGAGCTTGCGCCGCACGCTCGCCTCGCGGCGCAGGTGGTCGAGCAGCGCGCGCCGGAGCACGCGGTAGAACCACGCGACGACGCGCGTGCGGTCGCGCGGCGCTGCGTTGCGCGCGAGGACGCTTGCGTACGCGGACTGGAGGACGTCCTCCGCCGCTGCCTCGTCGCGGAGACGCCGGCGTAGGAACGCGACGAAGCGCTCGTGGCCGGCGAGCACGAGGCCGAGCGTCGCGCGGCCCTGGGCGTCGGGCGGCGTCAGGTCAGTTCCCCCCGTGCTGGTGGGGGGCCGGCGGCGTCGGCGTGGCGGGCGCCTTCCCATCGTCCGGCGGCGCATCCCCGTGCCGCGGGATGCCGTCCCGCGGAAGGCCGTCCCGTGCGAGGTCCTCCGCCGCGGCGGGGCCGGCGACCGTCCCGTCGGGGTGCTTGTACCAACCGGGGTCCCCGTCGCCGCTGAGGCTCTCGCGGACCTTGAGCACGGTGAACATGCCTCCCATGGCGATGTACCCGAACGGGCCGGGACCTCCGAGCATCGCGATGCTGTTCTTCGGCATGTCCATCGGGAGTTCGGACATGCCCGTTGGCCCCTTCGGGCGGCCGACTGCGAGCACGTCGAGCACCGCCTTGTCGAAGTCGGTCTGGTCGACGCCCACGAGGTTGGGGATGCCGTGGCCCATCTGCGTCATCGTATGGTGGGTCATGTGGCAGTGGACGGCCCAGTCGCCGGGGTTCGTCGCCAGGAACTCGATCGTGCGGGTGCTCCCCGTCGGGACGAGGACCGTGGTCTCGGGCCACTGCGCGGTGGGCGGGATCTCGCCGCCGTCGGTCGCGATCACGTGGAAGGACGTGCCGTGGATGTGGATCGGATGATGGTCCATCCCGGAGAGATTCCCGATCCGGATCCGCACGCGGTCTCCCATCCGGGCGACGAGCGGTGCCGTCGCCGGGAAGACCTTCGCGTTGAACGTCAGCACGTTGAAGTCGGTCATCTCGTTCGGATCGGGACGCTCGACGCCCGGCGTCATCGCCCACTCCGACAGGAGGTAGACGAAGTCGCGGTCCGGCAGCGGGCTCGCGGGCCGGCGTGGGTGGACCACGAACATCCCCATCAGCCCGAGCGCCATCTGCACCATCTCGTCGTGATGGGGGTGGTACATGAACGTCCCGTGTTGGGTGAGCGTCCATTCGTAGCGGAACGTCTCCCCGGGCTCGATCGAACGCTGGGTCAGCCCCGCGACGCCGTCCATGCCGTTGGGGACGTGGAAGCCGTGCCAGTGGATCGTCGTCGGCGCGGGGAGCCGGTTCGTGACGTAGATGCGGACGCGATCGCCGTCGACGGCCTCGATCGTGGGGCCGTGGACCTGGCCGTTGTAGCCCCAGCAGCGGCCCACGAGGCCCGGCGCAAACTCGTGGCGAACCTCCTCGGCCACGAGGTGGAACACCTTCACGCCGTCCACGACCTTGAAGGGGAGCGTCGACCCGTTCGGCGTGACGACGGGCCGGTAGTCGGTCCCGGGGACGCCCGGCGGCGGACGCGAGGCGACGGTCGGGGCGGGGCCGTCGGCGAGGGCGCGCGGGCCGTCCCTGTCGGCGCCGACGAGCAGCAGGGACGCGAACGCGACGGTCGAGCGGGTCGAGAGGCGCATGGCTAGTGTCCCTTTGCGGGTGTCGGCTGTTCGGCCGCTTCGGGGAGGTGCAGGTCGTCGAGCCGCTCCCGGTCGAGGCTCCCCGCGAGGAGTTCCGCGAGGTCGAGGCGGGACCGCCACGCGGCGACGAGCGTCTCGACGTGCTCGCGGCGGGCGTCGGTCTCGCCCTCTTTCGCGTCGAGGACGTCGAACGCGCCAATCTGCATCGCGTTGAACATCTGCATCGTTTCATCGACGTACCGGGTCCGCAGGGGGAGGTACGTTTCGCGCAGGTATCGTTCACGGGCGGCGAGGGCGCGCGCGCGGTCGGCGAGGCGTCGGGCCGCCGCCCCGACCTCGACGGTCAACTGCTCGTGGCGCGCCACGAGCGCGCGGGCGGTGGCGTTCGAGGCGAGGACCCTCGCCTGCCCGTGGTCGAAGATCGGGATCGTCGTCGTGAGTGCCGGGCCGAACCCCCAGGCGCCGTCGCTCGACTCGCGCTTCCCGACGAGTCCGAGGTCGAGGACGGGGAACAAGCCCTCCCGACGGGCGAGCCCGGAGCCCTCGAGCGCCGACGCGAGCCGCGCCTTCGCCTCGAGCAGTTCGAGGCTGGAGGCCAGGGCGCGGGCCTCGGCGTCCTCCTCGGTGGCGGCCGCCGGCAGCGAGGGCAGCGCGCCTTCGATCGTCCAGCCGACGTCGGGGCGGCGCAGGCCGAGGAGGACGTTCAGGCGCTCCCGCGCGTCACGCGCCTCGAGTTCGGAGGCATCGACGCCGAGCTGCGCCCGCGCCGCGCCGACCTCCTCGATCGTGAGGTCCGGATCCCGGACGTTCCCGGCGGCGTGCAGGCGCCGCATCAGGTCGCGCGCGGTCGTGACGGAGGCCCGCGCCTCCTGCCGGACCCTCACGGTCTCCTGGGCCCCGCGTACCTCGACGAATGCGCGGCGAACGTCGTAGACGAGATGGACGAGCTCGCGAGCGATCTCGGCCTGCGTCGCGCACAGGTCGTTCGCCGCGATGCGGCGGCGCAGCGGGGCGAAGAAGAGGTCGACGAACGATTGGGTGAGCGCGAGCTCGATCTCCGGACCGTGGGCGAACCCCTTACGGCTGATCGCGAAGACCGGATTGGAAACGAGCCCGGCTTGGAGCAACTCGGCGCGCGCGATCCCGAGCCGCTCGTACGACGCACGCACCGTGGCGTTGCGAAGTAGGGCGATCTTTACGGCGCTCTCCTCCGTCAACGGTCGCGCGAGAAGCGGCCCGCAGGCGGCCGCGGTGTCGGTGTCTGGCGCCGCCGTGGGCGGCGCACCCGTGCGCCGCGCCACGTCGGCCGCGACGCTCGCGACGTCCGCCGCGGGCGAGCCCTCCGCTGCGGACCGGCAGCCGCCGATCGGGAGGACTGCCATCACGACCACCGCTCCGCACCCCAGGAGACGCAACATCCGGATTCCTCCTGCCACGAGGGTCAACGCCGTCACCCCGTCCACGGAGATTGCCCCGTCCCGGAGGTGGCGCGCGGCGGGGGGCGTCGCGACCCGCGGTCGGCCTCACTTGCTCGGAGCGGCGGGTTTCGCGGCTTCGCGAGCCGCGGCCTCCTTGGCGGCGATCTCCCTGGCCCCCTTGCGGAACTTCTCGGGATCGTTCCGGACGGCCTCGACGCTCTGCGGCGAGGCGAGGTGGATGAGATCCTGGTCGATCAGAACGAACGCGTTGTCCACGACCGGCTGGCCCGTCACGGGGTCGGTGCGGTTGCCGACGTCCACGATGCGGGGGTCGAGTGCCTTCGTCAGCACGATCTGCGCGTTTGCCCGCGCCGGCGCGACGCTGGCTTCGCTCGCCAACGCGATTTCGTAGCCCTGGAGCGAAAGGAGGACGGGCCTCTCGCCGATCGACGCGCCCGTGACTGGATCGACGGTGTTTCCGGCCTTCTTCAGGACCGGGTACGCGGTCTGGTAGGCGCGCGCGGGATCGCCTTGGATCTTCTTGATGCACGGCGGGCAACACACGTAGACGCGCCCGAAGTCGGTGTCGGTGAACAGGGCCTTCGACGACGGACGCCCCATGATCGGGCAGGTCGCGTTCTCGAAGGTCGGGACGCGGACGACCGGCGCGGGGGCGGCGGCGGGTGCCGGGGCCGGCGCGGGGGCCGGCGCCGCGTCCTGTGCGAGCGCGGGGGTCATGATGACGAGAGAAACCGCGACGATCGCTGCGGAGAAGATCGCGGTGGAGAAGATCGCGGTGGAGACGACCGCGGCGGAACGAAAGCGTGAATTCACGGGTCAAGTCCTCACAGAAGAGGGAAACATGGTACCACGGCGCGAAGGCGTCCATGGCGTCACAGGGTCCGCAATCCACCGTCCCACCGTGCCGATGGGACGTCGTGTGTGTCGGTCGCCGCTCTCCGCGGTCGAGGGCGACGGGTGTCCGGGGCCTCGGCGAACGTCGGGCGAGCGACGCGAGGCTCGGCGCGGGCTGGGCCTTGCGTCCCGCGGCGGGTCGGTCCCCGGCGCGTGCGGGCGCCCACGCGGTTGTCGGGGGTCCGCAGGAACTCTTCGGACGCGCATGCCGTCGTTCCGGCTCGGAACGCCAAACGAACGATCAAGTCGCGTCGAGCGGCAAGGGGAGCGACTGCATGATCGCCGCGTCCCTGGCGAGCCAGAGGCCACGTCCCATGCGTTCACCCGGCCCGTGCCGCGCCTCGGGGTCGCCCGCGCCTCGGGGTCGCCCGCGCCTGGGCGATGACGCCCATCGAGCGCGTCGGAGCCCGCCGCCGCCGACTACTTGGACGTGCCGGAGTTCATGGGACGTTCCCGGCGGTCCATGTCGTTCGAGCCGTCCATGTGATCGCGGTCCCCGCAAGCGGTGACGAGCGCCGCGAGCGCGACGACGACGAGCCATCCGGTCCAGCGTGCGATTCGTTGCGTCATGGGGCCACGACTTCCGATGGGGCCCGCCGACCCGCGCGCCGGAGCGGCGGCGTTTGCTGGGGACCTCGCCACCGTTGGATGCCGCCGGACCCCGCGGGAGTACGGGATTGCTCCCGTGGATCAGGAGATCGGTCAGGAGGACGTGATGCGGATCCGGGGGGCGGGACTCGCGGCGGGTGCGACGCCCGCGTCGAGCTTCATCCGGGTCCGCATGTCGGTCGGGCTGTCCGCTGCGACCACCGCCGCTTCCGCCGCCACCGTGCCCGCACGGTACAGACGGTAGACCGCGTCGTCGAATGTCGAGGCGCCCTCGGTGGCGGCTTGCGTCATCGCCTCCTTCAGCTCCTCGACGCGTCCCTCGCGGATCAGGTCTGCGGCGCGCGGCGTGCCCAGCAGCACCTCGAAGGCCGCGACGCGCCCGGCGCCGTCGGCGCGCGGAAGGAGCCGCTGGCTCACGATCGCCTTGAGCTCGAGCGACAGCATGTGCAGGACGCTGCGCTCCGCGGTTGCGGGGAACAGGTTCACGAGCCGCTTGAGGGCCTGGTTCGCGTTCGTGCTGTGGAGCGTCGCCAGCACCAGATGACCCGTCTCGGAGACATGCAGCGCCGCCTCCGCCGTCTCCGCGTCGCGGATCTCGCCCACGAGGAGCACCGACGGAGCCTGCCGCAGCGCGCTCTTGATGCCGGTGGCGAAGGAGACCGTGTCGAGGCCCACGTCGCGCTGGGTGACCAGGCTCTTCCCGTGCGGGTGGACGAACTCGATGGGGTCCTCGAGGGTCACGATGTGGCCCGGCAGCGTGGCGTTGCGTAGGGCGACCATCGCGGCGAGCGTCGTGGACTTGCCCGTCCCCGTGGCGCCGGTCACGAGCACCAGTCCGCGCGGGAGTTGCGCGAGCGTCTGCAGCACCGGCGGCGCGCCGAGCGCCTCCAGCGACGGGATCTGCGCGCGGAGACGCCGGAGCACCAGGCCCGGCTCCCCGCGCTGGCGGAAGGCGCAGACGCGAAAGCGGTCGCCGCCGGGCCCCGCGTAGGCCGCGCTCGCGTCCCCGTGCCGCTCGAACGTCGTCCATTCGGGGGCGGGCAGCGCCGACCGCGCGAGCGCGAGGAGCGCCGTCGCGTCGAGGGGGGCGTCTCCGCCGATGTCGACGTAGCGTCCGTGGGTCGAGACGACGGGCGCGTGGCCGACGGCGAGGAAGAGATCGGTCCCGTCGAGGGCGACCATCTCGGCGAGGAGGTCGTCAAGCGCCATACGCCGTCCTCCGGACGTTGGGGGCGGCGCCCGCGCCGCCGGCCCCGGCCGTCCCGTACGACGTGTTCGGCGGCGCGCCGGCCGGCGCGACGAGGTCTACCGCCCCGCAGTAGTCGAGTTGCGCCTGCTCGGCGGTCTGCTTGCTGACCTTCCCCTCCATGGCGAGGCGCGCGATGGTGCCGGACAGTGTCTGCATGCCGAGCTTCGTCCCGGTCTGGATCGCCGTCTGGATCTGGTGCACCTTCCCGTCGCGGATCAGCGCCTTGACCGCGGGCGTCGCCACGCAGATCTCGTGTGCGGCCACCCGTCCGGGCCGGTCGGCCCGCGGCAGCAGCACCTGCGCGACGATCCCCTCGAGGCTGCCCGCCAGTTGGGTGCGGATCTGCTCCTGTTGGTCGGCGGGGAAGACGCTGACGATGCGGTCCACGGTCTTCCAGGCCGACACCGTGTGCAGCGTCGCGAGGACAAGGTGGCCCGTCTCGGCGGCCGTCAACGCCAGCTCGATCGTCTCGAGGTCGCGCATCTCGCCCACGAGGATGACGTCCGGGTCCTCGCGCAGCGAGCTGCGCAGCGCCGCCGTGAACGACCGCGTGTTCACGCCCAACTCGCGCTGGTGCACCATGCACGCCTTGGGCCGATGGACGAACTCGATCGGGTCCTCCACCGTGATGATGTGACCCGGCTCCCGCTCGTTGATCCAGTCCACCATGGCCGCCAGCGTCGTGGACTTGCCCGAGCCCGTGGGGCCGGTCACGAGGACGAGCCCGTGCGGCCGCTCGGCGAGCCGCGCCACGACGTCGGGCAGGCCCAGGGACGCGAAGGAGGGCACGGCGCTCGGGATGATGCGGAACACCGCGCCCATCCCGCGCTCGTGGAAGAAGACGTTGACCCGGAAGCGCGCGACGCCCTGCAGCGCCAGCGCGCAGTCGAGCTCGAGGTGCTCCTCGAGTTTCTTCTTCTGCCCGTCCGTCAGGACCTCATACAGCGTCTTCTGCACGAGGTCCTTGGCCATGCCCTCCGGGGGCACGTCCGGCACCGTCAGCGGGACGACGTCGCCGTGTAGGCGCATCATCACCTGCGCGCCCGCGGAGAGGTAGAGATCGGATGCGCCCGACTGCTTGACGAAGGCGAGGAGCTCGGCGAGGTCCATCACGCCCTCTCCTCGCCGTCGCGGACGCACGTGATGTGCGCGCGACGGGCCTCGTCACGCCGCGTCGCGACGACGAAGCGCAGCGACCGCGCGAGCGGGGCCGGGAGGCCGGCGGCGGCCCACGCGTCGCGCACCTCGTCCGGCGTGCGCCCGGTGCCCGTCATCACGACCCGCAGGCCGCCTTGGGCGGCGAGCAGCGCCTCGCGCGGAGGCGGCGCGCCCGGCCCGGGCACGACGACGAGCACGTCGGGCAGGCACGCGAGCGCGGCCTCGACGGCGGCGCCGATCCCGCCCTTGTCCACGGCTTCGACGTGTACGGCGCCCTCGACGCGCGGGGTCCCCGCCCGTCCTGCCACGACGACCCGCGCGCGCGCGGGCAGGCACGAAAGCAGCCGTGTCGCGAGCGTGAGGGCCGCGTCCTCGTCGGCGTCGTCGATCGCGAGGACGCCGTCGCCGCCGCGCACGAATGCGACGAGCGCGGCCACCTCCTCGGACGTGAGGCCCGGCGGTTCGCCGCGCAGGAGCGGCGTCGCGTCGTGGATCGCGACCGTGGCGACCTCGCCGTCGAGCGCGGTCACGACGGAGGCGCACAGGCGCACGTCGTGCCCGCCGATGCGCGTCGTGAGCGCGCCGCGGCGCAGCCCGGCGCTCCGGGCCGGCAGGTCGGCGAGCGCGGCGAGGCGGGCGACGACCGCGCTCCGGCTGACGGCCGTGAGCCGGTCGACGTCCTCCCAGCGGCCGTCGATGCGCAGCGAGAGCGTGCCGCCGTCGGCGGCGGGGCGGATCTGCAGCGCGTCGGCGCCGCGCCCGACGGCCTCCACGAGGCGGGCGTGCAGGTGGAGGGCGCCGGAGGTCTCGACGACGTCGTCCTCGTGGGCGAAGTGGCCGCCGTCGGCGCCGAAGACCGTGCGCAGCGCGGCCAACACGGCCGTCGAGGTCGCGACGGCGGGGCGCACGCCCCGACCGAGCGCGGCCCCGATCGCCTCCACGGCGCGCGCGTCCGTCGGGTCGGCGAACGCGACGTCGACCATATTCTCCTCCTCGTGGAGGAGGAGGGGCAGCGCGCGGTGCCGGCGCAGCACGGCCGACGGCGCTCGGCGCACCAGGTCGACGTCGACGCCGCTCGGCGTCGGCGTCACGAACGGGTAGCCTAGTTCCTCCGAGATCGCGAACGCGATCTGCTCCTCGGTGGCGAGGCCGGCGGCGACGACGCGGTCGGCGAGTGCCTGCCGTCCGGTGGGGTCGGGGACCAGCGCGTCGAGCGCGTCGCGGGCGACGAGGCCGCGATCGACCAGGAGTTCCTCGAGGGCGAGGCGAGACGTGAGGCCGGGCACGGTCAGCGCCCCACGGGGGCGGCCAGCGCCGCCCGGAGCCGCTCGACGACGTCCTCGAGGCGGAACGGCTTCGGCAGCACGTATGCGGCGCCGTAGGCCTGGGCCAGCCGGGCGCCCTCGCTGCCCGGCATCCCCGTGATCACGAGGACGGGCACGTCGCGCGTCGCGGCGCGACCGCGCATTCGCGCGAGCACCGAGAGCCCGTCGAGCTTCGGCATCAGCAGGTCGAGCACGACCGCCGCGGGCACCCGTTCGAGCGCGAGGCGGGCCGCCTCCTCGCCGTCGGTCGCGGTCACGACGGCGAACCCGACCGACTCGAGTCCCAAGCGCAGCAAGGTCAACAGGGCCGCGTTGTCGTCGGCCACCAGGATCGTCGGTGTCATCACGGTGGGTCCCCCCGAGGACGGTTCGGTCGGTGTCTCGTACCTATCGACGCTTTCCCCGCGCGTGCTTCGAAGTACCGCTGCGGCACGCCCCGGTTCCTCTTCACACCTTCCCAACAACTCCCGCTCGTGGGATCTGGCGGTGTGTCCCGCTCGCGATCCACTCGAGGAGCGATACGTCTCGGTGCGGGCCGGCTTGGTCGAGCGACGTCGGAAGCGTCTCCCAACGTCGCCGGACGTCCTCGAGGGGGAGGTTCGCCCTGCGGAGCCCGGCGGCTGCGGACCGCCTCCGCCCGGTCCGGACGAGCTGTTCGTACGCGATCGTTCCGGTTCGCCGAGGCGCCGTCGCCGCCGGCGCTCCGGACGACGCCGCGAATGCGGACGAGGCCGACCGCTGGGGGGGCCTCGTCCGTGGGGAGCACGGCCACCGGACGCGGGCCGCGGGACGCAAGGCCCGGGGGGCTGCCGGGCGGCACGGGTTCGACGGGGCCCGCGGGCGGGTCTGCTTGATGCCGCGCACGATCGCCTCGAGGCGTCGGTGCGGGGCGGGGTCGGCGCTCGCCTGCCGGGGCGTCGCGACGCCGAGCGTGGGGGCTCCTCGGGACCTGCTCCGGCGTGAGGCTGAGGTTCCCGTGACGGCACGCGCACCGCGGAGGACGCGAGGGCGGGCGAGGCAGGGGACCTTCCCCCCGTGCAACGCGATCACGGCCACCTTCCCTCCGATCGGGCGCCCCTCCGATCGGGCGCCCCTCCGATCGGGCGCCCCTCCGATCGGGCGCCCCTCCGATCGGGCGCCCCTCCGATCGGGCGACACGTCCGCGGGAACGCCGCAGGGGCGGGCTGCACGCTCGACCTCGGGAACGAGGCAAGACGCGAACCTCGAGGGTGCCTGTGGGGGCGCGCGTCGTTACGGCGCGACGTTCCGCTCGATCCACGCCGCGAACGCCGCTCCGGCTTTCGTGAGGAGCGCGACCGTCTTCGGGTTCGTGAGCGCGCCCTCCGGGTCGAGCAGCGTCGCGACGTTCCCGACGTAGACCTCGGGTGTCGGCATCACCGGCATGTTGAGGCACGAGACGATCTGGCGCAGGTGCTGGGCCGCCCCGAACGCGCCCATCGCGCCGGGTGACGTCCCGAAGATCGCGCACGGCTTGCCGCTCCACGCGCTCGCGGTGTTCGGCCGGGACGCCACGTCGATCGCGTTCTTCAAGACCCCGGGGACGGAACGGTTGTATTCCGGGGTTACGAACAGCACGGCGTCGGCCCGGCGCACGCGCTCGCGCAGCGCGACCCAGGGCGCGGGGAGCGGCGCCACGTCGAGGTCCGGGTCGTACATCGCGAGGTCGCGCAGCCCGACGAGGTCCAACGGGAGGGACGCGGGCGCGAGCTTCGCGAACGCGAGCGCCAGCTGCCGGGTCAGCGACCCCTGACGGAGGCTGCCCACGAGGACGGCGACGTCGAATGTCCGGGGCACGGGCACCTCCTTCAAGCACGTCGGACAGGAGGGTCCGCGAGCCGAGGGTCATCGTCGCTTGCCGCGCGGGGTGGCGCCCTGGATCGTCGCGGCCTCGCGGTGGCGGGGCGGGCACCCCCGCGGGCGCGGGAAGCTCCGGACCTCCGCCGCGACGCGTCCGGGCCGCGTCAGGTCGACTCCGCGGTGCCGTTGGAACCCTGTCCATGGATTCCTCGTACGCGACTTGTCAGCGTGCGTCGGTGTCCTCGTCGGTGTCCTCGTCGGTGTCCACGTCGGTGTCCTCGCCCGATGTTGGCGACGGTCAGGATCGGCCTGAATCCGTCGGTCCGGTCTGCGCGGCGGGCGCGGAGCCCCGCAAGGCCGCCGTCTCGCGCGCCGAGCGCCTGCCGCCCGGCACGATCTTCGCCGACGATGTCTCGATCGTGCAGTTCGACCTCCCGTGAGCGTTCCGCCCGTCGGCGCCCCTCCGCGGGGGCGCCGGAGCGCGCGACGTCACCTGACGCCGTACAGCGGCCAGAAGAGCAGCAGGGCCGGCACCGCCACCGCGACGATCACGGCCTCGAGCGCGAGGCCGAGCCGCCAATAGTCGCCGAACCGGTAGCCGCCCGGGCCCATGACGAGCAGGTTGGACTGGTGCCCGATCGGCGTGAGGAACGCGCAGGAGGCCCCGATCCCCACCGCGAGCAGGAACGGGTCGCCGTTGGCCCCGAGCCCGTGGGCCGCAGCCAGCGCGATGGGGCACATCATCACCGCGGCGGCGGCGTTGTTCACGACGTCGGAGAGGAACATGGTGGCCACGAGGACGAGGGTCAGGACGACCCAGGCCGGCGCGACCGCCCCGAGCGCGACGGTGCCCTGAGCGATCAGGTCCGCGAGGCCCGACGTCTCGATTGCGATCCCCAGGGGGATCATGGCCCCGAGGAGGACGACCACGGGCCAGTCGATCGCGGCGTAGGCCTGCTGGATCGGGAGGACGCCCGCCACGACCATGGCCGCGGCGCAGGCCAGGAAGGCGACCGCCGGCGGCAGCAGTCCGAGCGCGACGACCCCGATCGCCGTCGCGAACAGCAGCACGGCGGTCCGACGCCGCGCAGGCGCTCCAAGGCCGATCTCGCGTTCCGCCAGGGGGAGGCAGCCGAAACTCGCGAGCGCGGCCAGCGTCTCCTGACGTGCGCCCTGGACGAGCAGCACGTCCCCGGCGCGGAAGGGCGTGGTGCCCAGGCGCCGCCCCACGCGCGCGCCTTCCCGCGCGATCCCGAGCAGGTTGATCCCGTAGCGGTTGCGCAGGCGCAAGTTTGTCGCGGACTTCCCGACGATGTCGGCCCCGGGCAGGACGACCGCCTCGAGCAGCCCCACGTTGTCGCTCTCGATCAGTCGGGCCGCGTGTTCCGGGCTCGTGCCGACCAACTCCAGCCGCTGGGCCTGGGCGAAGGCCTGGATGGCGTCGCTTTCCCCCATGAGCACGAGGAGGTCTCCCGCCCGCAGCGTGCGATGGGGCGAGGGGGCCAGGAGGCTGTCTCCCTTCCGCGCGATGGAGAGCACCTGCACGTCCACGGCGGGGATCTGCCCGAGTTCCTTCCCCGCGGCCGGGCTGCCCTCCGAGACCGTGGCCTCGGTGAGGTAGGGTCCCACCTTGATCAGTTCCTCGGTGCCGACCCGCGCGTCCCGACGCGGCACGAGGCGCCATCCCCAGAGGACGAGGAAGGCCACCCCCGCGACCGCGACGGGCAGGCCGACTGGGGCGAAGTCGAACAAGCCGAAGGATGCGCCCGTGGCCGCGGCGCGGGCGTCGGCCACGATCAAGTTGGGCGGCGTCCCGATCAGGGTCGTCATGCCGCCGAGCAGCGAGCCGAACGCGAGGGGCATGAGGAAGAAGGAGGGGCCGCGTCCGCTCGAGCGCGACAGCCGGAGCGCGATCGGCATGAGGAGCGACAAGGCGCCCACATTGTTCACGACGCTCGACAGCGCGGTCACGCTCACCGTGAGGCCCGTCAGCAGCGCGACGGGATGGCCCTTGAGGCGTTCCAAGGGGCGCGTCGCCCACTCGACCGCGCCCGAGGCCCCCAGGGCCCGGCTCACGACGAGGATGGCCGCGACGGTGACGACGGCCGGGTGCCCGAAGCCCTCGAAGGCACGGTCGACGGGGACCAGGCCGAAGATCGCGGCCGCGAGGAGGGCCAGGATGGCCACGAGATCGGGCCGGAGCGGCCCGCGCAGGAACAGGACGAACGTGGCGCCCAGCAGTCCTGCGAGCAACCACCGGTCGATCATGGTGGGGGGAGGATAGCAGGGGCGCTCGCCGCGCCCCGAACGCGGTCGGGGACCCGCTCGCGCTCGGCCGACCACGTACGATCGCCCCTGCGCTGCGGGGTAGGGTGTCGTCATGCATCGCGCCCGCCGCCTCCGTTGCGCCTCCGCGGTCCTGCTCGCCCTCGCGCTCTCGGCGTGCGGGAACGAGGCCCCCGCCGGGCGGGTCGGGGCGAAGGACGCGCTGAAGCAGTTCGCCCGCGAGTCGATCGACCCCGCCGTCGAGGAGAAGGTCCGCTGGAAGGTCCTCGAGGCGCGCGACGAGCCGCTGCCCGTGGGGGCGAAGGCGCCGCCCGTCGAGGGTGTCGCCGCCGGCAGGCCCGCGCTCCTCCTCTTCTATCGGGGTCACTGGTGACCGTGGTGCCGTAGGCAGCTCGGGCAGCTGCAGGACAGGATCGAGGAGTTCCGGGCGGCCGGCGCGGCCGTCGTCGCGATCAGCAGCGACCCGCCGCAGAAGCGGGACGAACTCGTGGCGAAGCTGGGCCTTACCTTCCGCGTGCTCAGCGACGAAGGGCTCGGGCTCGCGGCCGCGTTCGGCCTTCGGCAGAAGGATCAGGACACGCCTCTCCCCTCGATCTACGTGCTCGACGCCTCGGGACACGTCGCGTGGGAGGCCGTCGGGGACAACATCGTCGTGCGCCCGAGCATCGACCGGATCCTCGAGGCCGTCCGCGCGACGAAGTGACCTCGGGATCGCCTCGCGGCGCCGCGGGGGGCGGCACCCGCCGCTGCGCGGTGCGTCACGATCATCCGCAGGTCTTGTCCGAGTTCTCGACCCGCGCCGCGGTGTTTTGGGGGGAGACGCACGGTCTTCCCCCTTCCCGCCTCTTCCCGCCTCTTCCCGATACGCGAGGGAGGCTGGGGGATGGACACCAAGCGTTCGCGGCGGGTCTACGACCCTCGGCCTTTACAACTCGTCCAGCAGACGCGGGACGCGACGCTCGCGACCCGCCTCGGAGCCCCACGGTTCACGGCCGCGGACCGGCGTTGGGAACACGGTGGGGGCCGGCGGCCGAGTCCTCGACGGACACAGGCCGAAGGTCGTGACGCGGAGCAGGGCCGGAGATCGAGGCCCTCGTTGCGGAGTGGGACGCCGCCGCCCGGCCTCGGGGCATGATCGCGTGGCGGACACCGACGCCCGCGTCGCCGTCCTCCCTGGTCCCGAGTCGGTGCCCTCGGCCCCCAGAGGATCACGGCCCCCAGAGGATCACGGCCCCCAGAGGATCACGGCCCCCAGAGGATCACGGCCCCAAGAAGAGGCGCCACTGTCCGAGGAGTCAGGGACGGAAGAAGGTCCAAGCCCGAGGCTCGTCCTGGACGCTCGAACGGATCAACGCCCGCACCGTCCAGGCACATCGGTCCGCCAAGAGATCGTGCGTCAGGACCCCGACGGCGCCCGATCACTTTCGAGGGGCGCGAAGCGCACGTGCCGTGGGCGCGAGCGTCCTGCGCACGGCCCGCTGGTGCAGCACGTCGTCGCGCTTCGTGCGGTCCACGCTCTTGCGCGACGACTTGCGGGACGCTCGCCCGCGCGCCGAGTCTTCGAGCGCTGCGCCGCCCTCCTTCGCGGCCCGGGCGGAGCGGTTGCGCGCTGCGGTCGAGCCTGCGCCGACCTTGCGGTCGGTCGCGCTGACCCCGGGGGCGGCGGTGTCGACGGGTACGTCCCTGCGCCGACGGACGGTCTTCTTCTTCGCCGGCTTGGACCGGCGCTGTGCGGTGCGGAACTTTTGAGCTTTGGTTGCCATGGGACCCATTGTAGCAGGGCGCGGGCGCGCAGCGACGGGAGCCGCCGCGTCGGTCGACCCGTCCGCTCGCGAGGCCGTACGTCGCGCCTCAAGTCGAGTCCGCCGTCGACGTGGACGTCGGTGGAATCGAGCGAACGCTCCGAGATGTTGGCCGCCTCCGAACCGGACGGCGAAGGCGGGGCGAGCGCCTCACGACGACCCGAACAGGTCCTCTGGCGTAGGACACGCGGCGAGGCCAGATCGATCGGCGTAGAACCATCGAGGAGGCCGGCCAAACACGCCGCCCGCACGGCGCCGCCCCGGATCCTGCTTCGACTTGACCACGACGGCGTCGTTGTGGGCGGCGACACTGCGCTCGGCCGCTCGTGTCCCAGGCTGGAGCCTCCGGGGTGCCACCGGAACTCTCCAGCGGCGCCAACGTCGTCGACCCACGACCCAACGCTCGGGCGGGCGCGAGCGGACGAGGCGACCGCGCGCGACCCGCTGCGGGGTCACCGCGATGATCCTGCGAGATCGTGGTGCGAGTTCGTGAGTTCGGCCCTTCGCTTGCCGGCACGTGTCTGTTTGCCCAGCACGGCCAGCGTTTGACGAGGGTGTGGAGCCCCTGCCGGTGGAGCACGCGCGGCCGAACCGACGCAGATCACGAGAGGCGGGGTGAGCGGCGACGATCATCGGATGCGGCAGAGCGGCGACGCGGCTGCCGTGGAGCCCTCGTCCGCCCCATCCGCTCAGAGGCGGACGGCTCGGCGGTCTCGACCGGCCGTCGACGTGGGTTCGTCGGGTGCGGAGCGTCGCGCCGTTGGCGCGCTCGGAAACTGTCAACGGCGTTGAGACCGTTCGGACGTTCGTTTCCGTGGGAAGTGCCGAAGCGACCGTCACCGTGGTTTCGGAGGCGGTGGGCGTCCCGCTGGACGCTGCCGGGCGGGGCCGCTTCGGGTTGCGGACGCGGTCGATGGATCGAGGCCTCCGTCGGCGCGCGTGCACGGACCGGCGGTCCTCGGGGGAACCGCTCGGGATGGGGGGCGAAGGCCTTGTCGAGGGCGGCCTCGTGGGTCGCGAGGAGCGGGCTCTCGCGCCGCGCCTCGCTGCCACCCCCGGGGCTGACAGGACGCGCCCGGACGTGATGACGCTCCGCGTGCCCCGGCTCGTCGTCCACGGTGACGCGGCGGTCGCCGCGCGTCGTCCCGGCGCCCGACTCTGCGCCCCCTTCGCCGTGGGGCTTGCCGGACGAGCCCCCGCGACCCCGTCGGCGGTCGTCGCTCCGGCCGGGCCCGTGGAGGACGCGAGCGCCACGAGGGCGAGGCGCCGCGTCGGGTATCTTCCGTGGAACGTCCCGTGCGGCCTTAGCTCAACTGGATAGAGCACCAGACTTCGGATCTGGGGGTTGGGGGTTCAAATCCCTCAGGCCGCACCACCCTCGCCGTCGGCGCAGGCGGTCGGCGGCACCCTGGACTGGAGGGACTGGAGGGGCTGGAGGGGCTGGAGGGGCTGGAGGGGCTGGAGCGGCTGGCGTGCAGCCGGGGGGGCCGGAAGGCCGCCCGGGGCCGCGGGGCGGACCCAAGGAGTTCCGCCAAATCCCCGGGAGAAGCGGACGAAACGGGTCCGAGCGCCGATTCGGCGGCTTTCGTGAATTTCGATCAAGGGGGCCAGCCGAGGGGTATACTCGGGGTCAGTTGAGAGCGATTCTCAAAATCAACCGATGACCCCCGCCTTCCCCGAAGACCTGAAGTTCGTCCGCCTCGCCGACCTCCCGCGCCGCGCGCGCGCCGTCGTCGTCGGGCACGGGACCGACGGCGCGACCGCGGAACGCCTCTCCGCGCTCGGGCTCGGCCTCGGCGCATCGTTCACGGTCGTCCAGTCGGGTACCCGCCCGACGGTGCAGGTCGGCGAGGCGCGCATCGGCCTCGGCCCGGAACTCGCCGGCGCGGTGCGGGCGCTGGCGCGGTGACCGCGGCCGCCAGCCGGGCGGACGGGGACCGGTCCGCCGCGGGCGCCCCCGCGCCGCGCTCGCTCGCCGACCTCGCCGTGGGGGCCCGCGCGACGGTCCTCAAGCTCGAGGGCGCCGGCGTCACCGTGCAGCGGCTCGCCGAGATGGGCCTCACCCCGGGCGTCACGGTCACCGTCGTGCGCTTCGCGCCCCTGGGCGACCCCGTCGAAGTGAAGGTGCGCGGGTACGCGCTGTCGCTCCGGAAGCTCGACGCGCGCTGCGTGCTCGTGAGCCCCGCCCCGTGAGCGCCGCGCCCGCCGCTGCGCCGACGACCTCGGTCGCGCTCGTAGGGAACCCGAACACCGGGAAGACGACGCTCTTCAACGCGCTGACGGGGCATCGCGCCAAGGTCGCGAACTACCCGGGCGTGACCGTGGAGAAGCGGTCGGGGCCGCTGCGCGCGCTGCCCGGCGTCGAGGTGCTCGACCTCCCGGGCACGTACAGCCTCGCCGCGCGCTCGCCCGACGAACTCGTCGCGGTGGACGTGCTCCTCGGCCGCCGCCCCGACACGCCGCGCCCCGACGCGGTGATCGTGGTCGCCGACGCGAGCAACCTCGAGCGCAACCTTTACCTGGCGACCCAGGTGCTCGAGGCCGGGCTGCCCGTCGTCGTCGCGCTCACCATGACCGACGTGGCGCGCGCGCGCGGCCACACGATCGACGTGCCCACGCTCGCGAAGGGGCTCGGCGTGCCCGTGGTCCCGCTCGTGGCCCACCAAGGGGAGGGCCTCCCCGCGCTCGTCGCGGCCGTGGCGCAGGCGCTCGCGTCGCGCACGCCGGCGCGGCGGATCGTCGCGTTCCCCGCCGCCTTCGAGCAGGAGGTAGAGGCCCTCGACGACGCGCTCGCGACGTCGCCGGTCGGCCGCGTGCCGGCCGCCGAGCGCCGACGCATCCTCCTCGACGTCGGCGGCGCCGCCGAACTGCGCGCCGGCGCCCTCGGCGGCCCGGCCGTCGCGGCGGCCGTCGGCGCGGCGCGCGCACGGCTCGCGGCCGAGGGGATCGAGGTGGCCGGCCTCGAGGCCCCGCTGCGCTACCTCGCGCTCGGGCCCGTCGTCGGCGCGGCGGTCGTCGTCCCCGACGACCCGCCCGCCACCTGGAGCGACCGGATCGACGCCGTCCTCACGCACCGCGTGTTCGGCACCGTCGTCTTCGCCGGCCTCATGACGGTGGTGTTCCTGTCGATCTTCGCGTGGGCCGCCCCGGCCATGGACTGGCTCGAAGGCCGGTTCTCGGCGCTCGGTGCCTGGGTCGTCGCGGAGGCCGGCCTCGGCGGCGGCGCCCTCGAGAGCCTCGTCGTCGACGGCGTGATCGGCGGCGTCGGCGGGATCCTCGTGTTCCTGCCCCAGATCCTCGTCCTGTCGCTGTTCCTCACGATCCTCGAGGACTGCGGTTACATGGCGCGCGCCGCGTTCCTCATGGACCGGCTGCTGCGCTGGTGCGGGCTCTCGGGCAAGTCGTTCATCCCCATGCTGTCGTCGTTCGCATGCGCCGTGCCCGGCATCATGGCCACGCGGACCATCGAGAATCGGCGCGACCGCATCGCGACGATCCTCGTCGCGCCGCTCATGTCGTGCAGCGCGCGGCTCCCCGTGTACGCCCTCGTCGTGAGCGCGTTCCTCCCCGGCGCCTCCCTCGGGCAGCGGGCGCTGGTCTTCGCGGCCGCGTACTTCCTCGGGATCGTGGTCGCGGTCCCGGTGGCGTTCCTCCTCAAGAGGACGCTGCTGCGCGGCGAGGCCCCGCCGTTCCTGATGGAGCTACCGCCCTACAAGCGGCCGCTCGTCCGCAGCGTGCTCCACCGCGTGTTCGAGCAGGGCCGCGCGTTCGTGACGCGCGCCGGCACGCTGATCCTCGCCACCAGCGTCGTGATCTGGGCGCTGACGTGGTTCCCGCGCGACCCCGCCATCGCCGTCGAGCAGGACCGGGCCGTCGCCACGGCGGACGCGACCGTGGAGGCCGCGCGCGCCGCGGGCCGGACGGGCGAGGCCCTCGCCGGCGTCGAGGCCGGCGCCGAAGCGGCGAAGGCGGCCGCCGAGCGCCACGCCAAGGGCCGGTACATGCGCGAGAGCCTGCTCGGGCAGGCGGGCCGCGTCGTCGAGCCGGTCTTCGCGCCCATCGGGTGGGACTGGAAGGTCTCGGTCGCGGTGCTGGCGTCGTTCCCGGCCCGCGAGGTCGTGGTCGGCGTGTTGGGCGTGCTCTACGACCTCGACGGCGAGGACGAGTCGTCCGACGCGCTCCGCAGCCAGGTCCAGACCGCCACCTGGGACCACGGGCCCCGCGAGGGACAGAAGGTCTTCGACCTCGGCGCCGCGCTCGCGCTCCTCGTCTTCTTCGCGCTCTGCCTGCAGTGCGTCTCGACGCTCGCGGTGATGCGCAAGGAGACCGGCTCGTGGGGCTGGCCCGCGTTCGCGTTCGCCTACATGACGGCCCTCGCCTACGGCGGCGCGATCCTCACCGCGATCGTGACCCGGGCGATCGTCGGATGACCCCGCTCGCCGTCGCCCCCGACACGCTCGCCGCCCTCGCCGTCGTCGCGGCGGCGGCCGGGTTCCTCGTCCTCCGGGCGGTCCGGTTCGTCCGGGCCGCCGACGGCGGCGCGTGCGCTTGCCCGTCGTCCTCGTCGTGCGGGAAGGGCGGCCCGTCGTTCGACGACCTGCGCGCGGCCGCCGCCCGGGGGGCTGCCCGCGTGAACCGGGGGAGCGCCTCCGACGCTCGCTAGGATGGCCGGGTCGCCCCCGGCGCCCGTCCGTCGCGATCCCGGAGTCCTCCGATGCGCATCCGCCCCGTGTTCGCTCTCAGCTCCCTTGCGTTCGTCGTGGCCGCCGGGGCCCGTCCGGTCGTCGCGGCCGACGCCCCCGCCGCGGGCTACGGCTATGCCGCCGCCCTCGGCACCGAGCTCGACAAGCAGGTCGGCGACGCGCTCGGGCGCGCGAAGAAGTACCTCCTCGCCCAGCGCGACGCCGCGGCGGGGGCCTGGGATCCCGCGGGGCAGGTGCCGGTCGGGTTCACCGCCCTCGCCGGCGTCGCCATCGTGGGCGCGACGCCGCGCGAGGCCGTGGCCGACGACGCCGTGATCACCGCCGCGCTGAAGTTCGTCGCGGGCAAACAGGCTGCCAACGGGTCGGTCTACTCCAACCCGCGCTACGTGAACTACGAGACCTCCATCGTGATCTCGTTCCTCGCCGCGGCGCGCGCGAAGGCCTACGTCGACGTCACGGCAAAGGCGCGCGACTACGTCCTCGCGAGCCAGATCCAGGGCAAGGAGGACGACCCGTCCTTCGGCGGCTTCCCGTACGAGAGCAAGAGCGACCCGGGCGCGCCCGTCGACCTCTCCAACGCGCAGTTCGCGGTGGACGCCGCGGCCGCCGCCGGCGTCGAGGACCCGGGGTTCTGGTCGCGCGTGACGGCGTACCTCGGGCGGGTCCAGAACCGTAGCGAGACGAACGCAGCCGTGGTGACGCTGAAGGAGGGCGACAAGACGTACGAGGTCGTCGCCGGCAACGACGGCGGCGCCGGCTACGCGCCCGGCCGCAGCAAGGCGGGCTATGTCGAGCGCGCCGACGGCAAGCGCGAGCCGCGCTCGTACGGCAGCATGACGTACGCGCTGCTGAAGTGTCTCCTGTTCGCGGGCGTCAAGGCCGACGACGCGCGGGTCGAGGCCGCGGTCGCGTGGCTCGCGAGGAGCTTCACCGTCGAGCGCAACCCGGGCTTCGAGGCCTCGAAGGACGCGGTCGCGGCCGGCCAGCAGGGCTACTACTACTACCTCCTCACGATGGCGCGCGCGCTGTCGGCCTACGAGAAGACCACCGGTAAGCCTCTGGTCGTGAAGGACGCCGAGGGGAAGACCCACGCGTGGCGGCAGGCCGTCGCCGCAAAGCTCGTCAGCCTCCAGCGGGAGGACGGCTCCTGGGTGAACGCGAACGAGCGCTGGGAGGAGGCGATGCCCCTGGTCGCGACGGCCTACGCCGCCCAGGCCCTCGCCGTCTGCCAGGGCCGCCTGTAGGCGGTCCTGTCGATCCGGGCGCCCGGGACGCGAGGCCCGGCCCATGACGACCTGCGCGCTCGACCTGGCGGACCCGGCCGGGCGGTACCGCGCCGTCGCCGCGGTCGTGATCGCCGCCGTCGGCGCGGCCGCGTTCGCACGCGGCCGCCTCGCACGCGCCCTGGCCCTCGTCGCGCCGGCCCTCGCCGTCGGCGGGATCGCGTGGGCGGCCGAGCGCGGGCCGGCGGCGCCCGTGCTGGCGGCGCTGACGTTCGCGGTGGGGTTCGCCGCCGCCGCGCTGGCGGCGCTCGCGCGTCGGCTCGGTGCGCCCGGGGTCGCCGGCGCGGCGGTCGCGGCGCTGACGTTGTGGACCGCGTGCGGTGGGCTCTGGTGGGCCGACCGCGCGGCGAGGCTCGTTCCGCCGGCCCGCCGCGGTGCGATCCGCGAGGCCGTGCTCGGGGCCGATCCGCTTGCCGCGACGGCCTACGCGCTCGGGTACGACCGGCTGCACGCGGCGGACGTCTACGACGAGACGACGATCGGCTCGACGACGGTGCGGGCCCCGGACGCGCGGACGACGGCGCTCGCGTGGGCGCTGTGCGGGGTGGCGGCCGGGCTCGGCGCGGGACTCGTGTCCCGGCGCCGCGACGGCGACGGAGGGGCACCGTGAGCGCGTCCGGCACGGTGCTCGTCGTCGGCGTCGGCGGCCTCGGCACGCCCTGCGCGCGCACGCTGGCCGACGCGGGCGTCGCCCACCTCGTGCTCATGGACCCCGACGTCATCGACGCGAGCAACCTCCCGCGCCAACTCCTGTTCGAGGCGGACGACGTCGGCCGTCCCAAGGCCGAGGTCGCCGCGGCGCGCCTGCACCGCCCGGGCCTCGACGTGCGGGCGGTGGTCGGGCGTTTCGACGCGACGACGGCCGCCGCCGCGCTGCGCGGCGTCGATGTCGTCGTGGACGCGACGGACGGCGCGGCGTCGAAGGACGTCGTACACGGGCTCGCGGTGGCGGCGGGGCTCCCCGTGGTGCACGCCGCGGCCCTCGGCTCGGAGGCGCGCGTCCTCGACGTGGCGGCGGGGGGGCGGCCGTGTTTCGCGTGCCTCTTCGGCCTGCTCGCGACGGGCGACGACGCCGACACGTGCGCGCGGTTCGGCGTCTTCCCAGGCGTCGTGCGGGCGGCGGGCGAATTGGCCGCCGCGGCGGCGCTCGATCGCCTCGCGTCGCCGCGCGCGCCGACGAAGGGACTGCGCGTCCTCGACCTCGGGGCCGGGCGCGCGGTGACGCTCGCCGTCGCCGCGGACCCGCAGTGCCCGGTGTGCCGGCCCGGCGCGCCGGCGCCCGTGTTCGCGCCGCCGAGCGCGGCTCCCCGTGCCGTCGCCGAGGCGCCGGCGCCGCCGGCGGGGGCGCTCGACCTGCGGGCGGAGTCGTGCCCGCTGAACCTGCTGCGCGCGCGCCGCGCCGTGGGCGCGCTCGCGCCGGGCGGGACGCTCGAGGTGTGGCTCGGCGCCGAGGGTGCCGCGTCGGTCCCCGACGGACTCGTGTCGCTCGGCCACGCGGTGACGACGCGCACGCCGCGCGGCGACGGGCTTGTCGTGACGGTGCGCCGCGGCGGGACGCGGCCGACGGGCCACGCGTCGAACGTCGCGGGGTCGGCGGCCGCGGGGACCGCGCCGCCCGTCGTCGGCGACGACGCGTGGTTGCGGCGCTACGCGCGGCAGATCGTGTTGCCCGGGGTCGGCGAGGACGGCCAGCGGCGGTGGGGCGAAGCGCAGGCGACGGTCACGGGCTCGGGCGATGCGGCGGACGCGTGCGCGGAGACGCTCGCGCGCGGCGGGTTTGGCGCGGTGGCGCGCGTTCCCGGCGCCGTCGGCGCGGCCGTCGAGGTGACGACGCGAGGCCCCGGCACCGTCCGGTGCGCGCTGGCGCGCGGCGGCGTGGGGCCAACGGCCCGCGCGCGCGGCGCGCTGCTCGCCGATGCCGTGATGCGCGCGGTGCTCGAGTTGCCGGCGACGTCGGACGTGGTTGTGCGCGACGACGGCACCGTCGGCGCAGCGTGAGTCGCGCGGTCCGATCTTTGGAAGAACTCGCCTTCGCTCGGGTTCCGGTGGGCGAGGCCCGCCAGACACCCGCTCGGCGCGCGGCCCCTGCGGGCCCGCGCTTCGCGGATCGGAAGGACTCGATGCGAAGGACTCGATGGGACGGACTCGATGGGACGGAAACTTCGATTCCTTCCCAGGCTTTCAGCGTCCGATCCCCGCCTGGCGGAGCATGCCGGCGTAGAACGAGACCACGCGCGCGCCCACGACGATCCCGATCAGCAGGATCGCGAGCGGCTTGATCATCGCCGTCTGCCGCTCGCGCCGGAGCGTCGCGGCGCCGTCGAGCGACGCCGCCTCGTGGGCGCACGCCTCGGCCAGGCGGCCCGTCTGCTCGCCGGTCGCGAGCGTCGCGGCGAGTTCTCGGGGCACCCGCTTCCATGCGGTGGCGAGCGCCTGGCCCGCGTTCGCGGCCGCCCACGCGTCGACGAGGTCTTCCGCCATCCGCCCGCCGGTGCCCGCGTGGGCCGCGAGCGGCAGGGCCTCGAGGTGGGGGACGCCCGCGTCGTGGAGCCAGCCGAGGGCGCGCAGGGCCCGCGCGTCGGCCTCCTCGACGAAGGCCTTCGTCCGCAGCAGCGCGGTGAAGGGCGGCGGCCGGCCGCCGCGCGGCGTCCGGTCGATCGCGCGCTGCGCCGCGCGCCGGTACGCGATCCACCCGTAGAGCGGCACGAGGACGAGCGCCGCCCAGCCGATGGCGCCCCGCGGGTTGCCGACGACGAGGTCGGGGATCGGCATGAGCAGCGCCGCGAGGTGGATCACGATCAGGGGGTAGGCGACGGCCGCCTTCCGCTCGCGCTCGCGGGCGAGCGCGTCCTCGGCGCGCTTCGCGAGGTCGAGGAACGTGTTCTCGAGCTGGCCGGAGACCTCCGCCGCGCGCACGCCCGCGAGGTCGAGTGCGGGGACGCGCCCCTCAAAGGCCTCGGAGAGGGGGTGGCCGCCGGCCAGCAGCGCGACCGCGGGCGCCCACGCGGGGTCGCCGCCGGTCGCCATCTCGACGGCGCGGGGCCACGGCACCGCCGCAGCCTCGAGATGGGCCAGCGAACGGTAGAACGCGTCGAGGCGCACGCCCATGGGACCCCATGATACGCCCGCGCCGTGCCGCCGTGCCGCCGCGGCGCGCGACGCCGCCTCGCGTCGGCCGGCCCTCGGGGCGCCGTTGCGGGGGGGGCGGGCGGCGACCTAGAATCGCGGGCCTCCGACCCCGGGGTGCGCCATGTCCGAACCGATCGTCATCCAGTGCCCGTCGTGCGCGAAGAAGTTCAAACTCCCGGCGAAGCCGCCGGCCGTCTTCACCTGCACGCAGTGCCAGACCCCGATGGACCTCTCCGCGTTCCGCGAGGCTGCGGCCGCGACGAAGCCGAGCAAGCAGGAAGTCACGGGCGGGCTGGAGGGACGGTCGTCGTCACGGCTCGCCGGTCGGGGCGCCCGGGCGCGCCTGCGGCGGTCGCGGGACGGCGGTGCCGAGGACGGCGACGAGGGGGGCGAGGGCGCGCGCGGCGCGCCGCCGAAGAAGGACAACAGCCAGGCGCTCGTGATCGGCTCGTTGATCGGCCTTGTCGTCGTCGGCGGCCTCGCACTGGTCCTGATGAAGGGCAAGAAGCAGCCCGACGCGCCGCCGCCGCCGGCGAAGACGGCCGAAGTGCCCGAGCCGCTGCCGGTGCCCGCGTCGTCGACGTCCACCGGGACCCCTGCCGGGACGCCCGCCGGGACGCCCGCCGGGACGTCGGCCGGGGCTGGCCCGCCCGGCGGGATGCCTGCCGGCACGAGCGGCGGCACATCGACGCCCGCGACGCCGGCGGCGGCGAAGGGCTCGCTCCACGAGGTCGGCCACCACCCGGAGTCGACGCCGGCGGAGCAGGCGCAGATCGACCAACTGGTGCAGAAGGCGGTCTTCGAGAACGCGGGCGGCGACAGCCGCGACGCCGGCAAGGCGCTGGTCGCGTTCGGGTACAAGGCCGCGCCGCGCCTGATCAACGTCTTCCACACCATCAAGTCGGGCGAGGGGTTCGACGACATCCAGGGCCGCATGAAGGCCGGCGTGGCGGACGCGTTGCTGCGCAAGATCGACGGCTACCAAGAGCGTACGCGCCGCAACAAGAGCGCGATCAAGGCCACGTCCGACGCGAAGTTCGCCGAGAGCACCGCGAAGGGCTGGGTGTTCTGGTGGGACACCGACGTCTGGAAGGACAAGCCGCAGAAGCCCTGGGACGAGCGGATCGACGGGGCCGAGGAGGAGGCGCGCAAGGCCGGCGGCGACGGAGCCGCGACCGGCAAGTGACCGAGGCGGCCCACCGACGGCCCCGTCGTTCGGGGTCCGGTCCGGTCGAGCGCCCGTTCCGGCTCACCACGCGCTTCGTGCCGCGGGGCGACCAGCCCGCGGCCATCGAGGCGCTCGTCGCGGGCGTCGAGGCGGGGAAGCGCCACCAGGTGCTGCTCGGGGTGACGGGCTCCGGGAAGACGTTCACGGTCGCGAACGTGATCGCGCGGCTGGGACGCCCCACGCTCGTGCTGGCGCCGAACAAGACGCTGGCGGCCCAGCTCTTCGACGAGATGCGCGAGTTGTTCCCCGAAAACGCTGTCGAGTACTTCGTCTCCTTCTACGACTACTACCAGCCCGAGGCCTACATTCCCTCGACGGACACCTTCATCGAGAAGGACTCGTCGATCAACGACCGCATCGACCGGATGCGCCACGCGGCCACCCGCGCCGTGCTTACCCGGCGCGACACCATCGTGGTGGCCAGCGTGTCGTGCATCTACGCCCTCGGCTCGCCCGAGGAGTACGAGGCGATGCACGTCGCGGTGCGGAAGGGCGAGCGGGTGGACCGCGACGACGTGCTGCGGCGGCTGGTCCGCATCCAGTACAAGCGGGACGAACTCACGCGCGGCCGCGGCACCTTCCGCGCCCGGGGCGACGTCCTCGAGGTCGGCCCCGCCGACCGCGACGACCGCGTCGTCCGCATCGAGTGGTTCGGCGACGAGATCGAGCGCATCGAGGAGGTGGATGCGCTCACGGGGGAGTTCCTCCGCGCGGTGCCCGAGGCCGCCTTCTACCCCACGAGCCACCACGTCACCCGCGAGGACGCGCTGGAGCGGGCCGTGGCGGCCATGGAGGCGGAGCTCGACGAGCGCGTTGGCTTCCTGCGCCGCCACAAGCAGCCGCTCGAGGCCGACCGCCTGCTGCGGCGCACCCGGTACGACCTCGAACTCCTGCGCGAGACGGGCTTCTGCCCCGGCATCGAGAACTACTCGCGCCACCTCGACGGCCGGGCCCCCGGCGAGCCGCCCTGGACCTTGCTCGACTACTTCCCCGACGACTTCCTCATGGTGATCGACGAGAGCCACGTCACGATCCCGCAGGTGGGGGGGATGTTTCAGGGCGACCGCTCGCGCAAGACGACGCTCGTCGAACACGGCTTCCGCCTCCCGTGCGCGCTCGACAACCGCCCGCTCACGTTCGCCGAGTTCGAGATGCGGCTGCCGACGGTGCTCCACGTGTCGGCGACGCCCGGCCCGTGGGAGCGCGAGAAGGCCGGCGGCATCAGCGCCGAGCAGGTCGTCCGCCCCACGGGCATCGTGGACCCGCCGGTCGTCATTCGGCCCGCCCGCCACCAGGTAGACGACCTCCTCGGCGAGGTGCGACTGCGGACCGCCCGGCACGAGCGCGTGCTCGTGACGACGCTCACGAAGCGCATGGCCGAGGAGCTGACCGAGCACTTCGCCGACGTGGGCGTCAAGGTCCGTTACCTGCACAGCGACGTGACGACGCTCGAGCGCGCGGGGATCCTGAAGGACCTGCGGCTCGGGGTGTTCGACGTGCTCGTCGGCATCAACCTCCTGCGCGAGGGCCTCGACCTGCCGGAGGTGTCGCTCGTCGCGGTGCTCGACGCCGATCGGGAGGGGTTCCTCCGCTCGGAGACGTCCCTCATCCAGACGTCGGGGCGCGCCGCGCGCAACGTCCACGGCACGGTCATCTTCTACGCCGACACCGAGACGGCGTCGATGACGCGGGCGCTGTCGGAGATGGAGCGCCGGCGCAAGCACCAGCGGGCCTACAACCTCGAGCACCACATCACGCCGACGAGCGTCGTGCGCGGGGTGCGGGCGACCGTCGCGGAGGCCTATGCGGAACGCGACTACGTGGACCTCACCGGCCTCGACCGTGCGGAGGCCGACGTCGGCGGCGACCGGGCGTCGCTCGAGCGCCGCCGCGCCGACGCGGAGAAGCGGATGCGCGAGGCCGCGAAGGCGATGAAGTTCGAGGAGGCCGCCAAGGCCCGCGACGAGATGCGCCGCCTCGACGCCGAGTTGCTGCGCCTCGACGCGATCTGAGCGACGGGGAAGGAATCGAAGATTCCTTCACAGCCGCGAAGCGCGGGCCCGCAGGGGCCGCGCGCCGAGCGGGTTTCCGGCGGGCTTGGCCCGCCGGAAACCGAGCGAAGGCGAGGTCTTCCCAAGGCCGGAGCGACGGGGAAGGAATCGAAGATTCCTTCACAGCCGCGAAGCGCGGGCCCGCAGGGGCCGCGCGCCGAGCGGGTTTCCGGCGGGCTTGGCCCGCCGGAAACCGAGCGAAGGGGGGCGACGCGAGACCCGGCGATCCCCGGGCCTCGCGTCGGCGGCTTGCCTACGCCATGCCGTACAGGTGGCCCGTGTGGACGGGCTTGCCCCAAAGCTTCAAGGAGTCGAAGAGCTGCGTCTTGTGCGTCGCGAGGTGCGCGTCGATCATCATCAGGCACGGCTCGCCGAGGAGCCGCGCCGTCGGGTCCCACGGCGCGCCGACGCGCTTCGTGGCAAGGTCGTGTTCGCCCGCCTTCGCGATCATCTCGAGGGCGGTCTTTCGGTCAGCGTCGATGCGCTTCACCGCGTCGACGACGGACCCTGCACGCGGCAGCGTCTCGGCGGGCGGGAGACCGGTCGCGGTGCGGTGGTCGTCCGCGCGGTCCGCACCGCCGTCCCATTGCCCGTCACGAAACCCTTCACGCCCGCGCCGCCCGCGTTCGTGAGATGCTCGAGCAACTGGCCGACGGACATCCCGTTGTCGCCGGTGGCCGGCCGCCAGGCGAACTCGTCGTCCGCCACCAGGTGGGCGAGCCCGAGCGTCGCCCGGTAGGTCGACTCGGTGTGTCTCGTGATCAGGTCGGTCCACGGCAGGGCAGGCTTCGACATGGGGGGCCTCGTCAGGGCGGACGGCATCCGCCAGGGCGGCGGAAGAACATACGAACAAAAGGCGATCACGGGCTCGCCGCGTGGGTCAACCCCTCCGTCGGGGCGGGGACCCGGTGGTCCGGGCGTCGCGTCCCGTTCCGGCCGGCGTCCCGTCGGTCCTACCATGACGCCGTGAGCCCCGACGCCCCCTCCGACCTGGCCGCGAAGGTCGACCGCCTCCCGGCGTCGCCGGGGGTCTACCTCTGGAAGGACGCGGAGGGCCGCGTCCTCTACGTGGGGAAGGCGGGGGACCTCCGCGCGCGCGCCCGTTCGTACCTCGCCGGGCGCGACGGGCGCCCGCTCGTCCGCCTGCTCATGCGCCGCGCGACGGACGTGGACGCGATCCCGACGCGCACGGCGTCGGAGGCGCTGATCCTCGAGAACTCGACGATCAAGCGGGAGCAGCCGCCCTACAACCTGCGCCTCAAGGACGACAAGGCGTTCCTCGTCGTCCGCGTGGACCGCGACCACCCGTTCCCGCGGCTGCGGCTCGTCCGGCGGATCCGCAAGGACGGCGCCACCTACTTCGGGCCGTTCGCCGAGGCGCGCTCGCTGCGCCAGACGCTCGCGTACCTCCGCTCGCTCTACCCGCTGCGGTCGTGCAGCGACCGCGAGCTGGCGGAACGGGAGCGCCCGTGCCTCTACCACCAGATCGGGCGCTGCGCCGCGCCGTGCGTCGGCAAGGTGACGCCCGCCGAGTACGCGGCCATGGTCGAGGGCACGCTCGCGGTCCTGCGCGGGCGTGACGACGGCGTCGCGGCGCGCCTGCGCACGGAGATGGAGCGCGCGGCCGACGCGCTCGACTTCGAGCGCGCGGCGCAGTTCCGCGACCGGCTCGCGGCGCTCGAGGCGTCGGTGGCGCGGCAGCAGGCCGTGTCGCCCGACGGCGTCGACCGTGACGTGGTGGCGGTGGCGTACGGAGCGGGGACCGCGCTCGTGGCCGTGCTGTTCGTGCGGGATGGTCACCTGGTCGCCGTCCGGACCTACCCGCAGCGCACCGACCTCCCGCGCCGCGACGTGCTCACGGGCTTCCTGGCGCAGTTCCACGCCGGCGGCAAGATCGTGCCGCCGGAGGTCCTCGTCGAGGAGGCGCCCGACGACGTGCCGGGCCTCGAAGAGGTGCTCGCCTCGTTGCGCGGCGGGCCCGTGACGGTCCGCGTGCCGCAGCGCGGCGGGGGCCTCGAACTGCTCGAGCTCGCGCGCCAGAAGGCCGCGTTGGCGCTGCAGGAACATGGCGTCTCGTCGAAGCGGGCCGCCGCGGCGCTCGGGGCGCTCGCGGAGCGCCTGGGCCTCGCGTCGCCCCCGCGGCGCATCGAGGGCTATGACCTCTCCCACACCGCGGGCCACGAGCCCGTGGCGGCGATGTCGGTGCTCACCGACGGCGTCCCCGACCCCGACGCCTACCGCCACTTCGCGATCCGTGAGGCCGCGGGCGGCGACGACTACGCGGGCATGGCGGAGGTGATCCGCCGGCGCTTCGCGAAGGGCCTCGCCCTCGGCGCGCTGCCCGACCTCGTGATGATCGACGGCGGCGCCGGCCAGGTCGCGTCGGCGCTGGCGGCCGTGCAGAGCCTCGGCCTCGAGCCGCCACCGCTCGTGGGGCTCGCGAAGGCCCGACGGTCGGGCGGGACCTCGACCGACGAGCGCATCGTGGTCCCCGGCCGGGAGGAGCCCCTCGTCCTCGCGCCCGACGACCCGGCGCTCCGCCTGCTCGTCCGCGTGCGCGACGAGGCGCACCGGTTCGCCGGGCGGTATCAGCGCAAGCGGCGCAGCGAGGCGCTGACCGGAACCGCCCTCGACGGGATCCCTGGCCTCGGGCCCCGCCGACGCAAGGCCCTGCTCGAGCGGTTCGGCTCGGTCGAGGGCATCCGCGCGGCGCCCATCGAGGACCTGGCGACGTTGCCCGGCGTGGGGGAGCGGGTGGCGCGCCTGCTCCGGGAGCGCCTCGACGCGTGACGCGGTGGGGGGGGGGCGGCGCCACGGGGGTCCACGGGGGTCCACGGGGGTCCACGGGGGTTCACGGAGATCCACGGGGGTATCGTCCGCGTCATGACGCCGCCGTCGCCGACGATCTCGCCCGCCGCGGGGAACCCCCGCGCGCTCTCCCTCCTGTTCCTCGCCGTGGCGATGACGCTGCCCGGGCTCGTCATGACGGTGTCCGGGTTCCACCCCTCGACGGCGCCGCTCCTCGGGTTGACCGTCTACGGCGCGTGCGTCGTGGCGGCGGCCTTCGTCTTGACGTGGGCGGCCGAGGTGGCCGAGGGCGAGATCGGGTCGGGCCTCGCGGTCGTGTTCCTGGCCCTCGTCACGGTGCTCCCCGAATACGCGATCGACGCGCTGCTCGCGTGGAAGGCCGGCTACATCGAGGCCTACCAGCACAAGGCGCTGGCGAACATGACCGGCGCCAACCAACTGCTCATCGGGGCGGGCTGGCCCCTCGTGGCGATCATCGTCTGGTACCGGCAGGGGGCGCGGGGGGTCCGGCTGCGCCGGCAGCGCTCGGGCGACGTGGTGTGGCTCCTGCTGGCGACGCTCTACAGCCTCCTGCTCCCGCTCAAGCAGGGGGCCTGCTGGTACGACGCGGTGGTCCTCTTCGCCATCTATGCGATGTACGTGAAGACGTCCGCGGCCGACGACGGCGCCCCGCACGACGTGTCCACCCTGGTGGGCCCACCGCGCGTGATGGTGACCTGGCCCGTCCGCCGGCGCCGCGCCTGGATCGTCGTCCTGTTCGTCTGGGCGGCCGGGGCGATCCTCGCCTCGGCGGAGCCGTTCGCGGAGTCGCTCATCGAGGCGGGCCACAAGCTCCACGTGGACGACGTGCTGCTGATCAAGTGGCTGGCGCCGCTCGCGTCCGAGGCGCCGGAGTTCGTCGTCGTGATCCTGCTCACCCTGCGCGGCCGGGCCGAAATGGGCATGGGCGCATTCATCTCGAGCAAGGTGAACCAGTGGACCCTGCTCGTCGGCGGCGTGCCCGTGGCGTTCTGCCTCTCGAGCGCCGTCCACGGGTCCGGGTTCGGCGCCTGCCTCCCGCTCGACGGCCACATGCGGGCCGAGCTGTGGCTCACCGCGGCGCAGGGCCTCTACGCGGTCGCGACGATCGCCGACCTCAACTTCTCCCTGGGACAGGCCCTGACGATCCTCGGGATGTTCCTCGTGCAGTTCGTCGTCACGCTGCTCCTCTCCACCGGCCTGCTGCTGGGGCTCGGGTTCGGGCCGGAGCACGAGCGTCCGTTCCATCTCGCGTGCGCGGTCGTGTACGGCGTCCTCGCGCTCGAACGGTTCTTCCACCAGCGACAACACCTGCTCCAGCGTTGGCGCGACGTGTGGCACGGGGTCCCGGCCGAGGCGGCGCCCCGCGTCGGCGAGCGGCACGCCCCGGACGAACACGACGCCTGACCGGGCGCGGGGCCCGCGCCGCGCCGGCGCGCGGCCTCGCGTCCTCTGGACCGAAGTCGTCCGCCGCTCGCGGCGCGCGTCGGGTCGCCGGGCACTCGTCGCACGGAGGGGGCGTCCCGGGCGAGGGGACTAGACTGTCCACTCCGACGAACGGTCCTCGCGCGACACCTCCGGAGACTTCCCCATGGTCCCGTCCCGGCACCTCCAGGGCAGGCGCGGCATCCAGCTCCTCCAGGACCCGCTGGTCAACAAGGGCACGGCGTTCACCGACGGCGAGCGCGAGGCCCTCGGCCTGCGCGGCCTCGTGCCGCCGCGCGTGTTCACGCCCGATCAGCAGCTCCTGCGGGTGTACGCGAGCTACCAGCGGAAGCCGGACCCGCTGGAGAAGTACATCTACCTCGTGTCGCTGCAGGAGCGGAACGAGACGCTCTTCTACCGGCTCCTCCTCGCGCACCTCGAGGAGATGATGCCGATCATCTACACGCCCACCGTGGGCCTCGCGTGCCAGCGCTACGCGCACATCTTCCGCCGCCCGCACGGGCTCTACGTTTCGGCCGACGACCGCGGTCGCGTGCGCTCCCTGCTCCAGAACTGGCCGAACCCCGACGTCCGCATCATCGTCATCACCGACGGCGAGCGCATCCTCGGGCTGGGCGACCTCGGCGCCAACGGCATGGGCATCCCGGTCGGCAAGCTGTCGCTCTACACCGCGTGCGCCGGCGTGCGGCCGGACCAGTGCCTGCCCGTCATGCTCGACGTCGGCACCGACAACGTGACCCTCCGCGACGATCCGCTCTACCTCGGCCTGCAGCGCCCGCGGCTGCGCGGCGCGGCCTTCGACGCCCTCGTGGACGAGTTCGTCATGGGCGTGCAGGAGCTCTTCCCGCGGGCGTGCATCCAGTTCGAGGACTTCGGGAACTCGAACGCGTTCCGCCTGCTGCACAAGTACCGCGACGCGGTCTGCACGTTCAACGACGACATCCAGGGCACGGCCGGCGTCACGCTCGCGGGGCTCCTGTCGGCCGAGCGCCTGACGAAGACGGCGCTCCCGGACCAGCGCCTCCTGTTCCTGGGGGCCGGCGAGGCGGGGATCGGCATCGGCGACCTGATCGTCACGGCGCTCACGACGGCCGGCGTCCCCGAGGACGTCGCCCGCCGCCAGTGCTGGTTCGTCGACTCGAAGGGGCTCGTCGTCCGGAGCCGCAAGGACCTCGTCGCGCACAAGCTGCCGTTCGCGCACGACCACGCGCCGGCGCGCACGCTGCTCGAGGCCGTCGAGACGCTGAAGCCCACGGCCCTCGTGGGCGTCTCCGGGATGCCGCAGACCTTCGACGAACCGGTCGTCCGCGCCATGTCGCGACTCAACGCGCGGCCGGTGATCTTCGCGCTGTCGAACCCGACGTCGCAGGCCGAGTGCACGGCGGAGCAGGCGTACGGGTGGAGCGACGGCCGCGCGATCTTCGCGAGCGGCAGCCCGTTCGCCCCGGTGACGCTGAACGGCCGCACGCACGTCCCGGGCCAGGGCAACAACTGCTACATCTTCCCCGGCGTCGGGCTCGGCGTGCTCGCGAGCGAGGCGTTGCGGGTCACGGACGAGATGTTCGCGGTGGCGGCGCGCACCCTCGCGTCGCTCGTCACGGACGCCGACCTCGCCCTCGGCCGCATCTACCCCGACCTCGGGCGTATCCGCGAGGTCTCCGCGAGGATCGGCACCGCCGTCGCGGAGGTGGCGTTCGTCCACAGCCTCACGCGCATGCCGCGGCCGACCGACCTCGCGGCGCACGTGCAGGCGTCGATGTACGCGCCCGAGTACCCGGCCTACGTCTGACGCCTACCTCGATCGCCCGGAGGGCTGGTTCCGGCGGGTCCGCGGGGCCTGCGGGGGCGCGCGGTGCGCCCCCCCGCGCCGTGCGGGCGAGCGCCGTGCGGGCGAGCGCCGTGCGGGCGAGCGCCGTGCGGGCGAGCGCCGTGCGGGCGATCAGCCGCGCGGGTGGAACTTCCGGTGGACGCCCTTGAGGCGCTCCCGATCGACGTGGGTGTAGATCTC
>Ga0163144_10001352_pt1 | contig 57798 bp, 55 predicted proteins | sample OliLak19BULKMAT1_FD_123175 | JGI IMG/M metagenome (GOLD analysis project Ga0163144, IMG submission 123175) | Freshwater microbial mat bacterial communities from Lake Vanda, McMurdo Dry Valleys, Antarctica - Oligotrophic Lake LV.19.BULKMAT1 | ecosystem: Environmental > Aquatic > Freshwater >...
AAGCGCACAACGCCGACGCCACGCCGCTGGTCTGGACCGCCAAAGTTGAAGATATTCTCGCCAAGGTGCGGCGCGCAAGAGCCACACTCGATATGTCGCGGCATCAATGAAGCACTACACTAGGACTTAGGACTTCTTTTCCGCAACCCACCCCCCTTGACACACGAATAGTTTGTGGTAGGGTTATTGGAACGCGCGTTCCTGGCAGGACGCGGGCAACTCGGTGTTTAGTGTTGGTCCATGTCCTTTTCTGGCGTGCCTTTCCGGCCGCCGCGTTATTCCCGCACGGGGAAGTCCAAAGCCTGCCGACATTCCGGACGAGGGTTTTGTTCGGGTAGCCCGGCGACGACGATCGGTCGGGGTGCTTAAACAAAGCCTTCAAGTCCAGGTTGGGCTTTTTGGGTGGTCCATCGCTCCGCGGCGGGCCTCAATCAATAAACCCAGTCTGTGAAGCGTCGGGCAGGCTTTTTCGGCCCTTCCCGCAGCGACCATGGAAACGTGCCGCGCTGCCTGTGGGGTCCAAAGAAGCACATCGCTGGTCGTCATATGTCGGTTTGTGGCCTCAAGGTCTGGGTACGCGGCGGGGTGTTCCCACTGCCTCAGGTGCTTGGGTCACAAGGAGATAGCAATGCTTCGTCGTAAGGGCTTTACGCTCATCGAGCTGCTGGTGGTCATCGCGATTATCGCGCTGCTCATCGGCATCCTCCTCCCCGCCCTTGGTAAGGCGCGCGCTTCGGCCCGCCAGATCAAGGACTCCACGCAGGTTCGCGGCATCCACCAGGGCATGGTCCTGTGGGCGCAGAACAATCAGGACACCTACCCCACCCCCAGCTACGCCGACAAGGGCAACAGCACCCTGGCGCTGGCGGCCAAGAAGGACCTGCCCCGCCACATCACTTCGATGATGATCTACAACGGCTTCTTCAGCCCCGAGTTGTGCGTCAGCCCGGCTGAGTCCAACGGTAACATGAAGATCTACGACAAGTACCAGTACAGCGACCCCACCGGCGCTGTGACCCCCAAGCAGGCCCAGTGGGACCCGGCCTTCAAGGCCGTGAAGGGCGAAGTCGCCAACTTCTCCGGCTCCACCGCGACCGATCCGGGTGGCGTGTCGTATGCCTATATGCCCCCCATCGGCAACCGCCGGCCCAAGTGGTCCAACACCTTCAACGCCACCGAGGCCATCGTCGGCAACCGTGGCCCGTCCTATCAGGGCACCGGGTCGGGCGCAACCCTCACCTGGTCGCTTGTCCAGACCGCCGGCTCGCCCGTCGAAGGCGCCGCCGAGATCGGGACCGGCTCCAACACCCTGATCATCCACGGCGGCCGCACGACGTGGGAAGGCAACATCGTGTACAACGATAACCACGTCGCCTTTGAGACTCGGGCCGACCCGGAGAGCACCCCCTTCACCTTCTCTGGCCTCCCGGCCGGCAGCAGGACCCAGTTTGACAACATGTTTGTCAATGAGAACGACGCTTCTCGCGTCAAGGAAGCCGAGACCCTGCTCGGCAACCTGGGCAACAACACCAACAACTTCCTGCGCGTCTGGAGCGACGTGACCGTTGGAGCGGCTTCGGGCACCGTTGCCGGCCCGACGCTCTCGATCACGGCTTGGTACGACTGAGTCTTTGGACTTCATCCACCGTGTGGATGAGATTCAAGGCTGATTGATTGAGGGTCCGTGGCGAAAGTCGCGGACCCTTTTTCGTTTCCGGGCGCTCGCCGGAGAGTCTGAGGCACGTGCCTTCCAGGCCGAAGGCCTGATCGTTCGAAGCCGGGGAGTGGAGGAGGCTCTGCGACGACACCTCCGGAGTGGGGCTTCGCCTTTTGTTCCGAAGCCTGTAGGGCTACTCGTTGCGATCTTGCCCCCTCGTCGCCGAACGATCGCACAACACGAGCAGCCCTTCAGGCTGCGGCCCTAACTCGCCATTCCACCGGGGGTCGCGCTCGCGGCCTCGCTTGACCCCCGGCTACGAACGTGCGGCCCTTCGGGCTGAAGACCACTCACGCCAGGATGACTTTTCCTTGGACCCGACGCCGCGCTGCATCGGTATCTACCGTACACGGGGGTATTCTCCACATGAATCGGCGTGCCTTTACCTTGATCGAACTCCTCGTCGTCATCGCCATCATCGCGATGCTGATCAGCATGCTGCTCCCCGCCCTGGGCAAGGCCAGGGAAGCAGCGCGGCAGATCAAGGATGCGGCCAATTTGCGCAGCATGGTGCAGTCGATGGTGATCTGGGCGGGGAACAACAGCGATGATTATCCGCTGCCCAGCCGCATCGACCGCGGCGACCAGACCATCGCCCTGCCCCCGGGCGTTCCCTCCATTGTGAAGGACAACACCGGCAACATCTTCTCGCTGCTGATTTACGGCGGCTTCCTGCCCCCGGAACTGCTGGTCTGCCCGGCGGAGGTCAGCGCCCGCATCGCCAAGGACCTGCAATACGAATACAGCGCACCCTCGGGGGCTGCGGTCCCTCGGGGTGCCGCGTGGGACCCGGCCTTTTGCGGCTACCCGGGGGAAGTGGGGGCGACGGGTGTGGGTGTCGGCGGTCGTCGCAATGGCGGGCTGGTGGGGAGCGTTTCGTACGCGCACTCGACGCCCTTTGGTCAGCGCAGCGGGACCTGGAAGAGCACGTTTGGATCGCGCGAGGCGGTCATCAGCAACCGCGGCCCATCTTACGACGGCCTGCCGGGGGCGTGGAGCCTGCGCACCGGACCGGCGGGGACCGAATCGCTGCGGCTGCGGATTTTCGGGGGGCCGCGCTCGTGGGAGGGGAACATCGGGTTTAATGATGGGCGGGTGATCTTCAGCAACCGACCCGACCCCGACAGCCTGCCGGTGACGTACCCCACGCCAATCAACGGGCAACGGACGATCCCCGATAATGTGTTTGTGAATGAGGACTTCGACGGTGTGCCGGTGGGCGACCAGTTCGCGGACTATGGCGACAATGCATACCTGAAGTTGTACGGGGATGTGTTTGTCGTGCCGTCGGGCGTGGCGATTACGCCGTACATTGATTGAATCGACTTCCCGGCGACACTTTCGAGAAAGGCGCACACTGTCCAGAGAAACACGCCTAGGCGCGGAAAGGGGCGTTCCAACTCCCTTTCGCTCGCCTTGCAGGCCGAGGGCCTGTTCGTTCGTAGCCGGGGGTGGAGGAGGTTCTGCGACGACACCCCCGGGCAAGGGCGAGCGAACGCGTTTTTCACCTTTTTCCCCGCAGCCTGTAGGGCGGCTCGTAGCGTTCTTGATCCGTCATCGTCGAACAACGCACACCACGAGCAGCCCTACAGGCTGCGGCCAAAGCTCGCCCTCCCACCGGGGGTCGCGTTCGCGGCCTCGCTTGACCCCCGGCTACGAACGTGCAGCCCTTCGGGCTGAGTGAGCCTCACTCCACGTTCAAGTTCGCGATATACCCATTCAACTCAGCCCGCGCCGTCTCCAGTTCGCCCTGGGCCTGCACGATCGCGCCCGCCAGTTCCTCGACCTTCGTTTCCTGCGCTGTCAACTTCTGCATGTACCGCTTGTACAGGTCGCTGGAGTGGTCGATGGTGTTCATGTTCTGGCGGATGCGGCTCTGGTCGGTATCGATTTCGGCGCGCTGCTTTTCCAGCGCGGCGATCTGCCGCTCAATGTCGTTGATGCGGGCCTGCTTCGCGGCCGCCTGCTTGAAGGACTCGATGACCTTGTCCGACACCTGCCCCTGGCGCGAATAGGCCAGGAGCGTGGGGAGGTCCATGGACGTGATCGCCAGGGAGCGCGAGTCGGTGCGCTGCTGCACGACGGCGATGGTGCCCTGCTTGCCGGCTTCCATGGGCAACTCGAAGCGGTACAGGTCGTCCGTGGTTTCGTAGGGCTTCTCGGGCTGGGTGAGCGTCCAGCCCGCGTGGCGCTGCTGCTCGATGATGAGCGTGCGGGGCCGCTTCTTGTCCTTGTTGGTGAAGGTGTAGGCGGTCTTGGTCTCGTGGAGCCAGGTCATTTCGAGGGCGCCCTGGACGATGCGCACCTTGCGGATGGCTTCGGTTGAGTTGTCGTCGCGCGTGAACGTCACGTCAAGGTCCACCGCGTAGGCGAGCAGCCGCTTGTCGCCCGCGGGCACGTGGCCGATCTGGGCATCGCCCGCGTACGAGCCCGAGTCGTACACGCTGATGGGGCCGGGCATGAGTTGCAACCCTGTCGAGTTGGTGACTTCCAAGCCGCGCATGGGGTGGCTGGAGCCGTCGCTTGGGTTGAAAATGCTGACGCGTCGCCCATCGATACCCGAAGCCAGGATGGGGAGCATCGCCGAGCGCTGCCGCTCGACAGTAACGGGGTGGTCCAGCTCAAACTGGAAGACCTCGCCTGCTTCGATGGCCTTGGCCTGGGACTGTGCGGCATACCCGGCGAGGTCTTCGGAGGTGATGCGGGCGATGTCCTTGAGCGCGCGACGGCCTTCCACACGAAACGCGGCGGAGGGCGCGGGTGCGTCCGGATTCGCCGTCATATTGCTCGCTCTGCGCTCCATTGCCGCGTCGTCGAAACCACCCGCCATGTCCGCTTCCCCAAGTCCCGGCTGGCCCCTCCCACCTTCATACTCGCGCGGCATCACGCCCGGCACTGTCGGGACGGGAATCTCAGGTCGGAATACGTACAGCGGCTCGTACAGGTCCATGCGGAAACTGACGGGGCGGCCGGAAACGAGGGAGAGGGTGACATCCTTCCAGTCATCATCGGTGGTGTTCTCGACGATGGCCCAGCCTTGAATGGTGAAGCGGTCGGGGGTTGCGCTCCCGCTCTTGGGTGCCGGCGCGGGATCGGGCTTGCGTGCGCTGCTCCCCGTGCGCGGCTTCTCGGTCTCGGCGGGCTTTTCGACATTGGCCTTGGCGTCGGGCTTGGAATCGGGCAGGATGAGCCGGTAACTGGTCTTCCAGACCGGGCTTTCCTGGACGTAAGCGATGACGACTTCGCGGGCTCCCTCGCCGCGGAGGTTGACATCGACGGTCTTGGTGCGGTCGGCGCGGTACTCGGCGACGGCGGCGAGGGCGCGCCCGAGTTCGGCGTTGAGTTCCTTGTCTTCGAGTTCAACGGAACTGGCAAGGGAGAGCTTGATCGAACGGATGCCGTCGGGAGTAACGAGGTTCAGGTACTCGACGGCGATGGGCGGGGTGTCCTTACCTGTGGGCTCAAACTTGGTCTCGGTGCCCAGGATAACCCCTGCGACGGGGCCATCGGGGAGGGCGACGGTGACGCTGGTGCCGCGGAGCATTGCGAGGATCTCGGCCAGGGTTGGGTTCTGGGAAATGTCAATCGCGAAACTCCCCAGGCGGCGGGTGAGCGGCTCCTTGGAGCCGTAACTGATGCCATCGACGACCCCATTGCGGGAAAGGTCCAGGACGAACATGGACTTCAGGATGTCGTTGATCTGATCGGTCTTGAAGCGGAGTTGGACACTGGTGTTGCCGTCGACCAAGCCGCGGCGTTCGAAGGAGCCGACGCCGGAGCGGTAGAGCGTGATGCGTTGGATGGGGAGGTGATCGGGCTGCTGGGCTCGTCCCTGGGCGACGGCGGCCATTCCGGGGGCGCTGCCGCGCTCCTGGGCGAGCGCTGGAAGACCAAGGGCAAGTCCGGAAATGGCGAAGATGAGGGCGGCGGTGGCGGGGATGGGGGTGCGATTGGACATGGGGATGGGCTCCTGTGTGAGCGGTTGGACTATTGAGAAATGTAACCGTTCCGGGTCAGCGGTGCCGCGGTTACACGGGAGTGACAGAGGGGGCGACTCGATTGTCCAGATGGTACGGTTGACGGGTACCGAGTTTGCTGACGGAGCCGAGAGACGCAAGCCGCCGGTGTCTGTACCCGCGTTGGGCGGTATAGTCGCCCCAATGCCGTCTCTCCCGGTCTTGAACAACGCACCATACTCCGCCGATGCCGTCCGCGACGCCCTGGCGAGCGAACTGCGATCCGCCGTCACGGGCGAGGTCCGCTTTGACCTGCACAACCGGATGCTCTACGCGACCGATGCTTCGCTCTATCAGGTCGAGCCGCTTGGGGTGGTGATACCCGCGACGGTCGAGGATGGCGCGCGGGCGGTGGCGATCTGTGCACGCGCGGGGGTTCCTGTCCTGCCCCGGGGCGGGGGGACGAGCCTGGCGGGGCAGTGCACCAACCGGGCGGTGGTGGTGGACTTTTCGATGAACTGCCGCGCGGTGCTGGAACTGGATGCAGCGCGAGGCTTCGTCCGTGTTGAGCCGGGGATCACGATTGATGAACTGAACGATGCGATCGAATCGACGGGGATGTTCTTCGCGCCCGACCCGGCGACGATGAAGCACGCGAACATCGGGGGGTGCATCGGGAATAACGCCGCGGGGGCGAGGTCGATCCGGTACGGGCGCACGAGCGAGAACGTGCTGGGGGTGGATGTGTGCCTCGCCGATGGGTCGCGCGTGCGGTTGGACCGGGGTGCGGCGATGCGGGATGAGCGTGCCCGCGAACTCACACGCCGGGTCTGCGAGGTGGTGTGGAAGAACCGGCGGCTGATCCGGGAGCGATACCCCAGGACGCTGCGGCGAAACGCCGGGTACAACCTGGACCTCATCCTGAACCAGATCGAACGGGGCGAGGGTGGTGGGAGTGCGGGTGGCGGGAATGACCTGACCAACGCCTGGGAGGAACGAGTGAACCTCGCCCACCTCATGTGCGGCAGCGAGGGGACGCTGGCGGTGACGATGGGGGCGCAACTGGCACTGCACCCAAAGCCGGGCGCGAAGGGGCTGGCGGTGGTGGGCTTCGCCTCGTTGGACGCGGCGATTGAGTGCGTTCTGCCGATCCTCAAGACCCTTCCGACGGCGGTTGAACTGCTGGACGACACGGTGCTTGACCTGGCGCGGGAGAACGTGGAGTGCCGGCCCTTTGTGGACCTGATGCCCCCGCCCACGCGCGGCATGCTGAAGGCGGTGCTGTATGTGGAGTACTTCGGGGCCGACGGCGCCGAAGTTGCGGCGGGGTTCGAGCGGCTGCGGGCGGTGACTCCCGGGGTTGCGATGCAGGCGCATACGGATGCTTCACAGATGATGAAGGCGTGGAGACTGCGCAAGAGCGGGGAGCCGCTGCTGCACGGCATCCCGGGGAACCGAAAGCCGATCACGTTTGTCGAAGACAACGCCGTCCCGGTCGAGCACCTGTGCCGGTTTGTGCGCGATATGCGGGCGATTGTCGAGAGTTACGGCACGCGCGCGGCGTTCTACGCGCATGCATCCGTGGGTGTGCTGCACGTGCGGCCGCTGCTGGACATTCACGATGGGGCGGACCGCGAGCGGATGCGGGCGATCGCGGTGCAGGCCGCGGACCTGGCGAAGAGTCTGGGCGGGGTGATGTCGGGCGAGCATGGGGATGGCCGGGTTCGGACGCCCCTGCTGGAGCGCTTCTATGGACCGGAACTCATGGGGGCGTTTCGAGAGATCAAGCGGGTCTTTGACCCGGGCAACGTGCTCAACCCGGGGAACATCGTGGACCTTTCCGGGCTCGACCCGCGACCGATCGAGAGTGTGTCGCAGCGGTTGCGCGTGGAGCCGGGGGTTGGCTGGCCGGTGGGCGTGCCGGAGGGCATCGAGACTTACTTCAGTTACAACGATCAGCACGGGTTCGACAGCGCGGTGGAGATGTGCAATGGGGCGGGCGTGTGCCGCAAGAAGCAGGGCGGAACAATGTGCCCGTCGTACATGGCCACGCTGGATGAACGGCACAGCACCCGCGGGCGCGGCAACGCGCTGCGTCTGGCGATCACTGGGCAACTGAGCGCCCTGGGCGATGGCACTCCTGGCGGCCCCGCGTGGACCGATGAGGGCACGAAGGAAACGCTGAACCTGTGCCTCTCGTGCAAGGCGTGCAAGACCGAGTGCCCGAGCAACGTAGATGTGGCAAGGCTCAAGGCGGAGTACACGGCACAGGGGCACAGGGTGGCGGGCGGGGCTCCGCTCCCGGCACGGCTGTTCGGCGCTGTGCGAACGCTCAACAGGCTTGGTTCACTGCTGCCCGGCGCGGCGAACTGGATCGCGAGGCACCCGCTTGGGCGGCGGGCGTTGAACCGGGTCATGGGGCTGCACGAGAAGCGATCGCTGCCCGCGTTCGCGCCGTCTTTGGCGAGGCAGTGGGGAACGGTCATCGGATCCGGGGGCCCGACGGTGGCGCTCTTTGGCGATTGCTTTACAATGTTCAACGAGCCGTCGATCGGGCTGGCGACACGCCGGGTGCTTCAGGCGTGCGGGTACAACGTGGTGCTGGCGGATGCGGGGTGCTGCGGGCGGGCGAAGATTTCGACGGGGCTGCTGCCGGGTGCGATCCTGGAAGCGGACCGGACGCTGGAGCGTCTGCGCCGGTTCATCGAAGACCCGGGTGTGGTGGCCATTGTGGTGGGGGAGCCGTCCTGCTTGTCTGCGTTCAAGGACGACTGGCTGCAACTGAAGATGCAGGGCTCGATCGAACTCCGGCAGGCCTTGGCGGCCAAGGCGTTTCTGCCTGAGGAGTTTGTCGATCGGCAATGGGAGAATCACCCCCGCAGGCCGTACTTTTCAAGGGCGCCGAAGGGCGGGCGGGTGCTGCTGCACGGGCACTGTCACCAGAAGGCGTTGTGGGGGGCGGAAACGAGCGCTGCGGCGCTGCGGCGGGCGGTGGGAACGGGTGTTGAAGTGCTCGACAGCGGCTGCTGCGGCATGGCCGGGTCGTTCGGGTACACGAGCGACCGGTACGAGGTCTCGATGAGAATCGGTGAACTGGTGCTGTTCCCCGCGGCGAGGGAGGCGGGTCCGGCGGCACGCATCGCAGCGCCGGGAACATCGTGCCGTCATCAGTTGCATGACGGGACGGGTGTGGAGGCACGCCATCCGATCGAGTGGTTGGCGGAATGGATGGGGTAAGGGCCACCAGTTGTGCATGCATGAGCCAAAGTCGCGCAGGCGGACGAAGAGATGGGCGGGGGGAGGCATCGCGGCGCGCAGTGGGAATCGGTGTGAAGATGTGGCGCTGCTTCGCAGCTCCCATCCTGCTACGCATGTCGAACACTGTGCTTCCGCACAGTGCTACTGACGGTCGCCGCATTCGCGGCGAAAACAGGGCAAGGACAGGACGAAGTGGCCGATGGCAGTGCGCAGGGAGTCAGACCTCGGGGCGCTGGTCGATGACCTGCTTGGTTGTTGGGTCGTAGGTGTAGATGTGGCCGGGTTGCTCGGCGGTGCAGATCTTGTGCGTGCCGTCGCAGATCGGGAACTTTTCGGAAAGGCCACAGCCGCAGACGAAGATGGCCTTGAGGTTGCCGGCTGCATCACGCGGCCAGGTAGCGGGGTCGATCTTGGTGGGGCCGATGGCCTCGTGGCGGACGATGCGGGGCATGGAAGCGTTCCTGTTCAGGCCGGGCTGGGGGTAGATTCGAGAACCTGGCGGAGGAGCCGCTCGGGAGATTCAGCGCCCGACCGGGCGATGACGCGGTGGGCGCACACCGGCAGGATGTTCTCGATGATGTCTTCGGGGATCGCGTACGCCCGCCCCTTGAACAGGGCGGTCGAGCGGGCGGCCTGGGCGAGCGAGAGAGAGCCTCGGGGTGACAGGCCGTGTTGCAGGCCGCTGTGACGGCGGGTGGCGTTGGCGAAACCGACGATGTAGTCCAGGAGCGAACGGTCGACCTTGACATCATCCACGTTCTGCTGGAGGCCGAGGATGTCGGTTCGGGTCAGGACGGGCTGGAGATCGTGGAGGGGGTGGTTCGCCGGGCGGACATCCAGCACCCGGGCCTCCTCATCGGCGGATGGGTAGCCCAGGCTGATGCGCATGAGGAAGCGGTCGAGTTGGTTCTCGGGCAGGAGGTAGGTGCCCTCAAAGTCAAAGGGGTTCTGCGTCGCGATCACCATGAACGGCGGGTCCAGCGGCAGGACGCGACCATCCACCGAGACGGTGGCCTCGTTCATGGCCTCGAGCAGGGCGGCCTGGGTACGGGGGGGCGTGCGGTTGATCTCGTCGGCGAGCACGATGTTGGCAAAGATCGGGCCGCGCTTGTACGCAAACTCGCCGGTGGCCTTGTCGTAAATGCTGACCCCCAGGACGTCGCTTGGGAGCATGTCGGGGGTGAGTTGGATGCGGCTGAACGAGCAGTCCAGGCTCCGGGCCAGGGCGGTAGCGAGGACGGTTTTGCCGACGCCGGGCACATCCTCGATGAGCAGGTGGCCCCGGGCGAGCAGGCAGCAGATGACCCGGTCGATGGCCGCGGCGTTGCCAAAGAGCACCTTGCCGATGTTGTTGCGGAGTCGGGCGATAGCGTCGTGCATGCGCGGCGGCGTTCCTCGGTGGGCGGGCGGATCGGTCGGGGTTTGATCCGCGGACAGGCGGCGAGTATAGGTGCGGGTTTGGGTGTCACCGGAGCGGGGGGTGACGGGCCTTGGCGTTTTCGCTGGATACTCCCGGCAACTCGCTATTCTGTGTGGGGATGGGGAGTCGCCGAGGCCTGTGGTGGCGTCGGGCAAGCGTCGCGGGTGCACGTGCAATCGGGGCCGATCAGCGGCCGCTCCCTCCCGGGCTGGACTTTACGGAGAGATGAACAGGATGTCCGAGGCGGGTGCGCCGGATAACACGGGCGATTCTCCGGGGGGTGGCGGTGCCGTGCTACGCCGCGGTGGCCCGTTGGCCAGTGAGCTTGGCGGCGACCTCCCGTGCGTGCGCTGCCGGTACAACCTGCGGGGGTTGTCGATCCGGGGAGTGTGCCCGGAGTGTGCGACTCCGATCAAGGCGACGCTCCTTGCGGTCGTAGACCCGCTGGCGAGCGAGCTTCGACCGATCGCAAACCCGCAACTCGTGGGCGCCGGGGTGATGGTCTGGAGCACGTGCGGGTTGATGGCGGTCGTGGCGGGGTGGGGCGCACCGATCGCGGAACACTTCTGGGAGCGAATGGGCGGGGTCGAGCGCTGGCTGGCCTTGGCGACGTGCGTCCTGACGGGGCTCTCAGGGCTGGGCGCGGTGGTCCTCGTCAGGCCGCACGCGGGGATATCGGTCAGGTCACGGGCCTTGGCGATGGTTGCGATTGCCATGTATGTTCCGTTGTGTATGTTCCTCTGGCGGATGTACGTGCTCGGGGACCCCAGGCCCGGGGTGCGGCTCGGGGCCCACGCGGTATTGATTGCGATCTTGCTGGGCCTGAGGCCGAACGCGCGGCTGCTGGCGGCACGGTCGTTCCTGATGCGTACCGGGAGGATCGATCGACAGACCATGCTGGCGTTGGCGGGTGTGCTGTGCGTCTCGGTGGCCGGGAACATTGTGCGGGTGCTGGTGAGCAACCTGGATACCGACTTTGCGGATTCGGTCCGACAGGTCGGCGGCGTCATGGTTCTGGTGGGGATGCTGCTCTTTACCCTGGGGATGTTTGGGGTAGTGCTGGACTGCTGGAGGCTCCGTCCGGTCATCGTTGAACGTCCGCTGTCGTTGGAACAAGTCCTGGGCGAGAAGGGGGCGACGCTTCCCCGAATGGAGCAGACCGGATGACACCCGCCGAGCAGGAGCAGTTTGACCTGTTGCTGGAAGAGGTCATTGAATCACTGCCGGCGGGTGTGCGTTCCCTGCTGGAGGAGGTGGCGGTTGTAGTGGAGGACACCCCAAGCCCCGAGTTACTGAACGAACTCAAGGCGGAGTTGGGCGAGGCGGAGGATATGGATGACGAGGACCTGTGCGGGCTGCACACAGGAACAGCATTCACCGAGCGGTCGGTCGAGGCCGCGGCGGACCTGCCTTCGGAAGTTCAGCTCTTTCGCACCGGGATCGTCGCGCAGGCAGGCGGCTGGGGGGGTGCGGACGCGGTGGAACGCATCCGATCGGAAATCCGAATCACTCTGCTGCACGAAGTGGGCCATCAGTTCGGGTTGGACGAGGATGATCTGGCCGAACTGGGGTATGACTAAGCTTGGTGGGTCGGGCGGTGCGGCACGGTTCGGGGGAGCGGATACCGCCGGAAAGTCCGGCTTTGGGGGGATCGCATGACTTCTTCTACACGGTTCGGGTCTCTGCTGTGCGCGAGCGTTCTGGGGTTCGCCGGGGTTGTGGGCGGCGCTACGACGCTGTCACCCGCGGCTCTCGTGCGTGCATCGGGCGCTGAGCCCGCCGCCGAGCGGGTTTCAGTGGGCTTGATTGAGTTGAAGGGAGCGCCAGCGGCCCGGCCCAACGAACTCGCGTGGCTCTTCGGCAGCGGGGATGAACCGACACTGCGGCAGATTATTGAGGCGATCGATGGCGCTGCATCCGACGACGATCTGGGGGGGATTGTCATTCGGCTGAAGGATGCAGAACTGGGGATGACGCAGGTCGAGGAGATTGGTGCGGCGATCAAGAGAGTCAGGGCGGCGGGCAAGAAGGTGCAGGTCTTCGCCGAGGGGTACGGGACTACTGATCTCATCCTGGGCTCCTACGCCGACGAGGTGATCGCGCAGGATGGTGGGGCGGTCTCGCTCCCCGGGTTGTACATGGAGGAGATGTTCCTGGCCGACACGCTGGCGTGGGCCGGGCTCAAGGCCGACTTTGTGCAGGTGGGCGACTACAAGGGCGCGAGCGAGATGATGGCGCGGAGCGGCCCCAGCCCACAGTGGGAGCAGAACATCTCGCAGCTCCTGGACAGCATGTACGCGAACATGCGGGCGCCGCTCCTGAGCGGCCGGAAGCTCACGGATTCCAAGCTGGACCAGGCGATGGAAGTGGCGTGGATGACGGACGCCAAGGACGCGGCCCAGGTCGGGCTCATTGATTCGCAGGTGGACCTGCCGTTGTTGGGCAAGCACCTGGAGTCTGCGTATGGCGCGGAGGTGGCGTGGAAGGAGGACCTGCTGACGGGAGTTGATGGGCCCGCGATGGATACCGGAAACCCGTTCGCGATGCTCGCGCTGCTCTCCAAGCAGCCGGACCACAAACCCAAGAGCCCGACGATTGCCATCGTCCATATCGACGGGGCCATCGTCGACGGTGATTCGTCGGCGGGCGGGTTCATGGGCGGCTCATCTGTGGGCAGCCGCACCATCCGCAACGCCCTCGAAGATGTGCGCAACGAGGACCAGATCAAGGGTGTGATCCTGCGGATTGACTCACCGGGCGGGTCGGCCACGGCGAGCGAGGTGATCTGGCAGGGTGTGCGGCGTGTCGCGGCGAAAAAGCCCGTGTGGGTCAGCGTCGGCTCCATGGCCGCCTCGGGCGGGTACTACATCGCTGTTGCGGGCGACAAGATCTACGTGAATCCATCGAGCATCGTCGGCTCGATCGGCGTGGTGGGCGGCAAAATCACGATGCAGGGGCTGTACGAGAAGCTGAAGGTCAACGTGGTTGGTCGCGGGCGCGGCCCCCGGGCCACCATGTTCAGTTCGGTCGTTCCCTGGAGCCCCGACGACATCACCCATGTCCGCGAGAAGATGACCGAGACGTACACGCTATTCACCAAGCGCGTGACGGCGGGGCGCAAAGGGATCAACCTTGGGTCGACCGCCGAGGGCCGCTTGTTCACGGGGAACAAGGCGATCGGGCTCAAGATGGCGGACGAGGTGGGGGGGTTGGAGAAAGCCATCGGCGATCTGGCGGCGAGTGCCGGGCTGAACGATTACGAAGTGATGGATTACCCCGGCCCCAAGCCACTGGGCGAGGTGATCGAGGATGCTCTCAAGGGCTTCGTTGCCGCACCCTCGGTCCGGGCGGGGGGTGGCTCCGGCATGGAACTCGTCTCGCTGGTGCGAGAGATCGTGGGTCAACGGGCCTGGAAGCAGATTGAGCCGTCCATGACCGGCCTGATGCAAATGCGCGATGAGCCGGTGCTGCTGATCTCGCCGAAGGTGCTGATCGTGAAGTGAGGGTTGAACAGAGAACTTTCCATCGCCGGCATGGTGAGCCGCGCGGGGGCTGCATCGTTCACTGCCCGCTCAAACCGTCAGCACTTCCTTGCTCTTTTCTTCGACGCGCTTGTCAACCGCGTCCTCGAACTTCTTGAGCAGGGTCTGCACTTCTTCCTTGAGGGTTTCGATCTCATCCTCGGGGAAGTGTGCGCCGGGGAGCTTGGACAGGCCGTCGGCGTGCTTGTTCGCATCGCGACGGACGTTGCGCAGGACGACCTTGGCTTCTTCGCCCATCTTCTTGACACGGCCTGCGTCCTTCTGGCGGCGCTCCTGTGACATGGCGGGCATGTTGAGGCGGATCTGCTTGCCTTCCACGATGGGGTTGATGCTCAGGCTGGAGGATTCGATCGCGGCTTTGATGGCAGGGATCGAGCTGGGGTCAAACGGCTTGATGAGGAGTTGCGCGGACTCGGGCACGCTGATGGCGGCCAGGGCCTTGAGGTCGGTGTGTGCTCCGTAGTACTCGACCTTGAGGAACTCAACCAGGGCCGGCGAGGCGCGCCCGGTGCGCACCCCACGGAGTTCCTGCTTGAGGTACTCAACCGCTTTATCCATGGCGTCTTCGGTTTCGAGGAGGATGGTGTCTGGGTCGGTCATGTTGGGCTCCATCGGCCGGGGTTGGCGTGTGCGTTTGTTGCCATACCCGGGAAGGGAGATGATAGAGGCGATTGGCTGGGTTGGGAATAGGGGGCGGAGCTGACGCGACTGCAACCACGCTGCGGGTCAGTGGTAGAGCCTACGGATGAAGGGACGTTCCAACCAGCTCGCCCCTTGCCACTCGGGCGATGTTGCCGCGGGTCTTGAAGTCAAAGACGGTCACCGGGACATTGTGCTCGCTGCACATCGCCAAGGCGGTCATATCCATGACGCGGAGGCGTTTGCTCATGGCTTCGGCAAACGTGAGCGACTGGTACCTGGTGGCGGAGGGGTCCTTCCTGGGGTCGGCGGAGTAGACACCGTCGACCTTGGTGGCCTTGAGGAGCACATCGCACTCGAGTTCGGTCGCGCGAAGGGCGGCGCAGGTGTCGGTCGTGAAGTAGGGGTTGCCGGTGCCGGCGGCGAGGATTACGACCCGTTTTTTCTCCAGGTGGCGGAGGGCACGCCCGCGAATAAACGGCTCGGCCACGGCGCGGATTTCAATGGCGCTCATAAGGCGGCAGTCGACGTCGACGGCGAGCAGTTTTTCTTTCAGGGCCAGGCCGTTGATCACGGTTCCGAGCATGCCCATGTGGTCGGCGGTGGCCTGGTGGATGTGCCCTTGAGCGGCGAGTTCGGCCCCGCGGATGATGTTTCCGCCGCCGACCACGATCGCCAACTGGGTGCCGGGGATGGCCGCGGCCTGCTTAAGCTCCTGGCTGATGAGGTCGAGTTCGTCGGGGTCGATTCCGAAGGCTCCGGGCTTGCAGAAGGCTTCTCCGCTGAGTTTGAGGAGGATCCTTCGGAAGCCGATGTGCCTGGGTTTGGCGGTGGATGTGTTCATGGGTGACAACAAGGTAGCCAGCGGGCAGGGGGCACGGGGGAGGATACCGTCTCCGGCTGCGGTGCGGAGCCTCAACCGGCGGTTCGAGGGGTGCGTATCTGACTGGTCCGTCGCGGGCACAGGGTGAGGAACCCAGGGTTGGGGTGGAGCGTCAGAGGATACCGATAGTGGGTCAACGCCCCAACGGGGCGGTGATGGAGGCAGGTACGAGCCCTTCAGCCCAATCTCAGACTGGTTCCTTGGCCCAGCATCGGCAAGGCCCTCAGGACCCCCAGCACGAGCGCGAGGAGGACCTTCCTCCCACCCTGCGTGAGGTGCTGGTGCGACTGGCGCGGCGGGCGACGCTGTGGGCGCTCGCGCTATCGCTGGTCATCCATGCGGTGGGCTGGTTTATTTCGGCGTATGTCGTGGTGGGGCATGGGAGCGCGGGGCAGGGGAGTGGTGAGCCCACAAGCGTTGAGATGGCGGTGGTGACCGAGGCGGAGTTGTCCCAACTTGAATCGGAGGCGTTGGGGGTGCAGACACCCACCGTTCCGGATGCGCCGCTTACGGATATCCAGATCGCGGAGATCATGGACTCTTCGCCTGGGGATGAGCCGTCGAGCACGCTGGAGGCACCCGGGGAAGTCGGCCCTATCGGCGGGGGAGGGGACATCAGCGGCGACGGGGGTGAGGGGCTGGGGGGGTCGGGCGGGGGCGGGGCGAGTTTCTTCGGCGTTGAGGCGCAGGGGAATCGGTTTGCATACCTGGTGGATGTGTCCCTATCCATGCAGGTCGATCCGGACCTTCCTAAGTCACTTCTCAAGACGCTTCAGTACGAGCTTTCTAAGTCCATCGATGCGCTCGCGGAAACCGCTGAGTTCTTAGTTGTGAAGTTCTCCAACGAGTCGGCGGTGGTCGGGGGCGCTGGGTGGACTGAAGCATCCCCGGCCAACAAAACGGCCGTCAAGGCGCATATCAATCTGCTTACGGGTGAGGCCACGACGTACCCGTTGCCCGGGTTCAAGATTATCTTCGGGATGCGGCCCCGTCCGGACGCAATCTACTTCATGACCGACGGCGAGTTTGCGCCGGAGGTGATCGAGGAGGTCGCGATGATGAACCGCCAGTTCCGCGTTCCCATCCACTGCATCTGCTTTGGGAATCGGGACGGTGAGGAGGACATGAAGCGGATCGCCAAGAACTCGCGCGGCACGTACACCTTCGTGGCCGGCCCCTGACATGAACCCAAGATGCATGTACTGAGCCTGTTAATCGTGTGTGCAGTGGTTGCCCCGCTTTCGGTCGCGGACCCGGCGACAACGCTCAGGATGCGCGCGGGCCAGCAGGCGCCCGTTGGGGAAGTCGTTTCGGTCTCGATCGAGGGCGTCTCCATCGCCGCCCAGCCGGGTGCGCGGGGCACGACGATGGTGGGGTGGGACCGTGTCGCGGCGGTTGAAGGGGGGGCGCTGGCGGGTGAGGCGATCCCGCTGATGCCGGCCGCGGACCGGGCGTGGAGAGCGCGGACCCGCCTGGAGCGAGGTGACCTAGTCGGCGCCGAGCCGCTGTTTGAGGAGTTGTTCGGAGTGTACACCGGGCGTCAGGGGCCCACGGCGCAGGTCGTCAGCGCTGGGTTGCTGCGGTGCAGGCTGGGGCGCGGGGCACAAACGGCGGCGGTGGTTCCGTGGCTTGCCTACTTGAGCGCGGTTGGAACCGAACAGCAGTCGCTCTCACCGTTGCTGACTGCCGGAGGAGATCCCTCGGAGGTCGCGATCATTGACACCGCGACCGGCCTGGTGCCGGCGCTGCCGCCTATGTGGTTGAGTACCCCGGCGCTGCAATCGCTGGCGCGCGGGAAGTGGCTGACGGTGGATCCGGCGGGTGGTGCCCAATCGCCGGGAACTGGAAGAGCCGCGGCGATGGCCGAGTTGTATGAGCAGGCGGCGCGGTTTGAGGCCGGGCTTTCTGTTGTCATCCCCGAGACCACCGGGGACGACGCGGGGCTGGGGCTGGTGCGGGAGATCGTGGTGGCGAGGGTTGGAGGCGATATGCAGCGGCAGGAAGCTCGCCGTGATCTGGCGGTGAGGATCGGGCGGTCGCCGCCGGCGTGGGTGGAGGTGTGGTGCCGGGCGGGGATTGGTCGGTCACTGCTCCGCGAAGCGGCGCGAGAGGACCAACTGCTCGGTGCGGCACAACTGCTGCAACTGCCGGCGCAGATGGGTACAGTGAGTCCATACCTGACGGGCCTTGCACTGGCCGAGGCGGCGGTGGCGCTGGTGCGACTGGGGGATGTGCCCGGGGCCCTGCGGCTGCGGGATGAGTTGGCGCAGGACTATCCCGGTCATCCGGCGCTTGAATGGGATCGCATCCGGGGTTGGTCAGCGCCGGATGATGTTGATTCGGGCGAGGGTGCGCTGCCGGGCCCGGTCGCACCGGCGGAGCCAGCGCCGGCAATGCCACTTCCATTGACAACGCCAGGAGGTCCACCAGGATGACCCAGATTGGGATTGAAACCATGACTCTGCTGCTCGCCCAGGAGGCCGAGCAGAGCAGCACCAAGACGCTGCTTGAGTACATCCGGCATGGCGGGCCCGTCGGGCTGTTGCTGATCGGGCTCTCGGTGACGGCCGTGACCTTGACGATCGTTCACCTGGTCCAGGTTCGCCTGCCCAGGCTGGCGCCACCCGTAGTCGTTGAGCAGTTAAGCAGGCTGCTTCAGGGCGGGGACGTGCAGGGGGCCACGGCGTACTGCAAGCAGCCGGAGAACGACACGTTCCTGACGAGGGTGTTTGGGGCCGCGCTGGTGCGGTGTGCACGCTCGCCGTTTGGATTCCTTGAGATCCGGTCGGCCCTGGAAGAATCGGGGCAGAAGGAAGTGGATCGCCTGACACGGGTGACTGATGCCATCGGCCTGATTGCCGCGCTCGGCCCGATGCTCGGGCTGCTGGGAACCGTGTTTGGGATGATCGGGGCGTTCGGTTCGATCAGCGACCTCGAGGGCGCGGCCAGATCCCGTGAACTCGCCGGGTTCATGGCGCTGGCGCTGGTGAATACGGCGGAGGGGCTGGCGGTGGCGATCCCCTGCACCGCGTTGTTTGCGGTATTTCGCAGGCGCATTGACCGGTGGACCGGCGAGGTCGGGGAGATCACTGAGACGCTGGCGTCGTACCTGGAGCATCGACAGGGCGCCGAAAAGGCGACGACGCGTCCGGCCGCGTACCGGCCCGGCCCGGCACCCGCCCGGGCAGCGGTGGGTCCAGGGCCGGGCGTGATCCCGAGCATGGGGCTGGGGCCCGAACCGGCCCGGGGGGCACAGTCACCTTGAACCCAGGGCGAGCCAGGCCGCTGGAAGAGGCCACGTTCGATCTCACGCCGATGATCGATGTGGTGTTGCTGCTCATTATCTTTTTCATGCTGACGGCGCAGTTTGCGCAATCGCAGCAGACTCCGCTCAACCTGCCGGATGAGCCGGGGGCCAAGGCGGAGCAAGTGCAGCCGAACCAACTGACGATCGACCTGACCAGCGAGGGGCGATTCAAGATTGAGGGGAACCTGATGAGCATGGAGCAACTGCTCCAGGTGCTGGCAGCGGACCTGCGCCAGGGCCGCAAGGGCTCGGAAGGCAGGCAGAGGCTCGATGTGCTGGTGCGGGCGGACCGGGCCTGTCCGGCGGTGCACCTGAACCAACTCGCAACGGAACTGTCGGCCATGGGCATCCGCGACTGGAAGCTCGCGACGGCGTCGGGCGCGGGGAAGGCGGAGCCCGGGCGGGGGAGTCCCGGGGGTGGGCCGTGAGGTTTAAGCGCCGTGTGCGGCGCGGGTTGCTCAGTCCCCCGCGCCTGCCGCTGGTGGCGCTCATCGACGTGGTGCTGTTCCTGCTGCTGTACTTCATGATCGCATCGAACTTCGCGCTGGATGAGTCGCAGCTCTCATCGGCGTTGCAGTCGGAGGGGAGCGGGAAGGGGCGCGGCTCCAACCTGCTGCCGCAGGTGCTGCGTGTTGAGCGTGGGGAGCGCGGGGCGGTCTTCACGCTGGGCGATCGCGTCATGGCGGACAAGCCGTCATTGGTGGACCTGCTGTCACAACTCCCCAAGGACAACGGGGTGTTCGTGAAGGTCAAGGGGGACGTTCCCGTCGCGGCGGTCGCGACGGCGCTGCAGGCGTGCAAGGATGCGGGGTTTACCAAGATCAGTTATGTACCGGCAAAGTAAGACCAACCTTCGGGTCGCCGCGGCGGCGTTGTGTGTGCTGGCGGCCGATCATGCCGCGGGCGTGCAGCCGTCCACGGTGGTCGGTCCCGCGAGCGCGGTCGAGGGGGACCCGCTGGAGGGCTACCTCGCGGAGCACGGGTTGCTCGAAGTATTGAGCGCGCACCTTCGGCAGAAGCTGGGCGGCGGCTCGCAGGAGGAACGGGTCCGTGCGGCGGAACTGCTGGGGAAGCTCTATGTCCGGATGCTGGGCGTGGCGGCCACGCCGCAGGCCCGGCAGGAGATTGAGGAGCAAAGCCGAGAGTTGCTCAAGGTGGTTCCCGAGGCCAATTCTTTTGAACTGCGCATCAACCTGGCCAAGGCGACGTACCTGCCGGTCGAAGAGATCGTCGAACGGGATCGCCTGCGGATTGCCTCCAAGGACGAGAAGGCCGAGGCCGAGCGGGTGCTCCGGTCCGTCGGCCCTGTGCTCGATGAAGTTGGGGACAAGCTGCACAGGCGCGTCGAACAGCTCGAATCCAAGGAGGCCGGCGGGCACGCCGATGACTTCGAAGGGTTGCGGGCCGAGTTGGCGGAGGCTCGCCGGCTGCGGTCCCTCTCCCGCTACTACGCCGGGTGGACTGAGTATTACCTGGCCGTCCTGACGAACACGCCGCAGCGTGCGACGGCGGCGATGCAGGCGTTTGGGACGATGCTCAATGCCGTCCCTGGCCGGCCCGCGAGCATCGATCGGATGCCCAAAAACCTGCTGCGATATGAGCACGTCGCGCGGGCGGCCATTGGCTGCGGGTTGTCCTCATCCATCCTGGGGAACGAGGTTGAGGCGGTGCGATGGCTGGAAGAGGTTGAGAACGCCGACGGGGTGACTCCGGCGATCCTCGATCATGTGTTCTCCCGGAAGCTCATCGTGTTCGCGGCCGCGGAGCGATGGGCGGATGTGGAACTGGCCGTGCGGCGGCGGCGGCGGCCGGACCCCGGCGCCCCTGAAAAAGCGTTGACGGTCGCCGAGGCGAGGCTGCTTGCCGTGCTCGCGTTCGACGCGGTCCGGGGCGAGGCAACGCGGCCGGGGTTGCGCCTGGTGGCGGAGAAGATGGGGCAGCTTGCGCTGGGCGACCTGGTCGTGAGCGGCGAGGTCGGGCATGTGCTGGACCTTGTTTCTCTGTACGGCACCACGCCCATTGGCGAGGGCGGCTTTATCGTCAGTTATGTGAGGAGCCTGCAGGCGTTCGAGAGCGCCCGTGCTGCGCACAAACTGGCCGGGGGCAACCCCGAGGAGCCCGCCGTCGAGTTGGCCATCATCAATCAGTATCAGGAATCGGCGCGGCTGCTGGCCCTTGCGACGGTTACGACCGATGCGGACGATTACCCTGGGGAGCGCGTAAAGGCGGAGATCCGGCGGGGGCTCGCGCTGTATTACGCGGGCGACATGGAGGCGGCGGCAACGCAGTTTGAGGCAGCGGCTGGGGATGCAGCCAGCGATGTACAGAAGCGGGACGCGCTGTGGTACGCGATCGTCGCTTTGGACCGCGCGGTGGAGGGGGGACGCGCATCACTGGCGGCGTCGCGCGACCGGATTGCGACTTTGTACCTGCGGGACTTTCCCGGAACGGAAAACGCGGCCAAGCTGTTGCTCCGGCAGAGCCGCGCGGACCGGCTGTCGGACCAGGAGGCCATCGAGATCCTGTTGAAGTTGCCACGCGACTCTCCAGTTTACGAAGCAGGGCGACGGCAGGTGGCGCGGATGCTCTACCAAGCGTACCGGCGGGCACCGGCCTCGGGGCGCGACTTTGCGGCGGTTCGATTCGCGGACATCGCTGAAGAAGTGCTCAAGCTGGAGCAGGCCCGTGCGATGGCGGGGATCGATGCATCAGCGCGGGAAGCGGGTCAGGCGGTCATCCTGCGGGTCCGGCAGCTAGCGGATGCGTTGTTGGCACTCTCTACGCCCGATCCGCAGCGTGCTGAGAGCGCCCTGACGGTCCTGGATTCGGTTGCGGCGTTTCACGCCATCGATCTCAAGCAGCTCGAGGGAGAGTTGGCGTTCCGTAAGATGCAAGTGGCGATGGCTCGCGGTGATGAGGCGGGGGTGCAGCGGACGGTAGACCGGCTTCGCGCGGTGGGGGGGGTGTACTCAGCGACCGCCGACAGGTTGTTGTACGCGCGGGCGCTGCGGGCGTGGAAGGCGAACGCCGCGGACCTGGTCAGCGCGAGGCAGGTTGTGCGGCACGGGCTGCGGGTGCTGGAAGAGGCCGGAGACGCGGCAGACCCGGCCACGATTACGCTGCGGGACCATGTCGCGGGCGCGGCGGCAGCGGTGTGGCGGGGTGAGGCCGATGTCGACCTGCGGACAAAGGCCATCGCGCTGGACAAGCAACAGCTTGAGTCGGGGCAGCGAACGGCGGCGAGCCTGCGGCGTCTGGGCGAGTTGCTCGAATCCACTGGGGATGAGGCTTCGGCATTGGCGGCGTGGCGAGAACTGCTGGCGGGGACGGTGGATGGCTCGGCAGATTGGTACGAAGCCCGGTATCAATCGCTGCGGCTGCTGGTGAGGCAGGCGCCGGGTGAAGCGTTGCAGGCGATGCAGCAGCACAAGGTTCTGCACCCTGAGTTTGGGCCAGACCCGTGGGGGCCGAGGTTGCGAGAACTTGATGCGGTGATCGCGGTGACTCCAATCCCGCCGCCGGCGTCGGTAACGCCCGGCGCGCCGGCCCCGGCGCCACAGGCACCGCCAGCCAAGGGGGGGCCGGGATGAGCACCACCCCCGGGCAGCCTGATCCCGTCGACCAGGGTGATGTGTTTGCCACGTTCCTGGGGATCACCATCCCGGGCGAGGATCCGGTAGTGCTGCTGGCGCTGCCGTCGCAACCGACCAGTGAGGAGGCGATTATCACGGCCCTGCAGCGGCAGCTCGCGCGGGTTGCGGCCCATCCGGCAGCAACCACGCCCGAGGCCGATGAGGTCCGGCTCGCTTTGCACGCGGCGGCCGCCCGGATGCTGGACCCGCAGCGCCGCCGGGCCGCGACAGGGGATCGTCCGCCTGTCGGCGCGGACGATGTGGTGAAGGCCGAGCCTGCGGAAGCGATGCCGATGCAGGGAGCGATCCTGCTGACGCTGGGGATGTACGGGGGATGGAACACCCGCTCGTTCCGGCGGATGACACTGCTGGCGCGGCGTCAGGGCATTGGCGCGGATGAGCTAGCGGAGACGATTCGGGGATTGACGCGCCGGTCGGCCGCCCCGGGTGCAGCGCGGGCGGTTGCGTCGCTGCCGGCGGTCTCGGTGCGGGGCGGGCTCACCACAGCGGCCGGCGTGACGACCGTGCAGGCCGGGGCTACGCCGCGTCGGGTCTTTGAGCCGGCACCCGATGAGGTTGATCCTTCGAACGCGCTGGTCCGGAACCTGCTGTTGGTAGCCGGGCTGGGAGTTCTGGGCCTGATAGCGGTCGCGGTGGTGCTGATCGTGCTGGTCTCCGGAGGGGGCCCGCGGGGCGAGGATGGCGGCGACGCGGTGAAGGGTGCGGAACCGATTGCGGGTATCGCGGCGCCTCCGGCCCAGATATTTCCGGCGCAGCCCCGCACGGGCGAGCCTCTGGATCCGGCCCGGGCGGGTCGTGAGCAGGGCCGCGTGGGTGATTGGAACGACCTGTTGCGTGAACTGAGCGCTTGCACCGGCGCGATCGATGTGGACCCGGTCGATGCATCGAAGAGGTTTGCGGTGGTGTTCTCGGAGGCCGGGCGTACATGGGATGAGGCGCAGCCCGATGGGCTGGTCGCGGCGGTCGATGGGGTTGTTGAGTATCTCTACCGTGCCAGCGGGTCGGCGGCGGAGTTGGACAGGACCATTGGTGCGATCAGCGAGGGTGCAACGCCCCTTCATGGCAACGGGCTCATCGGCGCTGACCAGGTCATGCCCGCGGCCTGGTCCGCGGGGATTCTGGCGCGACTTTCTCGCGAGAAAGACCTTCCGACATCGGCGCGAGATCGGCTGCGCGCAGCGCTCGGGAGGTCCTTCGCGGAATCGGGGCCGCCGGGCGAGGCGAGTTTCCGCGCCGGGAGCATCGGGGCGCTGTCGATGATGCCGATGCGATTCATCACCTCCCTTCCCAAGGGCGGGGTGGCAAGGGACGGGGCGGGCACGGCCTGGGAGCAGTGGTTGCGGGCGGTCAGCGCGATTGATGGTCAGGAGGGCACGCTGTACTCGCGGACGGTTCTGCTCGCGCTTCAGTCCGTGCTGGAGACGGGGCCGGAGCCAACGCAGAGCCAGGAGGCCTTCGATGCTGTGTCGGTGCTCGTGACGGCGCTGCGTTGGCGAACTTCGGATGATTCACGGCGGTGGCTGCTGCGGTGGTTCGAGGCTCCATCGGTCAGCAACGGGGACCTGTACGCCGTGACCAAGGCCCTGGCGAACAAGTCGAGCGCCGAAGGGGTGGACACGTCCATGGTGCTTTCACTGGCGGGGGGTGAGTCGCAGCGAACGGAACTGCGGGATCGGTACGCCGCGGTCTGGGGGATGAGTACGGCGGTCACGCGCGATGCGCTCCTCCAGCGGTGGATCGATGATGTGCGCGTGGCCCTGGAGCGGACCGAAGTCGGCTCGGCGCCGGCGGAGCGGCTGGCGTACGCGGTTTCCATGGCGCGTCTGAGTCAGGCGGCGGCGATGATCTGGACCGGGGACACGGCCGGGGTGATAGATGTTCTTCAGCAAACGCCCCCCAAGCCGCCCGCTGGGCCCGCGGGCGGCGGGACGTTGCAGAATGTGCACGAGACCGGCTGGGCGCTGCGTTACTTGGGGGCCGGGCACAACATCACGCAGCGGCGCGAGATTCTTACGCAGGTGAGCGCGACGCCCACGCCTGTCGAGGCCGAGGTGCTGGTCGAGGAGGCCTGCCGCGGCTCGCCCCCGCAGTTGCGCGCCGAGGCCCGGGCCCTGGTGATGCGGCACGGGCGCAGCCCGGCGGTCATCAATGCGATGTTGGAGTTTGCGCCGAGCATCCCGCAGACGATCGACAACACGGAGATGGTTGAACACGTCGCGTCGGCCTTGCTCCCCAATGTCCGCGAGCCCGCGTGGAGGGTGGCGGTGCGGCGAGCGCTGGTGGAGCGGCTGACGCAGGCCCTGGCCGATGAGAGCGACCATGCGTTCATCGAGCAACTCTCGGTCGCGTTCAGCCAGGCGTATACACCCCCTCCCCCAAGACCAACGGTGGTTGAGCCGCCTGATCCAACCGCACCCGCCGGGGAAGCGGTGACGCTTGCACCGGCCGCTGTGTGCGCCGGCGCTCTCCGTGGGCAGTGGCAGCGCCAGGCAGAGGCCCTGGTGGCGACCGGGCGCGAACCGATGGGCTTGGCTGAGATCGCGACGCGCAGGTCGGCCAGGCTGAAGGTCGCGAACGGGCTGGTGCAGCACTTCGCGGCGGAACAGGTCAACACCTGCGAGCTCATGGGGTTTGTCCTGGTTGCCGAGGATCCATCACGGATCGGGGCGGTGGTCACCGTTCTGGAGGGTCTGGGAGAGGCGCGGCGCAAGGCGGTACACATCTTCGAGCAGGTCGAGGCGGCGGAGCGGGCGAGGCTGCTCCTGTGGCTGGCGCGGTACGGGGAGCAGTCATGAAGATGCTCGCCGCGTTCGCCGGTGCCTGTGTATGTTCTCTGGCGACTGGTCAGGTTGCGCTTCCGGGAGGTTCTTCGCAGCCTTCGCCGGCGAACCAGGCAGACCAGGCGGCGGACACCAGGTTCAGGGCGCGGCTTGAGGCGCTCAGTCCCGCCGACCCGGAACGATACTATCTGCTGGGTGAAGAGGTGACGGACGCGGCGGGGGATGCGGCCTCTCGCCGCCTCGCGGTCGAGCTCTTCGTGCTCGCGTTTGTGCTGGACCTGGAGCGGGGGGGATCGACCATCGCGGCGGGCGCTTCGATCGCGCTGGCGTCGCTGAGCGGGACGGACCAGGATCGGGCATGGCTTACGGCCATGGCCCAGACTCTCGACCCCCGCCGGGTTCCACCGGAGTGGCTCCTGCTCCAGCCGGAGCCTACCACGGATTCTTCATCCTACCAGATCGCCACGTTTCTGGGGATGGTGAGGTCCGGGGCCGGGGTGCAGGCGCGGCAACTGCTGGAAAAGCCGGGCGTCAAGGCGGGGCTGGAAAGGTACGACCGGCTCCTGATGAACATGGGCGTGAGCGGCGGAGCGAGCGGGGTTTCGCGGGAGTCGGCGCGCTGGCCGTGCCTTGAATGCCAGAATGAACGGGTGGTCAAGAAGGCCGGCACCAACCCTCCCGAGTACAAGATGTGCCCGCAGTGCGGCGGGAATCCGGGCCCGCGCCTCGCGCTGCCGGAGTTGCTGGGTCAACTGCGGTTTGAGGGGTGGCTGTTGCAGGGGCTGCAACGCTCGTGGGCGGCGCAGGTGACCACGGATTCCGGGGCGCCCCTGCTGGACCCGGACCCCCGCGAAGTGGCGAGGAGCTTCGATGTTGATCCGAACCTGGTGCTCTGGCGCAATGGGAGATGGGTGGCATCACCCGACCGGCCGGTGGCGCCGATGCCGGCCAGGGATGCGGCGCCCGACAACGCCAAGCCCGCTGACGTGCCTTCGACGCCGGGGGTTGCGGGCGGATACTGAGTACCGGTCGCAACCAACCGTGGACGCTGAGGTATGGCCTCAAGACAGCATCCCGCTCCCACAAGGGACATTGCGGAGGTGTTGCGAGTGCCCGCTCCGATTCGTGTACGGCATGTTGACGGTCGAGTTGGACCTTGCGGGCGAGCGTGGCTGTCACCCTGGCCCCCTCGCCGCTGCTCGCATCGGCTGGGGTCAATGGGTATACTGGGTCCAACTCGAAGCAGGCCCCAACCCTCACAGGAGATTCGATCATGCGGGTTCGCACTCTCGCGCTCACCACCGTAGCGGTTATCGCGGCGTCCTGGCTGGGTGGGTGCGCAGCCAGCGCTCCGGATCGCGCTGATTCGGCTACGGAGAGCATGTCGACCGCGGGCGTTCGGCTGGATCGGGGCACGAAGCAGATCGATGCTGTCCTGGGCGCGCTGGACGGGGTTGTCGCGGCCAAGGGCGGCGATCTCAGGCCTTCCTACAAGAAGTTCGTGGATGAGGTCGCGAAGACCGAATCAGCGGCCGAAGCAGCCCGGAACGCGGCGGACGGCATGCGCGCCAAGGCGGCGGAGCACTTTGAGGCGTGGGCCAACGAAGCCCAGACCATCAACGACCCCAGCCTTAAGGAAGCCAACCTGGCCCGTCGCACCACCGCCAGGGCGACGTTTGCAAAGGTGCAGGGCGCGTACGACCAGGGGAAGCAGGCGTACGACCCGTTCATGTCTAAGTTGCAGGACCTCAGCACATTCCTGGGCGCTGACCTGACATCCCACGGCGTGGATGCGGCCGCGCCCATGATCCAGCGGACCAAGGCCGACGGCGCCAAACTGAAGGAGTCGGTCAACACCATCCAGCAGGCGATCGAGAAGGTCCGGTCTGAGTTGGTTTCGCCGACCGCACCGGCCAAGTAATCGGCGCACAAGGGTGCAACTCCAAACATGATTCGACTATTGGCCGCATTCTTGATGTTGCTGGGGCTTGGCGGGCGAGCGGCCGCCCAGGCGATGCCGGTCGTGGTGATGCCGGAATCGTCGGGATGCTGTTTGCAGTCGGGGCGGGCGGGGTCGATTGTCGCGGGGGTGGCTGCGCAACCAGCCACTTCGGCGGACAAGCCGAACCAACGCGACGCGGCAACGGGCAAGCCGGTGCCTGCTGGCATGGTCTGGATTCCCGGCGGCGAGTTCAGCATGGGGAGCACCGATCCTCTGGCCCGGCCGGATGAGGGCCCGGTTCATCGGGTGCAAGTCGATGGTTTCTGGATGGACGCAACGGAGGTCACAAACGCACAGTTCGCGGAGTTCGAGGCGGCTACGGGGTATAAGACCGTCGCCGAGCGTCCGGTGGACTGGGAGGAACTGAGGAAGCAGCTTCCCCCGGGCACGCCCAAGCCCGCGGATGAGATGCTCAAGCCTGGTTCGCTGGTCTTCACTCCTCCCGACCACCCCGTGGACCTGCGGGGTTACGACCAGTGGTGGACCTGGACCACCGGAGCCGACTGGCGGCACGCGGAGGGTCCGGCCAGCTCCATCGAGGGAAGAGTCGACCATCCGGTTGTGCACATCGCCTACGAGGACGCCGTCGCGTACTGCGCGTGGGCCGGCAAGTCGCTTCCTACCGAAGCGCAGTGGGAGTTTGCAGCCCGCGGCGGGCTGGACCACAAGGTGAACGTCTGGGGTGATGAGCCGGTGGATGCGAACCGCGGCAACATCTGGCAAGGCCACTTCCCCGACAAAAACACGGAGGAAGACGGCTTCGCGCGGGCAGCGCCCGTCAAGAGTTTCCCTCCCAACGGGTACGGGCTGTACGACATGGCCGGCAACGTTTGGGAATGGTGCGCGGACCTGTACCGACCCGACACCTACGCGCAGCAGATTCTGGCGGCGGGCGGGGCGGGCGTGGTGATCGCGAACCCGAAGGGGCCGGAGCAGTCGCTTGACCCGCGCAACACGAGTGCGCCCGAGAGCCGCGTTCATCGCGGCGGCTCGTTCCTGTGCAACGACAGTTACTGCGCTTCCTATCGCCCCAGCGCCCGGATGGCCTGCCCGCCAGACACAGGGTTGCAACACCTTGGATTCCGCTGTATCCTGCCGCGGGAGGCTTGGGAGCGGAAGTCCAGCGCGACGGCCCCGCGGACCACCGCGCCGCTTCTAGAGGCCGAGTAGTTGAACCAATGACCGAGTCTCACGTTGAGCCGAGGCCCACTTTGAAGGGAGAACTGATGAACCGCGCCCGTTCCCGATCCGCTCGCCTTTTTGGGGAGCGACTGCTCCACCCGGTGGTAGCCACCCTTGTCGCGGTGGCCGCCGTGGTGTTCGCGGTTCCCGGGGCGTATGCCCAGCCCGCGGCGGCGAAGAAGGCGCCGAACATCGTCCATATCGTCGCCGACGACCTGGGCTGGAGGGATGTCGGCTTCAACGGATGCACCGACATCAAGACGCCCAACATCGACAGGCTGGCCGCGGAGGGCGCGAAGTTCACGCAGTTTTACGTGCAGCCCATGTGCACACCGACCCGCGCCTGCCTGATGACCGGGCGCTATCCATTCCGCTACGGCTTGCAAACCATGGTCATCCCTTCCGTCTCCGCCTACGGCCTTGACACCACCGAGTGGCTTATGCCCGAGTGCCTCAAGGAGGCCGGGTACAAGACCGCGATCATCGGCAAGTGGCACCTGGGTCACGCCGACAAGAAGTGGTGGCCGAAACAGCGCGGCTTCGATTACCAGTACGGCGCGATGATCGGGGAGCTTGACTACTTCACCCACGACGAACACGGCGTGCTGGATTGGTTCCGCAACAACGAGCCGGTGAAGGAGGAAGGCTACACGACCACGCTCATCGGCAAGGACGCCGCCAGGCTGATCGAGGAGCACGACGCCGCCACGCCTCTCTATCTCTATCTCACCTTCAATGCCCCGCACACGCCCTATCAGGCTCCGAAGGAGTACATCGACCGCTATCCGAACATCGAAGACCCCACCCGCCGGACCTACGCCGGCATGGTCGCGTGCCTCGACGAAGAGATCGGCCGCGTCGTGGCCGCGCTCGACAAGAAGCAGATGCGTGACAACACGCTCATCCTCTTTCACAGCGACAACGGCGGCACGCGCAGCGCCAAGATGGCCGGTGTCATGGCCGACATGTCGAAGGTGGTCCTCCCTTGCGACAACGGCCCCTATCGCGAGGGCAAGGGAACGCTCTACGAGGGCGCTACGCGCGTCTGTGCGCTGGCCAACTGGCCCGGCCACATCGAGGCCGGCACCGTGGACGGGCTTATCCACGCCGTTGACCTCTACCCGACGCTCGCTGGTCTGGCCGGCGCATCCACCGCCAAGTGCAAGCCGCTCGATGGCCTCAACGTCTGGGACACCATCGCCGAGGGCCAGCCCTCCCCGCGCTCGGAGATCGTTTATAACATCGAGCCGTACCGCGGCGCGGTGAGGCAGGGCGACTGGAAGCTCATCTGGCGCACGACTCTTCCCTCGAGCATTGACCTCTACAACCTGGCGGAAGACCCTTCCGAGAAGAACAACCTCGCCACGGCCAACCCCGACAAGGTAGCCGCGTTCCAGCAGCGGATGGACGCGCTGGCCAAGGAAGCCGCCAAGCCGCTCTTCCTCGTGGACCAGTTCAAGGTGATCATGACAAACGCGAAGGGCGAGCCAGTCATGCCCACGGACGAAGCCTTCGGCGAGGGCGACCATCCTTGACGGTTGGAGAGGGCGACTTGGCGGACTTCGGCGGGATGTACCGCGTCGGTGATTGGGAGTCGGAAGGGGCGGGGGCGGCGAACTCCCGGCGCATCCTGCTCGACATCTACGCGGGCGGTCGCTACACATCCCTTGATCTGGAACTCCGGCCGACGAGCGTCCCCGCAGAGTCGCGCGGCGTGGACTGGGTGGATCCCATCATCGGCGCCAAGTTCGTGCTCCCGATTGCTGAGCAATGGCACGTGCAGGCCAACGGCGATGTCGGCGGGTTTGGAGTTGAATCCGACTTCACGTGGTCGGCCACCGCCCTGATCGGGTTTGACTTTCACCTCGGGGATTGCCCCGCCTCCCTCCTCGCGGGCTATCGTGCGATCGGTCAGGACTTCACGAGCGGCAGCGGTACGGACGCGTTCACATGGGACGTGGTGCAACACGGCCCCATCGTTGGGTTCTCGGTCGAGTTCTGAAGTGCCGTTGTACCCACCTTCGCGGCCGAAACCGCACCGAGGCCTCGGGTCTGCACCCGGCGAGGTTGTTGACTTCGCAGGATACACTCGGCAGCCTGCCCGGACCGGGCATGCTCACCGAAAGGATGTCCAATGGCCGATCCCGTCACGCCCGTTAGTCCCGCCTCTGCCCCGATGCCGTCAACCGCGGGCGCGCAGGCAAAGCCGGCAACCGAGCCGAAGCCTCAGATTACGTTCGAGGAGTTTGCCAAGATAGACCTGCGCGTCGCGCGGGTTGTAAGCGCCGAGGCGCACCCTTCCGCCGACCGCCTCTATAAGCTGATGGTTGATGATGGGAGTGGTCAGGCGCGGCAGATTTGTGCCGGGATACGCCAGGCGTACACGGCCGAGGAGTTGGTCGGCAAGACCATCGTGATCGTCGCCAACCTGGCGCCGCGGATTATTCGTGGCGTGGAATCCCGCGGCATGCTGCTCGCGGCCAGCGCCGTGCCCAAGGCGGCCGGGGCCGATGGTGACCGGCGGGTCGTAATCCTGACAACCGTTTCGGACATGGAGCCGGGCGCGATCGTTTCGTAGACAACCTGGCGGCGGACTACTTGCGGCGTGGTCCTTGTCCTTCGCTGTCGCCGGGCCCGATCTCACGGAACTCGGTGTTGTCCATGATCTTGGCCATCATTGAGTCAATCATGGCATCGCGCTCTGAGTGCTTGCGATCAAGGTCCGTTTTCATGCCGTCCAGCCGTTCGCCGAGGGCCTCGACCTCTCGGGTTTGAAGGGCCAGGCGGACGTCGTGCAGCTCCTCGACCAGTTTCCGCAGTTTCGCGCCAGCCTCGACCAGTTTGGGCGATTGGGGGTTGGACGGCTCAGCGGCGAGAATGCTGCGGTAGTTTCGGACTCCCTCGGCGACGGCCGCGCTCCCCTGGATTTCCTGGATGCGCAACTGAAAGAGCTTGGGATCGCGGCGGCGGACGGATTCGGCCTCGCGCAGGCGCGGCGCCATGCGGGCGATCAGGCGATCGGCTGACTCGGGGGGCATGCCCTCGAGGCGCTGGTCGAGCAACGGCATGAACTCGCGCACCAACTCTCGGACCCGTGCCCGCTCCTGCGGCGTGAGCGGCCCGGGGCTCCCCTGGCCTCGGGGGCCATCGTCGTGCGCGCGTGGACCGGGTTCCATGCCCCCGTCGAGTGGTCTGCGGGCGGCATCGGGACGTTGGCCGGGGCGGTTCCCGGCCTCCATCTCGCCGAGCACTTCACGAAGGTCGTCGCCGCGCTGGATTCGTTCAATCGCTTGTTCAAGCCGGGACTGTCGCTTGCGGAGTTCCACAAGTCGTTCTTCAAGCAACGCCTTCGCATCGTCGGCGGTGCCATCGAACACGGCTGGGGGCGGGGCGTCACCGGGTGGGAGGCCCCGCTGCGGGCGCGGCTCGGGGCGACCTTCGCCGGGCTGGGCGAAGACAGTCGGGGCCCACGTGAGCGATGCGGCGAGCATGATCCCCGCCACCGTGGTCATTCGCATCTGCATTATAAGGCTCCTTCTTCGAGCAGCAAGTCGTCCATGCTCCACGCGCTGCCTATGCGCCCGTCGAGCGTCGTGGCTTCGGTCTGGAGCGAGACGAGTTCACCGGAGGTCTCATCCTCCAAGGCGGTGGAGACGATCGCCCATGCCTGCTCAAAGTCCTGGGGGCGGATCGCCTCCGTTGCGATGGTCGGGGTGGCGACGGTGGAGTTCCGGGCGACGAACGCGCCCGCCAGGGCTCCCAGGAGCGCGAAGCAGGCTGCCAGGCGCATCGGCCATTGGGCGCGACGCGGGCTCCCGACCCGCGCCTGCCCAACGTGGAATATCAAGGCCGGTGCAACCACCGGTAAACGGGCTGCGGCGGCGCGGCGCAGTTCAGCGACGCTGCGGTCATAGACGCGGGATTCCAACGTCGCCGGGGTTTGGCCAAGGTCTGCACGGGCAAGCGCTGCGAGGCGTGCATCCACCACCGCCAGCCCCGCGTCCAGGGACTCGTGGGTGTCATGGGAGGGGTTCTCGGGATGCGTGTTCATTGGTGTACCTCTGCGTTATGGACCAGGGACGCCGGCTCGAGGGTATCTCGCAGCTTCCGAAGGGCGCGGTGGTGTCGCGCCAAGAGAGTGCCAACCGGCTCATCGAGGACCTCGGACATCTGCTTGAAGCTCAGGCCCCCGTGATGGCGTAGCTCGATGATCTCACGGTCTACATCCGAAAGAGTCTGCATCGCGGCGCGGAGCCGCTGGAAGCTGTCCAAGTCAAGCGGGTTGGCCTCAACAGGGGCTTCGCACCGGTCCTGCGCAATACCGACGTCTGACTGGGCGGGGTGTCGCCTGTTCCTTCGCAGGAGGTCTCGGACACGGTTCATCGCGACCCGGAAAAGCCAGGATTCGAATCTCCCCTGCTCGGAGTACTCACCGCCGCCCAGTTTGGCGGCGACTGTGACGAACACGGATTGGGTAATGTCCTCGGCCACATCATCGTTCCTGCAACGGCTCTTCGCGAGCGCGAACACACGACGGCTGTAGCGAGTGACTAACTCCTGCCACGCCCCGGGGTCACCCGTAGCGGCCGCCTGAAGCAGCGGCGCCAGGTCCTGGGATTGATCAACTTCGTCGCCGTTCCGCCTCAATGCCAGCGCTCCATCCGCAAGCCAAACGCCTTGCCGGGCTGCCTATTGCGTTGGGCCGGTGCCCCGATAACCTCAGGGCATGACCAAGACCGCTTACACGGTGACAGCAACCCTGCCAGACGAGCAGACGGCTGAAGAATACATCCAATGGCTGAACGGTGGGCATATTCAGGCCGTTCTCGCGGGGGGTGCTGAGTCGGCGATGGTTGTTCGCACGGATGAACCCGCGACGCCTCTGTTTGTGGAGACTCGGTACCTGTTCCCGACACGCGACGCCTTGACGCGGTATCTTCAGCATGCCGCGCCCGCGTTGCGGGCGGAGGGCTTGGCCCGTTTTCCAGCCGAGCGGGGTGTGCGTTTTAGTCGCGAGGTAGGAACGGTCAGGGGTGGAGCGGGTGCGTAGGGTGCTGGCGCGGAAAGCGTGCCCGCGCCGAGCGAAATTGGGGGATTGAGATTGGTGGACCCAGCCAGTGATGAAGCACTTTTCGAGCAATACCGGGGGGGTGATCGAAAGGCCTTCCGAACACTTATCGAACGGCACCAGCCCGAGTTGCTGAGGTTCCTGGTCCGACTCGTCGGTGAACAGGCTGGCGCAGAGGATGTTTTTCAGGACGCGTTCCTCCAGATTCACCTGTCGGCCGACACATTTGACGCTACCCGTAGATTTCGACCCTGGTTGTTTACCATCGCAGCGAACAAAGCCCGGGACCACCTTCGTAAGAAGGGACGCAGGAGGACGCTTGAACTCTCGGCCCCGGTTGACCGTGATCGCGGCGACGGCGAGGGGTCAGCCGGGGCGTTTGTCGACTTGATGGAAGTGCGGGTTCCTGCCCCGGACGAGGCGCTTGACAACGAGGAGACCAACAGGCAGGTTCAGCGGGCGCTCGATGGACTGCCCTTCATCCTGCGAGAAATCCTGCTGCTCGCCTACTTCCAGCGGATCAGCTACGCACAAATCGCTGACGAGCTGGGCATTCCTCTGGGGACTGTCAAGTCCCGACTGCACGCGGCCGTCGCCGCGTTCGCCAAGAAGTGGAACACCATGAACGAGAAGCCATCCGAACCATGACCAACGGACAAGACCGATCCACATTCAACCTGACGGCGGCCGATATGGCCGCGATGGACGCTCTGGTTGCCGCCGAGTTCGACGTGCGGCGCGTCGGCGAAGCCCACGCCGATCGGGCCGCGCAGGCCCTGAGTTTGCTCCGGGTGCTCGATTGCGCGGTGCCTTGTGAAGTGACGCTGGTGGACGTGACGATGGCCAGGGTGATGCGTGCCGGGGCTCCGGCCGGGTCCCGCGATGACGCACCGGAAGCGGAGTTGTCCGGGGACGATATCGAGGCGTTGGACGCCTATGTCGCCGCGGACTTCAGGGTCGCGCGCGTCGCCGCGTCACTCCGTGAGAGGGCCGCGGCGATCGACGCGATGGTCACTGTGGTCACGGGCCCTATTGGCTCGCTTGACAAGGACCTGGTCGACAAGACCATGCGGCTGATCGCCACCACGCCAAAGGGCGTGCGGGGCGAAGTGGAGATGAGTTCCAGCGCGCGCTCATCCGGGTTCCGCCTGGCGGACCTGCTCTCCATCGCGGCGGTGCTCTTGATTGGGGTTGCGGTGTTCTGGCCGATGCTCTCGACGGTGAGGACCTTCCAAGTCCGCCAGGGGTGTGCATCCAACATGGCCTCGATCGCGTCGGCGGTCGGGTCGTACGCCGGTGACTACCGCGGCTCACTTCCCATGGCGACCGCGTCTCTTGGGGGATTGCCTTGGTGGGATGTGGGGACGACTCCGGAACATTCAAACTCAGCCAACCTGTACACATTGGCGCGCCTGGGGTACTCGCCGCTTTCGCGACTGGCATGCGGCGGCAACCCGTGTGCTGCCGTTCAGCCCACTTCGAAGGATGCCCAAGACTGGGCCCGATTGGAAGAGGTTTCCTACAGCTACCAGATCATGTTTGGAACTCAGCGGCCGGTGTGGGACCGGGCCGCGCAGGGAGTTGTGCTGTCGGATCGCTCGCCGGTCATCCTGCGGGCGGCGCGGAAAGAGCGAGAGCTCTCGCCGATGGAAAACTCCCCTAATCATGGTGGACAGGGCCAGTGGGTGCTGCGGGCGGATGGTGCCGCGGCGTGGCTGCACCGTCCGGTCATCGGCCATGACAACATCTGGTTGCCGAAGGCCTATGAGGACCAGATCGCACAGTTCCTGTCTGTACTGCCCGAGATCCGAAGTCGGATCCAGGCCGGCCAACTCCAGGGCACGATCTCAGTCGATGTCGAAGTGGACAGCGGGGTCGCTGTGTTAGGTACCGAAACCCCATCGACCGCAACGGATGCATTTGTCGGTCCCTGAAGTACCGAATCAGAACCGGATCGAACGCTGTGGAAGGCCCGGAAGGGCCCGTCTATAGTCTCGACCCGGCACCGCAAGGCCGGGTCTATTCATCGATTGGGACGCGGCAGGAGGCCGCTCCCGCCCACGGAGCGACGGTTATGCCCAAGAACAAGAACCACAAGGGTCTGCTGAAACGGATCCGGGTCTCCAAGACCGGCAAGATCCGGCACCGCTCCGCGAATCACAAGCACCTTCGCTCGGGCAAGGGTGGCAAGCGGCTGCGGCAGTTGCGCAAGGACCCCTACATGTCCAGCGCCGACACCAAGCGCCTCGAGAAGTTGCTGTTCCGCCGCCTCCGTGGGCGAAACCAGCCGCGAGCGGCCATCCGCAAGAGTCCATCGCCCGCGGAGCGGCGTGCCGCGAAAGAGGCCGCGAAGAAGGCCTAGATTGTTCGTTCGGACTGTGCCTGCCGGGAACCAAGTCGGCGTGATCCATCGCCGCCCCGTTCAGACCCGTGAGGAGTAGTTTCAAATGCCACGCGTACGCAAGGGCGCTGCCCGCGCTCAATCCCGCAAACGTATTCTCCGCAAGGCCCGCGGCTACTACGGCGTCAAGAGCCGTCACAAGTACCAGGCCCAGAACGCCCTGATCCGCGCGGGCGTGTACGGCTACCGCGATCGCCGTCGGCGTAAGCGCGACTACCGCGGTCTGTGGATCATCCGTATCACCGCGGCGTGCCGGATGCGCGGGACGCGCTACAGCCTGTTCATCAACGGGCTCAAGCAGGCTGGGATTCTGCTGAACCGCAAGATGCTCAGCCAGATCGCCATCGAAGACCCCAAGCTCTTCGATCGCATCCTGCAATCGGCCGTGAAGCTCTCCAAGGCGACGCCGGCCGCCGTTGCGGCCTAAGCAAAGCATCAAGTTTTCTGCGACAGGACCCTTCAAGGTTGGAGGGTCTTTTTGTTGTGGGCGCCCGTGTTGTCACGATGGTAAGGGCGGGTGGTATCGTGCCTGCGGCAGAATGGGGGCTTGGCTATGGGATGGTGGGTATCCGAAGCATGGAATCACCATGCCGGCCCGATTGTGCTGGTCTCACACGTCTTCTGGGTGATCTTCTCAATCGTGCTGCACGAGCTTGGTCACGGTTGGGCGGCGATCAGGCAGGATGACGACACCCCCATTCACACCGGCCATATGACATGGAACCCGGTGGTGCACATGGGGCTCTTCAGCCTGATTGCCTTCCTGCTGCTGGGGATTGCGTGGGGTGCGATGCCTGTGGACCCCAGTCGGTTCCGCAGCAGGCACGGGGATGCGATCGTGGCAGCCGCGGGGCCAATGGTAAATCTGATCCTTGCGATCGTCGCGATCCTGGGGCTGTTGGCCTGGCACGTAGCTGGAAGCGGGGTATCGGAGCCCTTCCGAACCAACCTAGGTATCTTCTTGCGGATGGGTGCAGGCTTGAACATCGTGCTGATGCTGTTCAATCTTGTGCCGGTGCCTCCGCTAGATGGGTCGCGAATCCTCGCCAGCTTTGTGCCTTCCTATGGGAGGCTCTGGCACAGTGAGCAGGGCGCGGTCATCGCACTTGTGGTGTTTCTGCTTGCGTTCCAGTATGTCGCGGATCTCATGTTTAGCCTGGCGGAGGCCATCGTCGGGCTTGCTGAGGGGCTTGTGAGTTCCGGCGGTTCACCCTAGCGGCATTGCCCGCCTGGAAGAGTTGTCATCAGCCCAGGCCGCAGAGCTTGTATAGCACGCGAGCGCCGACGTTGGCGTCCCACTCGGGGCTGCCCTCTTCACCGGGCGCCACCTCGACCAGGTCGAAGCCCACGACCTTTCGGCCACTGCGGTGCAGTGCATGGAGCAGGAGCGTGGCCTGGTTGAACGAGAGCCCGCCGGGGACTGGCGTGCCGGTGTGGGGGCAGAGCGAAGGGTCCAGCCCGTCGATATCAAACGACACGTAGACGCGTTCCGGGAGCGGGTCGATGGCCGCAGCACACAGCGACCGGAAGAACGTGCCATCGAGCGACTGCTCCGCCCAATCGTCGTAAAAGCAAACCTTGACCCGCTTGCCTTGCGACTTCGCCAGGGCCAGTTCTCGCTCTCCGAAGTCACGGATGCCCACCTGTACGAGGCGCTTGACGCCGGGGATCTTGTGGATCACGTTGTGCATGATGGAAGCGTGTGACCACTCAAAGCCTTCGAAGGCCTCGCGCAGGTCCATGTGGGCGTCAATATGCAGGATGCCGACCCCATCCTGATGCTCGGCGCACGCCTGGATGGCGCCAAAGGGAGTCGAATGCTCGCCCCCGATCAGGCCTGGGACCTTGCCATCGCGGATCACCCGGGCGGTGTCTTCATAGACGATGTCGTTGACTTGCTCACAGGCCGTTGCGACCTGGGCGAGGATGCGGGCGTCGGCCTTGGGGTCGCCGGTCGTTCCAGCTCCGGCGATGAGTGGGGCGGCGGCGGTGCCGGCGCTCTCCGAGAGTGACCTGATCTGGACTGACTCCTCGGCCATGAAGATGCCCCGCTCGTAGACCTTGCCAAAGCGGCGGTCGTACAGGTCAACCTGAAGGGAGGCGGCCCGGATGGCGGCCGGCCCGTTCGCGGTTCCGCGCCTGTACGAGGTGGTGGCATCAAACGGGACCGGCAGGAGCACGATCCGGCTCTCCGCAAGTGTGCACGGGAGGCCAAAGATGCCGCTGCCTGGAGTTGCCGCCGCGTCGGGATCAAAGTTCATGAATCCTCCGGTGATGGGGTCCCAACCATACGCGCCGGGCGGTGGGGGGTATCCTCATGAACCATGGCAGACGAACCTGGGGCAACTCCGAACGATGCAGGGCGCAAGGAAGTGACGCCGTACGAGCTTGCGCCTCCTGCAACGCTACCGGGCGGGAGAATCGGCGACAAGGGGCTGCTGGACGACTTTCCTGAGGATGCCGACCTGGAGCACGACCCGGAGGTGGAGCGGGCCCTCAAGGCCGGGGGAAGGCTTCCTGAAGAGATCAAGCCAAGTGTGGAGCCTGCCACGGAGGGCGAGGGCAATCCACCCTTTGTGAAACCGGGGATGGGGGAGCCGCAGGTCGTGGCGTTGGTGAGCGTTGGCCTGTTGCTGGCGGCGGTGGTTACATCGGCCATCAATGCAGAGAACCAATGGTTTGCATCGGCGGTCACGACGCTGTACATGGCCCTCCTGCACACGGCGACGGGTATCGCCGCGGTGGTGATCGCCGCCAAGATTGTCGAGGCCCCACTCGGCAGCGTGGAACTCGCGGCGGCGCGGATGTTCGCCGCCGTCGCGGTGTTTCAGTTCTTCATCAACCTGCACATTCCAATCCCCGGGCGGTTTGATGAGCCGATCCTGGCCGCCGGGGCCTACTGGGCGGTGATCATGGTGTTGTTCCGGCTGCCGGTGGTGAAGACGTTCTACATCGGAATGCTGCATGCCGGGCTGTGGTTTGCCATCTGGCTGGCGATGGTGCTGCACGCATGGGCTACGGCAGTGCCGGCCGTCACGCCCGCGGGGTGAGTGCCGGCCCGACAAGTGGTGGGGGAGCGATGCAGTACATGGACCGCGACGTTCCCGCCTGGGTTGCGGCACCGCTGGATCGTGCGGCCGCGGCGTTCCGCGCGCAGTTTGGGCGAGAGCCTACGCACGCGGCGGCCGCCCCGGGGCGGGTCAACCTCATTGGTGAACACACGGACTACAACGGCGGGTTTGTGCTGCCCATCGCGATTGATCGGGTGTGCGTGGCCGTGGGTGCGCCGAGCGCGGAAGCCGGGCGTAGCAGGTTCATTGCTGCGGATGTGGGGCAGGCGTTTTCGCTGGAGATGGCCCGGGTTGGGCCTGATCCGGTTGCCAAGCCGGGCACTTGGATGAGTTATGTGGAGGGCGTGGCGAGGCTGATGGGGCGGTTGCTCGGTGGTGACCAAGAACCCAGCATTGATTCGGTGTTCTCGGGGAACATACCGATCGGCGGCGGGCTGTCGAGTTCGGCGGCGCTGGAGGTTTCCGCGGCAAGCCTGATCGAGTGCATCAGCGGGAGGGAAGTATCGCCGGTGGAAAAGGCGAGGCTGTGCCGCGCTGCGGAGCGGGAGTTTGCCGGGGTGCCGTGCGGGATCATGGATCAGTTCGCCTCGGTGCTGGGGCGGGCGGGGCAGGCGATGCTGATCGACTGCCGATCAGAAGAAGCGAGCTTCGTGGAGTTGCCGCCCACTTCGGAGGCGGTGCTGGTGGTGGCTGATTCACGGGTGAAGCACAGCCTGACAGGCGAGGGGGCGGGGGGTGAATACGCCAAGCGACGAAAGACCTGCGAACAGGCCGCAGCGCGGCTTGGGGTTGAATCGCTGCGAAGTGTTGAAGATCCCGCGGCGGCGAAGCGGGGCGTGCTGACGGATGAGCAATCGCGGTGTGTGCGGCACGTGGTGACTGAGAATGCGCGAACTCTGCGGGCCTTTGCGGCGCTACGGGCGGGTGAACTTGGTGTGCTGGGCGCGATGATGAACGCCTCGCACGACTCCTTGCGTGAGGACTACCGTGTGTCGTGCGTGGAACTGGACACGCTAGTGAGGCTAGCGAGATCGGTGCCGGGTGTGCTGGGGGCGCGCATGACGGGAGGTGGATTCGGTGGGTGCATCGTGGTGCTGGCGAGCCCGAGGGCGATGGTGCCGTTGACGGCGGCCCTGAGCGACGGCTATCACGCCGCGTGCGCGCAGGAGTGCGGTGTGTTTGCGGTGCAGGCGGTAGATGGGGTCAGGCGGGTGTTGATTCCTCGCGGCCCTGGATGAGCTTCTTGAGGAGCGGGGTCAGAATCAGGATGAGCAGCCCGGCGCCGATGGAAGACACGACGAAAAGGAAGAAGAAGTCGGCCTGACCACCAAAGCTCCAGGGAGTCTTGAGTTCGCCACGCTCGATGGCTTCGACCTTTGATGCGACGATGCCGCCGCCGAGGTTTGCAATGAAGCTCGAGACGAACCAGATGCCCATGAGCAGGGAAACGAATCGCACGGGCGCCGCCTTGGTGACGTACGAGAGCCCAGTAGGGGAAAGACAAAGTTCACCAACGGTATGAAGAAAGTAGGTGGCGAAGATCAACATCATCGACGCCTTGGCGGCCGAGTTCGCCGCGATTGTGCCCGCCCACACCATGAAAATATAACCCAGGCCCAGGAAGATCAGCCCGAGCGAAATCTTGACCGGCTGGCTTGGGTTCATCCTCCGCCTGCCCAGGGATGTCCAGATAGCGGCGAACAAAGGGGCGAGGATGAAGATCAGCCCAGCGTTAACGGACTGGAACCACGTGGCGGGAACCTCAAAGCCGCCGATCATCCGGTCTGTCTTTTGCTCGGTAAAGACATTTATGCTCGATCCGGCCTGCTCAAACGCGATCCAGAAGAACGCGTTGAAGAGCATGAAGATAAAGATGGAGGCCACAGGGCCGCGGTCCTCGGGCCTTTGCGCGAAGGTGAACCACAGCGAGAGGGCAAGCACGATGACGCCAATTACCGACGTGGTTACCGGGGTCATGAAAGCCTGCACGTGCTGCAGGAGGCCAAGGTGATATACGGCCGCGAAGGCTGCCGAAATCAGCAACCCAATCACGATGAACGCCGGAGCAATCGCGCCTTTTCCGGGAGGCGGCAGGCCGATTCCGCTCAGGAAGCGGGGTCGAGCGGCCATGTAGAGCAGCAGGCCCGCAATCATGCCGACTGCGGCGGAAGCAAAGCCCCAGTGCCAGCCGACTTTCTCGCCCAGCGTTCCGCAGACGAAAGCGCAGAGGAAGGCACCGAGGTTGATGCCCATATAAAAGATGGTGAAGGCGCCGTCTCTGCGCGGATCGCCCGGCCTATAGAGCTGGCCGACCATCACTGAAACGCTGGGCTTGAAGTGGCCCGTGCCAAGCACAATGAGTGCAAGGCCGCCAATGAATATGGACATTCCCAACTGGTTGTGGGCGAGTTCGCCCATTCCGGACAGGCCAAGGATGATGTGGCCGATCGCGATCATCACGCCACCGACCACCATCGACTTATGCGTCCCTATCAGTTTGTCAGCGATTATCCCACCGAGGATTGGGAAGAGGTATGCCAATCCGGTGTACCAGCCGTAGAGAAGACTGGCGTTCTCCTGCGTCCAGCCGCGACCTGGGTTGAACCCGGTTTCGTCACCTGTTGTTGCGCGGATGAGGTACAAGACGAGCAGGCCGCGCATTCCGTAGTACGAGAATCGCTCCCACATTTCAACGAGGAACAGAAGGAAGAGCCCCGGCGGGTGACCCAGAATGGTCGTTTCGCGCGGCGTCAGGGAGGAATGATCAGCGGTCACTGGCGGATGGGGAGTCTGGGACATCGAGTCTTCCTTCGGGTTTCGGCCGAGCAAGCCAGCAGAATACAGGCATTGGGCTCCGCGCGGGAGCCTGCACACCAGCAAAATTCAGGAGGGACAAGCCGCACGTCCGGCCAGGAGCGTCTGTTTCAACCACCTGTCATCCCACCCATACATCAGCGTGGACAACGGGTTGAGCCCGCCCTGCCAGGGGATGTCAGGGCCCACAACCAACAGATCCGCTGCCGCGCCGGGGTGGATTCGTCCGACATCGGCGAGCCCCAGTGCATCGGCATTTCCAGCGGTAATCTGCCACCAGCAATCGGCGGCGCTGGGTGGACTTGCGTGAACTTGCTTGGCCGTATCGATCATGGCACGGGCGACCCTGACCATGGAGCGATCGGGGCCGCCGGCGACGTCGGTGCCTGCGGAGACACGGACCCCCGCCGCGATGGCCTTGGCACGGTCCATTTCGCCTGCCGCGAGGAAGCGGTTGGCGGTGGGGCAGTGGGCGATGGTGGAACCGGACAGGGCGATGGTGCCTAAGTCTTTACCGTCCAACCAGATGCCGTGAGCCAACAGGGTTCGTGGGGTGAGAAGTTTGGCCGCGGCGTACACGTCGACATAGGTGGGCTCGGGGTGGAGGGAGCGGACGAACTCAATCTCACGCTGGGTCTCGGAGAGGTGGGTCTGGACGAGCCAGCCGGTTGAGTTGGCGAGGGTGCCCGCTCCGTGGAGAAGTTCGCGGCTACACGAGACGGCGAATCGGGGTGTAATGGAGGGCCTGATACGTCCTCGGGCCTCCAGGCGCGGTGCTTCGGCGAGCAACTGCCGCGCGGGTCGGATGAGATCGGAAGGGGCCTCCTGGTCCATGAGGACTTGGCCGACGTGACCCGCCAGCCCGGCGCCTGCAAGAGCGTCGATGGCTGCTTGGGCACTCTGGTGATGGACGGTTGCGTAGGCCGCGACGGCTGTGGTGCCGAAACTCAGTAACTGGCGGGCAACGCGCCCGGCCATATGGCCTGCGAAGTCCGTATCCGCCCACCTGGCTTCGGCGGGGAAGATGATGCGGTCCAGCCAATCGAGCAGTTCCAGGCCGTCGATGCCGATGGAGTCAAACTGCGGCAGGTGCAGGTGGGTGTCTACGAAGCCCGGGCAGATGAGGCAGGCCTCACCGCCAAAGTCGGGGTGCTGGTCGAGGGGGCCTTCGCGCACCGAGGTGATGCGGCCCTGGGCGACGGTGATTGTGCCTGGGGCGAGGCGGACGCTGCGGTCGCCATCGGGCAGCAGCAGGTGGCCGGTCAGCGTGATTTGCGTGTTGGATTGAATCATGTGCGTGGTTCGGCGCGATCGATGGCTACTTTGGCGCGGGGGCGCCGCCGTCCTTGTCATCTGCCGGCTTGTCCGCGGGCCACTCCTGCCCCAACCAACTCGTGTAGATGGCCCTTTGACTGTCGGTGGGTTCCTTCACACGGCGGAGCGTGAGTACAACATTGGGGTCGGAAACGGCGACAAAGTCAACCTCCTTCAACTCATCGCGCCGCAGCAGGACGAGGCGTATCGGGTCGCCGGGCGCGAGGGTCTTGAGGCGTGCCTCAAGGTCGGCGGCGCGGAGGCGGCGGCCGTTGAGCGCGATGATGTGATCTTCGGCGATCACGCCGGCTTTGTAGGCGGGGCCATCGGCGAGAACGCTGGAGACGACGGCAGCGCCGTCCGCATCCTTGAGGTTGAGGCCGACATACGCCCTTGCTTTGACCGGATCGTCCTTTTCGTCATCGTCGCCCGGCTCCTTCGGAACCAGTTCAAGGCCGGCGAAAGCCAGCGAAGCCTCCAGGGGGAGCGGCGTGGTGGCGCGGACATAATCCCTGAAGAAAGGTTCAAAGTCGCTGCCCGAAAGTTCCAGGAGAATCCCGAGCAGGTCCGCATTGCGGAAGCCCGGCCCGCTGAGCGGGAACTTCCTGTAGAGCTCGCGCATGACATGGTCGAGGCTGACGGTGTTGTCCGTTCGTTGCCGCAGTTCCAGGTCCAGGAGCAGGTTGACGAGGGCGCCCTTGCTGTAGAAGGAGACGGTGGAGTTCACGCTGTCTGGGCTGGCGCGGTTGTGCTTGATCCAGGAGTCAAAGCTGGATTCCTCGAGGCTCTGGACCAACAGCCCGGGGCGGGCCCGCTCGGCGTTGATGCTCGCTGCCAGGCCGTCGAGGAAGTGCTTGGGCTTGATGAGGCCGCATCGGGTCAGCAGGAGGTCTTCGTAGTAGGTGGTGGTGCCCTCAGAAACCCAGAGGAGGGTGGTATAGTTTTCGTGGGCGTAGTCGTAGGGCTTGAGGCCCGCGGGCCGGAACTGCTTGACATTCCACGTGTGGAAGAACTCGTGGCTGACCAGCCCGAGGAAACTCCGGTACGCCTTGGGTGTGTCAAACACGGTGGGGCGGGCCTGGATGACGGTCGAGTTGATGTGCTTGGTGCCGCCGCCCACTCCCGCCGCAAGGTGGAGGATGAAGACGTATCGCGGGTACGGGAAGGCGCCAAACAGGTCTTTGTGCGCCTTGACAATGGTGGCGAAGTCCCGAGTCAACGTCGCCGGGTCGTAGGTCGCTGTGCCCCACACCGCGAGTTCATGTGGAACCCCGTCAACGACAAAGGGGTGGACGGCGTGCGTGCCGACCTCAAGGGGTGAATCGACGAGGGCGTCGTAGTTGGGAGCGACCAGGGTGTTCAACCCTTGTCCGGCCGCCAAGCCCGATGAAACCCGCCAGCCTTCGGGCGCCTCAACCCGGACCACCACCGGTTCGGCCCGGAGTTCCTCGGCGTACATGAACACCGAAGACCCGCTCAGGAACGCGTGGCTGGAATCCACGTGCCGCGTGCGACTGGCGAGTTCGTTGGCGTAGACCCGGTAGCGCACGCGAACGGCGTCGGCCCCGCCCGTGGCGACCCTCCAAGAGTCTTTGTCGGTCTTCTGGATATCGAGCGGCGTGTCCCCGTCGTTGGTGGCGGTCACGGCGCGGACGCTCCCCGCGGGGTCCAGGATCTGATACCGGCCCGGGCGCCAGGCCGGGAGGTGGAGCGTGAGATCACCGCCCTTCCAATCGCGGATCAGGATTAAAATGTCCACCATCTGAGTCTGGGGTTCTCGCAAGGAAATCGCGTACTCAATGCGGGCCGGTTGCTGGGCGCCCGCGTGGAACGCAGCGCACAACCAGACAGCCAGGAGGAGTATCAGTCGGGCAAAAAATGGCATCGCTTCCGTGCTCCTGATGGTGCACGGAAGCGTACCAAGGTGTCCCCACCAGGAGTGAAACGGTTCTCAAAGTCTGTTCGGGCGATGCGATTCGTTGCGGGAGCGGTGCCGGACGAGTTTGGGGGCTTACTGGCCCCCGGCGTCTCCGCCAGATTCGCCCTCAGCATCACCCTGGCCGCCGGTCTGAGCTTCGATCAGTTTGCGGAGATACTCGTTCTCGCGCCGCGTAGCCTCGAGATCAAAGACCAGGTACTTGATGCTCAGCCGCAGGTAGTCGAGCGAATCCTGAAGGTCGGCGACCGTCTTCTTCATGCGGTCGTGCCGGTCCCGCGTGTCGGTGGCCAGTTGCTCGAGCGGCCCACGCTGAGATTCGGGCAGGGTGTCGATTTGTTTCAGTAGCTCGCCAAGACGCTGTTGGAACTCCTGCTCGCTCATCCCACTCTCCTTGTAGTGCCCAAAGTCTGTGATTTTAGAAGCCTGCGGATGCGGCCGGGGTGGTTGGCAGGTCTGGCCGTCAGACACCCCGTCGCACCATCAATGTGCCTCAAGGTCTGAAGGAAACCATCCACTTGCGATATGTTTTGACCCGGGGGGTTCTACCTGTAACGGGTCCGAGAACCCGCAACCGAAGTTGCGGCGCTCCAGGCCGCGTTTCGCGGCGGACCAAGGGTTTTTCGTGAAGGGGGAACCGCCTATCGAGCGCTCACCGCAGACCATCGGCCCGGCGCAGCGCCTGGCGGGCCGCCGGCGATGCGCCCGCCACCAGCGAGCCAAGCCCCTGGGGGTCCTGCTTGCGCATATCCCTGAGCAGTTTCTTGAGGTGGTTATCTACCTCGATCTTGAACTTGGTGAACCAGAGTTCCAGTTCGTGGCGGTTGAAGCGAGAGAGGGGGTCTTTCAGGCCGGTCTGGATGGCGGCCCAATCCAACAGTGCGCCGTTCCCATCGCCGAACCGGTAGAGGTCCAGGGTGGCGGCGACCCTTTGGCTCAGACCGGTAAACGGGTCCGTCGCTTTTTCCGGGAGTTTGGTCATCAGTTGTTCAACCGAGGCGCCCATCGCAAGCTGCGCGAGTGGATCGCCCTCCTCCGCGGCGGCTGACTCAGGCAGGTACGGCATATCGGAAGCCGGGCGGAGGTCGGCGAAGGCGGTGGAAATGGTCTTGGTGCCGCCGCGCGAGAAGCGGATGGTGAGCCGCTGACAGGGCTTGCCTTCATTGGCACCCGGTTCGGCCACGAGGACCTCTCCAGCGCCCCATTCGGGCTTGGCTGAATGAACCACGCTGTCGCCCTTGGACCAATCTCGGCCTGCCATACTTCACCCGTGACCCACGCTTTGAAAACGATCGATGTTCATGTATCACGTCGAAGGATCGCTCAGGAGAAACCTGACTGGCGATGGTCCTGGTATCAGGCCGTTCGAGCGTGAAGCAATGTGGGGCAGTCAGGTTATGGCCGGGAGCGTGAGGCTCGGCCGCATTGTCCGCCGCACATGAGAAGAATAGCATGGTGGGCTCGGTTTGCCTAGGGCAAACCTGGGAACGGGTCGGGTGGCCATGCAGGGGAGTTCACGAAAAGCATGATCGAAGCACTGAAAAGCGACGAGATCGTCAACAAGGTCGGGGGCCGTTTCAAGCTGTGCGCCCTCATCCAGCGGCGGTTGATCCAGCTTATGGATGGCTCGCGGCCGCTTGTCGCCCGCGACGGGCGGTCGGACTTGGAGTTGGCCATCGAGGAAATCTTGCAGGACAAGATCACCCTCGACTTTGACGCTACCCAGTTTGACAGGCGAGTCGAATAGGAACCCCCACGCCTGACGTTTCAGGGTTGGAATCGATGGCGGGCACGCCTTATGACCACGATGCGCGAGCCTGGAGTGTCCGGTACCGGGATTCCGGGCTTTGACGCTGCGCGGCTCAAGGCAGCTGCGAATGGCTGTCGGGTTTTGATAGGGGTCACGGGCGGGATCGCCGCGTACAAAACCGCAAGCATTGTGAGCAAACTGGCGCAGGCCGGGGCACACGTGACCGTGGCGATGACGGATGCGGCGACGCACTTTGTGACTCCGCTGACGTTTCAGGCACTGTCGGGGAACGCGGTGTACACCAGTTCATGGGAGCACATCGAGAGCAAGGACCCGCAGCACATCTCGCTCGCATCGGCTTCGGACCTGGCCGTGATCGCGCCGTGCACGATGGATTGCATGGCCAAGCTCGCGACCGGCCGGACCGATGATGTTGTCACCCTGATCTTGAGCGCAATCGACCTGGCGAAGACGCCTGTACTGCTCGCCCCCTCGATGAACGCGGTGATGTGGGGTCAGGCCAGCACGCAGCGGAATCTGAAGACGTTGGTGGCCGACGGCTTCAGGGTGATCGGGCCCGATGATGGGTGGCAGGCGTGCCGGACCGTCGGGTCAGGCCGCATGAGCGAGCCTGAGGTGATCCTGATCGAGGTGGCGCGGATTCTGGGTGAGCGGGCCCGTCGCTCGTAAACGCTTCATGCGGCCCGGGCAAGGCTTGAGCCTGATCCCGGCGCGGTTACACTTGACTAACGAGGTTGTTTTCGGAGAGGTGCCAGAGCGGTTGAATGGGATAGTCTCGAAAACTATTATACGGCTTGTCCGTATCGGGAGTTCGAATCTCCCCCTCTCCGCTTGAGAAGCCCCTGCAATCGCAGGGGTTTTTTCATGACCGTGCGCGGCTCGCCGCGGCGTGGCGATGTACGCTTGGTCGCAGCAGAGCGCGCAGGAGACCCGCATGGCCCGTACACCCTCCACCATGATGCTCGACCTTGGCTCACCGGCACCGGCATTCAACCTGGCTGATTACGGCGTTGCTTCTGCCGGGCGTCTGGTCGGCACGCCGGCGGTGAGCAAAGGGCGGCCGCTGCTGGTCATGTTCATCTGCAACCACTGCCCGTTTGTGAAGCACGTGCGGGCCGAACTGGCGAAGTTGGGCCAAGACTTCGGGGGTGGGCCGGGGTCGGGCCGCGTGGCGATCGTGGCGATTAACCCCAACGATGTGGAGCACTACCCGGACGACCGGCCCGAACTGATGACGGCGGAGGCCAAGGAAGCGGGCTACACATTCCCGTACTTGTTCGACGCCACCCAGGAAGTGGCGAAGGCGTACCGGGCGGCCTGCACCCCAGACTTTTTCCTGTTCGACAAGGGCCAGCGCCTGGCCTATCGCGGCCAGCTCGATGACAGCCGGCCCAACAGCGGGATCCCCGTGACCGGGAAGGACCTGCGCGCGGCGATTGATGCGGTGCTGAACGGGAATCCCATCGGGGCCGAGCAAAGGCCGAGCCTGGGGTGCAACATCAAGTGGAAGCCTGGGAACGAGCCGGAGTACTACCTGAGTCCAACCTAGCCGGCGCTGGGGAGTGACTTACCGAACCTTGGCTGACGTGGCGCGCCAGTCTTCGACTGTCATTGCCCAGTGCTCGTGGTCCTGCCAGCGGTTGTTGATGAGCAGGTAGCGGCGTGCGAGGCCCTCGTGGCGGAAGCCCAGGCGCTTGACGAGCGACTTGGACGGGGTGTTGCTGGGAATGATGTTCGCCTCGACGCGGTGCAGTTTGAGGCGTACGAAGGCGATACGAAGCGCGAGCCCCAGGGCCTCGGTCATGTACCCTTGCCGGGAGAACTCCTGGGCGATCCAGTACCCGATGAAGCCGGACTGAAACGCTCCACGCATGATGCCGCCGATTCCGATCTGGCCGACAGCTGATCGTGGCTCCCGCAGGCAGACCAGAAACCGATGGGATACCTCCGTGTTTGAAGTGGCAAGAAACTGGTCAAAGCGACGGAGGGTGAAGGCACCGGGACCCCCCGGCGGTGTGGCCTCCCAGGGCTCCAGGAACGCCCGGCTGACCAGCCGCACAGCGGCGTACTCCGCCCGGTCCGCCGCCAAGGGGTATCGGAGCAGTACTCTCTCACCGAGTGCAACGGCGCGGGTACGACCGACCTTGCGAAGGGGGTTCGATTGTCGCGCCCTCATGCGATGTGAACCACCACTTGCCGCGCATGGGGCGCGAGGCGGTGTTCCCATACATAAACTCCCTGCCACCTGCCGAGGGCGAGGCTGCCCGCGACAATGGGGATCGACAATGAGGTTGCGGTCAGGACGGCTTTGACGTGCGCGGGCATGTCATCGGGTCCTTCGGCGTCGTGCGTGTACAGCGGATCGATTTCGGGGACGAGGCGGTTGAGCCAGGCTTCGAGGTCGTGCTGCGCTGAGGGGTCGGCGTTTTCCTGGATCGTGAGGCTGGCGGAGGTGTGGCGGATGAAGAGCGTGCAGAGCCCCTCGCTCAGCGCCGCGCTTTGGACGACGGCGTGAACCTGACGGGTGACTTCGTGCAGGCCGCGAGAGCGGGTCTGGATGGTGAGTTCACTGATCATCGATCGCCAGCTACTCCCACTCAATGGTCGCCGGTGGCTTACTGGATATGTCGTACACGACCCGATTCACGCCGCGCACTTCGTTGATGATGCGGCTGGAAATGCTCGCCAGAACATCGTAAGGAATCCGGGACCAGTCGGCGGACATGAAGTCCTGGGTCTCGACCGCGCGGACCGCCACGACGTTGTCGTAGGTTCTTCCATCACCCATGACTCCCACCGACTGCACGGGGAGCAGCACGGCAAAGACCTGGCTGGTCGAGCGATAGAGGTTGGCGGCAACAACTTCTTCCAGCAGGACTTCATCGGCGTGCCGCAGGACCTCGAGCCGGGGCTTGGTGACCTCGCCAAGCACACGGACTGCCAGGCCCGGGCCGGGGAATGGGTGTCGCCAGGTGATGTTGTCGGGCAGGCCCAGCACCCCGCCGAGTTTGCGTACCTCGTCCTTGAACAGGTCGCGCAGGGGTTCGACGAGATCGAAGCCGAGGTCCGCCGGGAGGCCGCCAACGTTGTGGTGCAGCTTGATGCCGGCAGCCTGGCCCGAGTGGCCGTGCCCGGACTCGATCACATCCGGGTAAAGCGTGCCCTGGGCCAGGAACGAGGCGCCCGGGAAGTCCTTCGCGGCAACCTTGAAGACCTCGATGAATCGGTGCCCGATGCGGCGGCGCTTTTCTTGCGGGTCAATGACTCCGGCGAGGTCGCCGAGGAATGCTCTCTCTGCATCCACAACGTGCAGGTCGATCTTGAAGTGATCGCGGAAGGTTGTTTCGACCAGTTCGCGTTCGCCGCGACGCAGCAGCCCGGTATCGACGAAGACGCAGTGCAGTTGCTCTCCGATAGCCTTGTGCAACAGGGCGGCGGTAACGGCGGAATCCACTCCGCCTGAAAGACCACAGATCACGTGGCCGCCTCCGACGGCGGCCTTGACCTTGGTCGCCGCGGCCTCGGCAAAGCTCGACATCCGCCAGGCGCCCTCGCAACGGCAAGTTTCGTAAAGGAAGTTGCGGATCATGTCCGCGCCGTGCGGTGTGTGGGTGACTTCGGGGTGAAACTGCACCCCGACAAAGGAGCGGGGGCCCTTGAGCCGCACCGCCGCGTTGGGGCACGTGGGTGTCTGCGCGGTGACTTCAAACAGGCCAGCGGTATCCGACACCTGATCGCCGTGCGACATCCAGACGGTAGTACGGTCCGGCACCCCCGCGAAGAGGTCCTTTCGGTTGATGATCGAAAGGTGTGCGCGACCGTACTCGCGGTGTTGTGCGGGGCGGACTTGGCCCCCAAGCAGGTGGCACGCTAGCTGCATTCCATAGCAGATGCCGAGGATGGGCACCCCCAGGTCGAAGATGGCCGGGTCGCAGCGGGGGGCTCCCAGGTCGTAGACGCTGGCCGGGCCTCCAGACAGGATAATCCCCTTGGGCTTGAGCTTGGCAAGCTCCGCGGCCGTCACGGTGGGCGCGACGAGCAGCGAAAACACCCCGGCGTCGCGGACGCGCCGCGCGATGAGCTGGGCGGTCTGTGAACCAAAGTCCAGGATCGGGACGATCTCGTCGTACGTCTGTGCGGTCATGGGCAACGTGTTCCAGGGAGCCGGTGCTGGGAACGGCTGGGGGGGAAAGGGAGAGGTTACGGGGGAACCCAGCCTTGGTCGACCGGCCCGAACAGCAGGAAACGGAATACCTGATTAGAATGATCGCGTGAGGCGGATTTCATACAGGCTGGTAGGAATAGCGGTGTTGCTCCCGCTGGGGGGGTGCGGACCCACCATCGTTGCCGACTTTGATTCCCCCGAGCCGGCCGCCCGGAATGCGGCGGTCGTGAGAGCCGCGGCGTTGAAGGACGCGGGTGCGGTGCCTGACTTGGTACGGATGTTGGACAGTGATGACCCTGCGACGAGGCTTCTGGCGATCGGCACACTGGAGCGAATCACAGGCGAGACCCTGGGGTTTGATTATGCTGCGCCCGAGCATGAGCGTGCGGCGGCTATCGAAAAGTGGGTCTCACGACTGGAGCACGAGCGCCCGGACCACCCCGCGAGCGGCTCGTCAACGTCCGGAGGCGGGGCCAAGGGCGCGTGAGGGAGGAATGCCGGTGAAGCACCCATGAGCGACAAGCCCGACCTCCGCGTGGAGCTGGTGAGCAATCCTCAGTACCTGAGCGGGGTGCGAGAGATGGTTTCCCAGGTCTCCAGGCGGCTCGGATTCTCCGATCTGCAGTGTTCGCAACTCGCTCTCGCGGTGGATGAGGCCCTCGCCAACGTGATGAAGCATGGGTATGACCGCCAGCCCGACGGCAGGATCTGGCTCGACTTGACGCCCCTACCGGACAACGGCCATGGCGTCGGGGTCAAAATCGTGATCGAAGATGAGGCCAAACAGATTGATCCGCTCCTCATCAAGGGGCGCGACCTCGAGGACATCCGCCCGGGCGGACTGGGAGTTCACATCATCCGCGAGGTCATGGATTATGCGGTGTATGAGAAGCGGGGTGATAAGGGGATGCGGCTCACGATGATGAAACGACAGGCCAGCCCGCCCAAGCCCGGCTCACAGGCGTGCGCCGACCCCGGGGAACGCCGCGGTGCGGGAGATGCACATGGCGGCTCGTGAACCAATCAGCGTTCGCCTTGAGCAGCGCGAGGGGGCGGCAATTGTGAGCGTGGGTGGCGAGATCGGGTACCAGGAGGCCCCAGCGCTGCGAAACTGGATTCGCCAGGCCTATGACAAGAAGCCGGAGAAACTGGTGATCGACCTCGCTGGGGTCTCGTACATGGCGACCCCGGGTCTCGCCACGCTTGTGGAGGCCCTTCAGATCGCGAAGAAGACACGGGCTCGGCTGGTCCTGTGCGGTCTGAACGACCGCGTGCGGGCTGTCTTTGAGATCGCCCGCCTGGACACGGTATTTGTTCTCGCCCCCAACATTGAACAAGCGTTGGAAACCAAGAACGAAAGTTGAGCCCAAACCCCGTGCCCGAGCCTCAGAAGACGAGCCAGCCTGAACCGAGGGAGAGCCAGGAAGCGGCCGGCCCGATGCTGACGCGCGCGGCTGTGTGGCCGCTCGAAGTCGCCGGCGGCGCACTGTTGAATCTGCTCGACCATGTCGGGGCCGCTTTCTGGTTGCTTGTGGACGCCGCGGGATGGGTTGTTCGGGGGGTCGGCCGTCGGAGAATTCGCGTAGGGTACCGTGCCATCGTGGCACAGATGGTGCGCGTAGGGGCGAGGTCGGTCTTCATTGTGGCGCTGGTTTCCGGCTGTGTCGGTCTCATTCTGGCGTTCCAGCTTGCCCCGCCGCTCGATCAGTTTGGTCAGAAAGAGATCGTTGCCAACATCGTCGGGGTGGCGGTCTTGCGGGAACTCGGGCCGCTGATCGGCGCGATCGTGCTGACGGGCTTTGCGGGCGCCAGCATCGCCGCCGAGATCGGCACGATGGTGGTCAGCGAAGAAATTGAAGCGCTGGAGGCGCACGCGCTGGACCCGGTGCGGTTCCTGGTCGTTCCGCGTGTGTTGGCGACCATCATCAGCATGACTGTGCTCGCGGTGCTGGCGGATGTCGTCGCGGTGGCCGCCGCGTTGGCTGTCTCAATCACCGTGTTGGACATCCCCTACACGACGTACATGACCAACACGCTGAACCAGGCGAAGCTGGTGGATTTTTTGACCGGGGTCAGCAAGGGCACCATTTTTGGCCTGCTGATCGGGGTGATCGCGTGCTCCAACGGGCTGCGTGTCTCGGGCGGCGCGGCGGGCGTAGGTCGGGCCACGACGGGGACGGTGGTTCAGTGCGTCGTGGCCATTGTGATCGCGGACCTCGCGTTCACCGCAGTTTTCTTCGCGCTCAAGCTTGTCTAGCCCTGGCGGCCGCGACAAGGCCGCGGGGGGTCTCTACGATCCCGCCGCCTATGGCAAGACCCAAGCGAGCATTGAAAGCAAGGCCCGAGCCCCGGGACGGGGCCGCCGGAGCCATCCCGCCCGTGGCGGTGGTGGTGAGTCGGTACAACTCGACCGTCACCAGTTCGCTGTTGGACGGCGCGAAGCGAGCCTTTGCCCAGCGCGGTGGGCGCGAGCAAGGCTTGTCGGTGGTCGAGGCGCCCGGAGCCTTTGAGTTGCCCGCGCTATGCCTGGCCGCGGCACGGACCGGTCGTTTCGCGGGGGTGGTGGCATTGGGGTGCCTGGTCAAGGGAGAGACCCGGCATGACCGCTATATCGCTGGTGCGGTCGCGCAGGGTCTGGTGGATATCACCGTGGCCACGGGGGTTCCCGTGTGCTTTGGCGTGCTGACCGTTGATACGGTTGAACAGGCGGTTGCCAGGTCGGGGGGCGCCAAAGGGAATAAGGGTGCGGACGCCATGGAAGCGCTGATCGAGACCATGGCGGCCATGAACTCGCTCCGAGCCGGGCGGACGGCCGCACGAACCACGCCAAAGCCCGACAAGGTGGCACGGGCGGCGTCGCGATGATGTCCAAGGACCAGGTTCGCCAGGTCGCATTCGATCGGGTGTACCAACTCCCCGGCGCGGTGGATCGGACCGCCCCGCCCGAAACAGATGCCCAGACCATGCTCGACGAGATGGCCCCGGATGAGCGAACCATGGCCTTTCAAATCGCCGCACGGCGGCTGGCCTTTCAGCTCATGTACGAGATGGACGTAGGGCTCACGAATGATGCGGGCGCGATGAAGAGCTTGGAGCAGGTCGAGGGGCTCGGTCCGATCGCCATTCAGGAAGTAGCGTCGATGGTGCAGGGTGCCTATCAGAACCGGGCCTCGGCGGACAGGGAGTTTGCCGCGCTTGCCCCTGAGTGGCCGACCCACCGTCAGGCGGCGGTCGACCGGGCCATCCTGCGACTGGCGCACCACGAGATGAGTGCCGGACGAACACCAACGCCGATCATCGTCAACGAGGCCGTGGAACTCGCAAAGCACTACAGTACCGATCGTGCGCCGGCATTCATCAACGCTCTGCTCGACAAGGTGCTCAAGAGGCTGGACGCGCAGGGACAGGCCGGCGCCGCGGGTACTCCATAACGGAAAGAGGGGCCTGCTGGCATGGCGTTCTTTCAGACCATGGTCGGGAAGCTCAAGCAAGGGCTGGAGCGCACGCGCCAGACCCTGGTGGAGGGCGTTACCGGCATTCGTGCCTTGCTCAGTGGTCGCAGGCTCGACGATGGGCTGATCACGGAACTGGAGAGCAAGCTCATTCAGGCCGATGTCGGTGTCAAGACCACCGCGAGGCTGATCGAAGGCATTCGGTCCGACTTCAAGACGGGGACAATTGAAAGTGGCGATCAGGCCTTGGAGTACCTGAAGCGCGAACTCAAGGCGCTCTGGCCCCCGGGCGACCGCGCGTTGCGCCTTTCCGAGGGTGCCAAGCCCAGTGTGATTCTCGTGACGGGCGTCAACGGCGTCGGGAAGACTACGAGCATCGCGAAGCTCTGCCGGCTCCTGACGAAGGAAGGGCGGACCGTACTTCTGGGCGCGTGCGATACCTTTCGGGCCGGCGCCGTGCACCAGTTAGAGGTGTGGGCGCAGCGCGTCGGGGTCGAGGTGGTGAAGGGCCAGCAGGGTGGCGACCCCGCCGCGGTTGCGTTTGATGCGTGCGCGGCAGCAAAGGCCCGCGGGGTTGACGTCCTGATCCTCGATACCGCGGGGCGGCTGCACACGCAGGACCCGCTGATGCGGCAACTCTCCAAGATCCGCGCCGTGGTGTCCCGGCAGATCGAGGGGGCTCCGCACGAGGTCTTGTTGGTGCTGGACGCGACCAGCGGCCAGAACGCGCTGCGCCAGGCGGAGGAGTTCAGCAAGTCCGCGGGGGTCACGGGCATTTTCCTGACCAAGCTGGACGGAACGGCCAAGGGCGGCATCGTGATCGCCGTCCGCGATGCGGTGAACATCCCCGTCAAGTTTGTCGGCGTTGGCGAGACGCCCGACGATGTGCAGCCGTTTGACCCGGCGGCGTTCGTTGATGCTCTGTTTGCCGAGGATTAGGCCACGTGCTGCCAAGGGAGAACACCGATGAATCACGTGGAAGCGACGATTGCCGCGCTGGGTCTCTGTGCCGGGCTGGCTTCGACAGCGTCGGGACAGGTCGTCGTGCATCAGGACTTTGAAGGCCTGACCTACGACGGTTGGACCGTCAACGGAAATCAGGAGATCTTCTTCGGCGGCAACCCTGGTTCCTACATGGGCGTGGGGTACCTTGACTTCTGGGGTGTCACCCTCCGTAACGATGACCTTGCCAGCCCGATGGTCGGCGACCTGACCGTGTTTCCGAGCTTGACGGTCACGGTCGATGTCCGCGTGCTCCAGCTCAACAACTTCTTCGAGGAGCCCATCGATCCATCCAACTTCAACCTGGTCCTGGAGGCGATCGACTACGAGAACTACGCCAGCGTCTTCTTCGTCGGCGCCCCATTGCCGCAGCTCGCGGAGGGGTGGACGAGCTTTGAGTTCTCGATCCCGGACACCACCCAGGCCGCCCTCCCCCCGGGCTGGCGTGGTTCGGGCGCCGAGGACCCGGTCACGTTCGAGCCCATCCTCCCCCCGGGCCGCACGTGGAACAACGTCCTTCAGAATGTGGATGAGTTCCGTCTGTCCACCATGGAACCGGGCTACTTCTACTCGTCAAACTTCTGGGAGATGGGCTTCGACAACCTCGTGATCAGTGTCCCCACTTCGTGCGGCTCCGCCGACTTCGACGGCGATGGTGATTCGGGCACCGACCTGGACATCGAGGCGTTCTTCGCCTGCTTGGGCGGCTCCTGCTGCGCAACCTGCGGTTCGGCCGACTTTGACGGCGACGGCGACTCGGGCACAGATCTTGACATCGAGGCCTTCTTCCTCGTTCTTGGTGGCGGGAACTGCTGAGCCGGCAGGCGGAACACGCTGTACTTCCACTCTCGACCGCCCCTTGCAGAAATGGCAAGGGGCGGTTCTCTCTGCACTCAGCCTGGTCCAGCTGAACGCCGCTGCGCGTATCACCCCCGCCTCCGCCCACGAATCGTCTTCCACCGGGAGCGATCGTGCTATAGACTCGCCTGCGGCTGGTTGCGCGGGCAGCCCCAGGGGAACTTCAGTTGAACGCACGCCTCACGATCCTGGCCCGGACGCTTGGGTGCTGCATGGCCCTGCTGGCCGGTGCTTCCTCGGGCTTGGCGCAGGTTGCAATGCTCGGGGCCGCTGGCGACAGCCTCACCGACGAGTACGCCGAGGAAACCTACTCCTACGCCAAGAGCTGGACGACGCAGTTGGTCCTGTACCGTCGCGTCGATATGGGCCCGACGGCGCAGCAGGCGGGGCAGGCCGGGGGTACGTGGGGCGAGCCTCGCCGCACCGGATACGCCGCGAACTGGGCCAGGTACGGCGCTGACAGCACCACCCTGCTGAGCGACGGTCAGCACACGGGGCTGGCGTCGCAGGTGGGGCCCGGGGGCGTGTCGCACGCCGTGCTGGAGATCGGGACCAACGACTTCTCTCCCAGCACCAGCGCCTACTTCAACATTTACTGGGGCTTCTGGTCGCAGTCGCAGATTGACTCCTATGTGAACGCCCAGATCGCCGACATCGCCGCCGCGGTCACCACGCTCGACGCGACCGGGGTGGGCCTTGCCCTGTGCAACTGTGTTGACTTCGGGGTGGCGCCGGTTACACGGCAGCTCTTCACCAACGCGACCAGGCGAAACCGGGTAACGGCGGCCATCACCAGGGTCAACGAAGGGGTCGAAGGCCTTGCCCGCCAGCACCGGCTTGTGCTGGTGGACGTCAGCGGGCTCGCCACGGCGATCTTGGGCACCAACACATCGCTGCGCCAGTTCCTCGCGATCGGCAACGTGGACATCCAGCTCTTCAACCGAGACACGACCAGCCACTCCAACCCTCTGGCGGGCTTTGTCGACGACGGCGCCCACCCCCACACCACCCTCCAGGGCGTCTTTGCAAACCTCATGATGACCGCTCTCAACACCGGTTGGGGCGCGGCCTATTCGATGTTCAGCGATCAGGAGATTCTGGGTATCGCGGGCATCCCCTACGGTGGCGCCGAGACGCTCGGGGCTCAGATCGGCCCATACTCGCGGTACGTCCGCTCGTTCCGGTGCTCCGCGGACTTTGACAACGACGGCGACACCGGCACCGACATAGACATCGAAGCCTTCTTCGCCTGCCTGGGAGGCTCCTGCTGCGCTACCTGTGGCAGCCCCGACTTTGATGGCGATGGCGACTCAGGGACCGACCTGGATATCGAAGCGTTCTTCCGTGTTCTGGGGGGTGGCAGCTGCTGACGGCGGACCCGATCGACCGCGCCTCGCCTCCGCTATGCAATTAGCGCGCCGGATTCGAACCGGGCACCTAGCGAATAGGAGTCGCCTGGAAAGCCACGGCGTCACCGAGAGGTTCTAGCCCGGATTATTCACCATTGAGTTGAGATCAACGGCCTTCGTGGTGCGTAAGAGGCTTTACCACAAGTCACTTTCGCAGGGCACGGAGGCCGCTGATGTCAACGCAGGGTGCGCGGAACG
>Ga0163144_10001354_pt1 | contig 57774 bp, 49 predicted proteins | sample OliLak19BULKMAT1_FD_123175 | JGI IMG/M metagenome (GOLD analysis project Ga0163144, IMG submission 123175) | Freshwater microbial mat bacterial communities from Lake Vanda, McMurdo Dry Valleys, Antarctica - Oligotrophic Lake LV.19.BULKMAT1 | ecosystem: Environmental > Aquatic > Freshwater >...
GCGCGGGCGGCGGCGGCGGCTCGAGCGCGGGGCGGAGACCGCTCGGCGGCGGTGGCAAGGGCGGCGGTGCAGGGGCGCGCGGCGCATCTTCGAAGACCGTGCCGGGGTCCGCAGTGCCCGCCACCGTTGCCGTGTCCCCACCGGGAAATTCGAGCTGGACACCGGGTTCCGACCACGACGCGTCGCCCTCGCCCGCCCCGACACCGATCTCGGCGGCCGCCTCGGGATCTGCCTCGCTGAACGCGCCCCCCCGGTCAGCCGCCGGCTTCGCACCGCCCGCCAGCAGGGCGCGCACACGCGCGAGCTCCTCCTCGAGGTGCTTGACGCGCGCCGCCAGGTCGCCGCCCTTGCCGGTGCGCGACAGCGCCACCAGGGCCATGACGAGGGCGGCAAGTGCGAAAATGCTCAGCGTCGGCTCCCGATCCGACCATCGACCGATTCACGACCGGAGTTGATCGTCGCGCCCTCCCCGCCCCGCTTGTCGCACGCCGGCCGCGTCATTCCGAGCGCTTGCCGCCGGGGCGACGATCGGTGCCGTCGCACAAGCCCTGGCGCGTGCCATCGGCGGCCACGTGCAGCCCGCACCCAGGTCGCGTTGCAGCCGCGACGGCCCACTCGCAATCCGCCCCGTGCTTTCGTTAATCTCGGCGCCATGGACGACACCGACGCAATCCGCCGCGCCCACGCCGAGTTCGAATCGGGACCGGTTGCCAAGCTCCAGAAGAAGTCGCCCGAGCGCCGGGCCGAGTTCACCACCACCTCGGGCATCCCGATCAAGCGCCTGTACACCCCGGCCGATCGGGCCGAGGGCAACTACCTCGAGGAGCTCGGCTTTCCGGGCCAGGCGCCGTTCACGCGCGGCGTGCAGCCGACGATGTACCGCGGCCGCTTCTGGACCATGCGCCAGTACGCCGGCTTCGGCACCGCCGAGGAGTCCAACCAGCGCTACCGCTACCTGCTCGACCAGGGCCAGACCGGGTTGTCGGTCGCGTTCGACCTGCCCACCCAGATGGGCCGCGACTCCGACCACATGCTGGCGCGCGGCGAGGTCGGCCGCGTCGGTGTCGCGATCGACTCGCTCGCCGACATGGAAACGATGCTCGACCAGATCCCGCTCGACAAGGTCACGACGTCGATGACGATCAACGCGACGGCGTCGATCCTGCTGGCGCTCTACCTGGCGGTCGCCGACAAGCAGAAGGTGCCCTGGTCGAAGGTCGGCGGCACCGTCCAGAACGACGTGCTCAAGGAGTACGTCGCGCGCGGCACCTACATCTACCCGCCGCGCCAGTCGCTGCGCATCACCACCGACATCTTCGCGTTCTGCGCGCAGGAAGTGCCGTCGTGGAACACGATCTCGATCAGCGGCTACCACATGCGCGAGGCGGGCTCGACGGCAGCGCAGGAGATCGCCTTCACGATCGCGAACGGCATCGCGTACGTGGACGCGGCGCTCGCAGCGGGCCTCGGCATCGACGACTTCGGTCCGCGGCTGTCGTTCTTCTGGAACGTGCACAACGAGTTCTTCGAGGAGGTGGCGAAGTTCCGCGCCGCGCGCCGCATCTGGTACCGGATCATGCGCGACCGCTTCCACGCCAAGGATCCGCGCTCGATGACCTTGCGCTGCCACGCGCAGACCGCGGGCAGCTCGCTGACCGCGCAGCAGGTCGACAACAACGTGGTCCGCGTCACCCTGCAGGCGCTGGCGGCCGTGCTCGGCGGCACGCAGTCGCTGCACACCAACGGCAAGGACGAGGCGCTGGCGCTGCCGACCGAGGACTCGGCGAGGCTGGCGCTGCGCACCCAGCAGGTGATCGCCAACGAGAGCGGTGCGGCCGACACCATCGATCCGCTGGCCGGCAGCTACTACGTCGAGACCCTCACCGACGACCTCGAGCGCTTGAGCCTCGACTACATCGAGCAGATCGATGGCATGGGCGGCGCGGTCGCGTCGATCGAGCAGGGCTACATGCAGCGCGAGATCCAGAACTCGGCCTACCGCTACCAGCAGGAGATCGAGCGCAAGGAGCGCGTCATCGTCGGCGTCAACGCATACACGCTCGAGCACGAGCCGGTGCCCGAGACCCTGAAGATCCGGGCCGAGCTCGAGGAGCGCCAGAAGGCGAAGGTCGCCAGCGTGCGCGCCGAGCGCGCGGCCAAGCCCGCCGCGGACGCGCTCGAGCGCGTCGAGCGCACGGCCCGCGACGGTGGCAACCTGATGCCCACGATCATCGCAGCGGTGCGTGCCTACGCGACGCTCGGCGAGATCTCGGACGCGATGCGGCGGGTGTTCGGCGAGTACCGGCCGGGGACGATGCTGTGACCGCGGCCCCTCGCCGCATCGAGAGGATTTAACCGTCGGCCGGGTAGCACCATTCCATGAGCGCGGGTATAGATCGACGCTGCGATGAGGGGTTGGACCATCCAGGATGCGATCGAGCTCTACGACGTGCACGCGTGGGGCGCGGGCTTCGTCACCGTCAACGAGGCTGGCCGCGTCGAGATCCGTCCGCGCGGCAACGGCGGTCCGGGGATCGACCTCTACGACCTGGTGACCTACCTGCGCGGGCGCGGCCTGCACGTGCCGCTGCTGATCCGCTTCTCGGACATCCTCGCGGCGCGCATCCGCCAGCTGTGCGAGTGCTTCGGCAGCGCGATCACCGAGCACCAGTTCAAGGGCCGGCACCGCGCGGTCTATCCGATCAAGGTCAACCAGCAGCGCCACGTCGTCGAGGAGGTCATCGACTTCGGACGCGCCTACGACGTCGGCCTCGAGGCGGGCAGCAAGCCCGAGCTGCTGGCGATCATGCCGATCATGGACAACCCCGAGTCCCTGATCATCTGCAACGGCTACAAGGACCGCGAGTACATCGAGATCGCGCTGCTCGCGCAGAAGCTCGGCCGCACGCCGATCATCGTCATCGACCGCTTCCACGAGCTCGACCTGGTGATCCAGGTTTCGCGCGACCTCGGCATCCGGCCGCACCTCGGCGCGCGCGCCAAGCTGGCGGCGAAGGGCGCGGGTCGCTGGATCGAGTCGGGCGGCGACCGCAGCAAGTTCGGCCTCACCGCCGACGAGCTGATCGATACCGTCGAGCGCCTGCGCGCGGAAGAGATGCTCGATTGCCTCGAGCTGATGCACTTCCACGTCGGCTCGCAGATCACCAACATCCGCGCGATCCGCGATGCGGTGAAGGAAGCGACGCGCTTCTACGTCGGCCTGGTCGAGATGGGCGCGGGCCTGAAGTACATCGACGTCGGCGGCGGACTCGGCGTCGACTACGACGGCTCGCAGACCAACTTCCAGTCGTCGATGAACTACACCAACCTCGAGTACGCGCGCGACGTCGTCGCCACCGTCGGCGAGGCCTGCGACGAGAAGGGCATCGCGCACCCGGACATCGTCACCGAGACCGGACGGGCCATGGTAGCGCACCACTCGGTGCTGATCTTCAACGTGCTCGGCGTCAACGAGGTGCTGCCCAAGAACGCGCCGAGCGCTCCCGAGGCGGAAGACCACAAGGTCGTGCACGAGCTGTTCGAGGCCTACCAGTCGATCAGCCGCAAGAACGTCATCGAGGCCTACCACGACGCGGTCTCGGCCAAGGAAGAGGCGCTGACCCTGTTCAACCTCGGCTACGTGGACCTGAAGACGCGCGGCCGTTGCGAGCGCCTGTTCTGGTCGTGCTGCGAGAAGATCCTGCGCATGGTGCGCGAGATGGACTACGTGCCCGAGGAGCTCGAAGGCCTCGAGCGCGCGATGGCCGACACCTACTACGGCAACTTCTCGGTGTTCCAGTCCGCGCCCGACCACTGGGCCGTCAAGCAGCTCTTCCCGACCATGCCGATCCACCGCCTCGAGCAGAAGCCGACCCGGCGCGGCGTGTTCGCGGACCTCACCTGCGACTCCGACGGCAAGGTCGACCTGTTCATCGACCGGCGCGACGTCAAGCACGTTCTCGAACTGCACCCGCTCGACGCCGAGCCCTACTACATCGGCATCTTCCTGGTCGGCGCCTACCAGGAGATCCTCGGCGACCTGCACAACCTGTTCGGCGACACCGACGCCGTGCACGTCCGCCTCGGCGAGAACGACCGGGTCGAGATCGAGCATCTGGTCGAGGGCGACTCGGTAGAGGAGGTGCTCGGCTACGTGCAGTACAGCAAGGCCGATCTGGTCGAGCGCACGCGGCGCGCGATCGAGGGCGCGCTGCGCGAGAAGCGCATCACGGTCGAGGAGTCGGCGCGGCTCCGGCGACGCTACGAGCAGGGCTTGAGCGGCTACACCTACCTCGAGGTCGAGGACTCGGACCAGCAGATCATGGCGCGCCGCAGCCGCGCCGCGGGCGGGTGAGGAAGCTCGCGCGAGTCCCCGGGGCGGCCCTAGCCCTCTGTGTTGCCGCCCTGCTCCTCTCGACGACCGCCGGAGCCGTGGACGACGATCGCCGCACGCCCGTCGTGCGCGCCGTCCAGCAGGCCAGTCCCGCGGTGGTGAACATCGCCGCCGAGCAGGTCGTGGTGGTGCAGCGCGACCCGTTCTTCGAGCAGTTCTTCAACGACTTCTTCGAGGCACGTCCGCGGCGCGAGCGCTACACGCGGACCAGCCTCGGCTCCGGCGTGATCGTGCGCCCCGACGGCTTCGTCCTGACCAATGCGCACGTGGTCGCGCGCGGCGAGAAGATCAAGGTCGTGCTCGCCGACGAGCGCGAGCTCGACGCGCGGGTGGTCGGCGTCGACGCGGACGCCGATCTCGCCGTCCTCAAGGTCGACGGCGTCACCCTGCCCCACCTTCAGTTCGCGAGCTCCGACGACTTGATGATCGGCGAATCGGTGATCGCCATCGGCAACCCGTTCGGCTTCTCGCACACAGTCACGACCGGCGTGGTCAGCGCCGTGCGGCGCTCGCTCAAGAGCGAAGGACGAACGTTCCTCGACTTCATCCAGACCGACGCGTCGATCAACCCAGGCAACTCGGGCGGTCCGCTGCTCAACATCCGTGGCGAGCTGATCGGCATCAACACCGCGATCTACGGCGGCGCGCAGAACATCGGCTTCGCGATCCCAGCCAAGCGCGCCAACCAGGTGGTCGCCGACCTGATCCGTTACGGCGAGGTCCGCCGGGCCTACCTCGGCGTCCAGGTCCAGGATCTCACACCCGAGCTGGCGAGCGCACTCGGCATCGAAGCCCGGCACGGCGTCGTCGTGCGCGAGGTCGAGGACGCGAGCCCCGGCAAGAGCGCCGGCCTCGAGCCCGGTGACGTCGTCCTCGAGGTCGACGGCCGCGCCGTCCGTGATCGCGCCGAGTTCGACGAGCGTGCGTCCGCGGCCGCGATCGGGTCGAGCCTGAAGCTGACCGTCCTGCGCGACGGCCGACGCCTGACGATCGCGGTCGGCGCGAGCCAGCTCACCGACGAGCGCGTCGACGATGCGGGCTGGCGGCTGCTCGGCCTGCGGGTCAAGGACAAGGCCAGAACGGACGCCGTCGCCATCACCTCGGTGCGGCGCGGCAGCCGCGCCGACCTGGCCGGGATCCGGCCGGGCGACCTGCTGCTCGCGCTAGGTGGCACGGCGACCGACTCGTCGACCGCCTTCCGGCAGTCGATCACGGCGCTGCGCGGCACGAGGGAAGCACAGCTCGTGATCCAGCGCGGCCGCGCCCAGTACCGCCTCACCCTGCCGCTGGAGTAGGAAGCTCGATCCGGGTCGTACGGCCCGGCCCGGACGGTCCCCCGAAGACCTTGGAACGAAGCATCGGAACGCTTTCGTTCCACCGTTCGGTTCTGATAGACGGGCTCAAATTCAGAGGCAATCGCGAGGCTCCCCTTTCGCAAAACCAGGAGCTCTTCGCCTTCATCCAGCAGGGAGCGTGGTATGCCGATCGGTCGTGTCAAGTGGTTCAACAATGCAAAAGGTTACGGATTCATCGTCCAGGACGGCGGCCCGGAGGTCTTCGTGCACTACTCGGCGATCCAGGGCGACGGGTACAAGACGCTCGTCGAGGGCCAAGAGGTAGAGTTCGAGATCGCGCAGAGCGACAAGGGACCGCAGGCGGCAAACGTCAACAAGGTGGCGTGAGCCGCGCGGACGATCTTCCCGGAGAACGCGCGCCGGCGCCGGTGGCCGGTGCGGGCGACGTCCGCGTGCGCATCTCGGTGCTGGGCCGCGTGCAGGGCGTCTGGTTCCGCGGCGCCGCGCGCGAGACCGCGGAGCGGCTCCGGGTCGCCGGCTGGGCCCGCAACCTGGCCGACGGCTCGGTCGAGATCCTCGCGCAGGGTGACGCGCTGGCAATCGAGCAATTCGTCGCGTGGTGCCAGCACGGACCTCCCGGAGCGCGCGTCGCGAGTGTCGCGACACGGCGCGAGATGGTGCAGGATGACCTGCACGGCTTTCGTGTCCGAACGTGAAGGAGGAACCCATGCCCGACAAGACGTTCAAGCTGGTCGAGATCGTCGGCGAGTCCGAGGACTCGGTTCAGCAGGCGGTGCGTAACGCCCTCAAAAAGGCGTCCAAGACACTGCGCAACATCGACTGGTTCGAGGTCAGCGAGATCCGCGGCTGGGTGAAGAACAACAGCGAGCCGGTGTTCCAGGTCCAGGTCAAGGTCGGCTTCCGCCTGCTCGACCGCGACGTCCGGCAAAACGCCGACGCGCCCGGAGACGACGCTTCCCCTTCCCGGAAGAGCAAGGCCAAGGCGCCGAAGGGCAAGAGCAAAGACAAGGGCAAGAAGAAGTAGCCCATGGCGGACGCGATCGACGATTTCCGCGCCGAGCTGCGCCGCTGGCTCGAGCAACATCTCAGCCCCGAGCTCAGGCCCGAGGAGCTCGCCCGCGCGTCCGAGCCGGAGCGCATCGAGCGCCTCCGCAAGTGGCAGGCAACGCTCGCCAAGGATCGCTGGGTCGGGATCACCTGGCCGCGCGAGCACGGCGGGCGCGACGCGTCGATCGCCGAGCAGATCGTCTACACCGAGGAGATGACGCGCGCGCAGGCGCCGCCGGTGGTCGGCAGCCTGGGCATCGGCATCGCCGGGCCGCCACTGATCGCGTTCGGAACGGCCGAGCAGAAGGAGCGCTTCACGCACCGCATCCTCTCTGCGCGGGACGTCTGGTGCTTCGGCTTCTCCGAGCCCGGCGCGGGGTCCGACCTGGCGTCGCTGCGCACCACCGCAACGCTCGACGGCGACACCTTCGTCGTCAACGGCCAGAAGGTCTGGACGACGCTCGCGCACCACGCCGACTGGTGCATGCTGCTGGCGCGCACCAATCCCGGCGAGAAGCGCGCCAAGGGCGTCTCGTGCCTGCTGGTCGACATGAAGAGCCCCGGGGTCAGCGTCAAGCCGCTGCGCCAGATGACGGGCGAGGCCGAGTTCAACGAGATCTTCTTCGACAACGTGCGCGTCCCGCGCGCCAATCTCCTTGGCGAGATCGACGGCGGCTGGCAGGTGGCCGTCGCCGCACTGCAGAACGAGCGCGGCATCCTCTACGTGGTCGAGATGCGCATCCAGCTGCAGCAGGCGCGCGACCAGCTGCTTGCGCTCGCGCGCGAGCACGGCGCCGGCAACGACGCCGTCTTGCGTCAGAGCGTGGCCGAGATCCACGTCTCGACCGAGGTCTTCCGCATGACCTGCCAGCGCATCCTGAGCAAGCTGCTGCGCATGGGCATGCCGGGTCCCGAGGCGTCGATCATCAAGCTGCACTGGACCGAGATCACGCAGGGCATCCCCATGCTCGGCATGAAGATCCTCGGTCCGGAGGCGCTGCTCTACGACGCCCCGGATGCGCGCGCGGGCCGCGCCGACCCGAGCCAGTGGCTGCAGCGCAGCTACCTCGCGAGCCGCGCGGCGAGCATCGCGTCGGGCACCAGCGAGATCATGCGCGGCATCATCGCGATGCAGGTGCTCGGCCTGCCGCGCGGGTAGGTAGTCGGGAACCGTCCGCGCGCGCCGCGGTCATGCCTTCAATCGAACGCAAGAGCTGGCTGCGCAGGCTTCGCCTGCCGCTGCTGCTGCTCGCCGGGCTGGTGGCCTTGCTGGCGCTGCTGCCGCAGCTCCTGCTGCCCACCGTCGAGCGTGCGGCGAGCACGACGTTGCGCACGGCGGTCGACATCGGCTGGATCGAAGTCGACCTGCTGGCGGGCAACGTCGGTCTGCGCCGCATCGCAGCCGGCGCCGACGAGGAGCTGACCATCGACCGCATCACGGCGCGGCCCGATCTACGCCAGCTCCTCGACGGCAGGATCGTTCTCGAGCGCATCGAGATCGACGGCGTGCGCGGCACCGTCGAGCAGGATGCGCAGGGCCTGCCCGTGCTGCGCGGCCTGCCCTTCCCGGAGACCGGCAGCGAATCGAGCAGTGCTGGGCCGCCGGTCGTCGTCCAGGAGATCCTGCTCACCGAGGTCGACCTCGAGGTGACGCCGCCGCCCGCGCTGCGCCGCCAGCCGGTCGCGGTGCACCTCGACGAGCTCCTGCTGCGCCAGGTACCGACGGCGGATGCCGGACCGGCCTACCAGGGCGAGCTGCGCGGCACGCTCGACGGGGTGCCGCTGACGGCCCGCGCGCGCGCCGACCAGACCGCGGCGGGCACGCGCATCGAGGCCGAAGCCGACCTGACCGGCTCGCCGATCAGCAGCGAGCAGCTGGTGCTGCCGCCCGGATTCGAGTCGCTGACGGCGACGGCCGACGGCAAGCTGACCTATCTGCTCGATCCCGCGCGCAAGCGCGACCGGCTCACGGTCGACCTGAAGCTCGTCGACGTGAAGCTCACCGGCGTCGAGCAGACGGCTCTCACCGCGAAGGCCGTGACGGTCGAAGGTCTGACGCTCGATCTGTCCGTCGGCAAGGCAGACCTCGGCCGGGTGACGATCACCGCACCACAGATCGAGGCGACCCTGACCGAACGAGGCTTGGTCTATCCCGGGCTGGTCCCGGCGCTGATCGAGTCCGACGTCGCGCCCGCGCCTGCGCAGCCGGCGTCGAAGTGGCAGCTGACCGGCGGCAGGATCGACGCCGCGGCTGGCGCGGTGGTGCTGCGCCGCGACGAGCACCGCACGCGGCTCGAGCTGCCGAGCTTCTCCTGGCATGGCCTCGCGAGCGGCAAGCAGGGCGAGCTGCGGCTCGCCGCGCGTGCCGTCGCCGGGGGTGCGATCGACGTGACGGGACGCCTCGGCATCGATCCGCCCGCGCTGGACCTGAGCGTCGATCTGACCGCGCTCGCCCTGCCCGACCTCACGTCCCTGCTGGCGCTGCGGCTGCCGCTCTCCCGTGGCACGGCGAGCGGCAACGTGCAGCTCAGCGGCGACGCCGCACAGCCGCGCGTGGTCGCCACGCTCGACGTGAGCCAGCTGCACACCGCACCGCCCAACGCGGAGGAGCCCGAACGGGTCCTGGCCGTGGATCGGCTCGAGACGCGCTTCACGGTCGAGCCAGGTCCGGGCGGCGCGATCGAGGTCGCCACGCTCACCCTGACCTACCCCTATGCGATGGTGCTGCGCGAGGCGACCGGGATCTTTCCGCTCGACGCGCTCAGCGGGTCGGCGTCCGGCGCGCCGGCCGATCCGGCTGCGGCGCGCCCGGTGCGGATCGCGGCGCTGACCATCGGCAACGGACGGCTCGACTTCGTCGACCGTACGACGCAGCCACCCTACTGGATGGGGCTCGCCTCGGTGGAGGCGATGGTCCGCGAGGTCACGCTCACGCCTCCCACGCTCGGCCAGCTCGACTTCTCCGCGCGCCAGGACGAGCTGCACCCGGTGCGCGCTTCCGTCCGGCGCATCGGCGACGAGCGCTGGCAGGCCTCGGCGGCGCTCGACGAGCTCTCGCTCACGACCCTGAATCCATACTTGTCGCCTGTCCTCGGCTACCAGGCCAGCACCGGCACCCTCAACCTCCAGATCGACGCCACGCTCGAGCACCAGAAGCTGGTCGCGACCAGCGCGGTGGCGCTCGACGGCGTGGGCGTCCAGCAGACCGGCCTCGACGTCATCCAGCGCCAGACCGGCGTGCCACTCACCGTTGCGCTGTCGCTGCTCAAGGACGTCGGCGGCGAGATCGAGCTCGACATCCCGGTGCAGATCGACACCGCGACCGGGAAGTACGAGCTCGGCGACTTCGTGACGCAGGCGATCGGACGCGCCGTACTCGGCGCGCTGTCGTCGCCGCTGCGCTGGCTCGGCATGCTGTTCGGCACCGACGGATCGCCACACGCGCTGGCGATCGATCCGATCCCGTTCCCGCCCGGCAGCGCGACCCTGGACGACGCCGGCACCACCCGCATCACGCAGGTGGCGCGCATCCTCGCCTCACACGCCGAGCTGGACGTGATCCTGAAGGCGCAGATCGCCCCGCAGGACCAGGCTGCGGCCGGCGGGACAACCCTCACCGAGCTCGCGCAGCGGCGCGTCGATACCGTCCGCAGCGCGTTCACCAGCGCGCGTCACGGCGCGCCCATCCTGCCCAGCCGGTTGATCGTCGCGCCATGGACTCCGCCCGCGGACGGTAAGCTCGACGCCACGCCCGCGGTCTACGTCGAGGTCCAGTCGCGCTGAGCGCGGCTGTGCGCGGAGGCTGATCAGGTCTGCATGTCGTCGAGAAACTTTGTTTTGAAGGTTCCTGCCCCTGCCCCCTGCCGTGAAAGTGCGCCCCAGATAGTCGAACGACTTCATGTCGCCCTCTCCAGACGGGCGCGCACTAGACAGCGCAGTTAGGCGGGCTCGTGAGACTCCTTCGCCCAAGTTTACACCGCTTGCTTCGGCTGCTGTCACGCGTCGAACCTTGCCTGTTTGATCAAGGACAAGATCGTATCTATCCAAGGATGGAGTTCCTGCTTGGCGGTCCAGGTAGAGCTGTCTGTATTTCACCAATCTCCGGTTCTTCGAATAGAACAGAACGTAATCCACGGTCTGTGGCAGTAACGCTTGGTCAGTCGATCCAGTTTTCTGGAAGCTGATCGTTGCGACGTGGTTGTCATCCCCAAACACCTCATCCATCACCGCCCGGACGCGGTGGACATTTTCATCGCCGATCTGCACGAAAATCGAGCCGGAATCGGTGAGGAGATCGCGGGCGACCGTGAGCCGATCACGCAGGTAGGTGAGGTAGCTGTGGATGCCATCGCGCCAAGTGTCGCGGAAAGCTTTGACCTGCTCGGGCTCGCGGGTGATGTGGCCGGCGTTGCCGTCCTTCACGTCGCGGCTAGTCGTCGACCACTGGAAGTTGCTGTTGAACTTGATGTCCTGCTGATCCTTGCCACGCCAGACGAGCTGCGGATCGAGGTCGGTGTTGCGCGGATAGCGCAGCTCGACCGGCGCCTGCTCGACCGCCTCGAGCACCGACTGGAACTCCGCCGTCGAGATGTTCTTGCGCCTGGCCGTGTCGTGCTTCAGCGTCGCGACGCTCTTCTCACTCTTCTTCGCCATGGCTCTTTCGCTGTGACGGCGCTTCAGCGCCTGAAGCCGATACCGCGACCGGGCGCCGCCTTGCGTGCGTTGTCGTCCGAGATCAGCTGCTTGATCGCCTTGAACACCACGGTAAAGTTCTCGTCGTAGCGCTTCTCCATCGCCTCGATCTTCCGAGCGAGCTCGCGATTCGAGTCCATGAGACGCCGGAGCTGCACGAAGGTGCGCATGATGGCGATGTTCGCCGCCACGGCGCGCGGTGAGCGCAGAACGCTGGAAAGCATGGCGACGCCCTGCTCGGTGAAGGCGAAGGGCCGATAGCGAGCTCCACCGCGATGGCTTGGGGTGACAGGCTGCAACCTCGAAGCGTCTGAGCCCGCCACGAATCGTGATGCGTGCCGAACCGTTCGTACCGACGCCTCCGGCATCGAGGTCACAGAACGTGACCTCAAACGACTCCATTCTTCAACGGTGAGCTGGAGCATGAAATCAGTGGGAAACCGGCTCGGGTTTCTCTTCACGGCCTGGTTGAGAGCCTTTGTCGTGACCCCGTAGAGCTCGGCGATCTCGGAATCGAGCATCACCCTCTCCCCGCGCAAGAAGTAGATGAGCTGTGCGAGGTCCTCGGGCTTGTGGATGATCCGGCCCATCAGAGTATCTCCTGTGCGATTCGATCGATCATCTTGTCGAACTCGGCTTCCACCTTGGCCTTGAAGTCCGCCTCGATCTGGTAGACCTCGGTGAACTCGGCAAACGCCCAGCGGCCGTAGCTGCCGAGATGGTTCACGCCGGGCACCCAGTAGGTGTCCATGGTCGACTTCTTCTCCTTGGCGTCCTCCGCACGGTAGCCCTTGATCTCGACCACCAGGTGCAGCGGGTCGTCGGGACTATGGCCGTCGTCGACCAGCACGATGAAGTCCGGCCGGTACTTCCGCATCTCCGAGCCGTAGCGGTACGGCACCTCCAGGCCGAGGTTGTGGTTCTTCACGTAGGCGCGGACCTTCGGGTGCGATTCCGCGACGCGGCAGAACTCGGCCTCCCAAATGTTCTCCGCCACCGGGACGCGCGGCAGCTTGACATCCCGGCCCCGGTGGCGAGCTTCAGTGCGAGCCGCGTCAGCTCCGGGTTGGCATCGCGGTTGGCCGCGGCGAGGTAGTCGAGCAGGCGCTTGCCGTTCTTCGACTGCGGCGCGACCTCGGTGAGCCAGATCGCGGTCTCCACTGCCTCCACCTGGCAGAAGAACGGGCGGACACTGCTGAAGCTGTGATGACGCTCCGGTGTCACCTGCCACTGGTCGGGATTCGGCAACGACCGCCACGCCTGCACGTACTGGCGTACCTCGTTGACGATCGAGGTCTGGTGGTACTGCTGCTCCTTGGTGGAGAGCCCCTTGCCCTCGTCGAAGACGAACGTGTCCTCGAGGGCCGCCTTCTTGTGCTTCCTCGGCTTCGGAATGGGCGTGATGAACTCGGCGCGGCGGCGGGACTCGATGATCTGCTGCGTCGGCTGCCCGGACTCATCCAGCTCCCGTGCCGTGCCGGAATCGCATACGGGGAATTCAGGATAGGCCGCTCGAAGAAGGGGTTGGCTACTGATTCGTGATCGCTCATGGCGCTGCGCGCGGCAATCTCGCTCGGATGAGCTAACGCTTCGAGCAGCGGGCCGGATCCGCCTTGAGGTCGAGGGCGCGCTGGTAGGCGACCCGGCGCGGGATCGCGAGCTGCAGTGCTGCCTGGCGCGCAACCTCGGACAGCGGCTCACCGGTGGCGAGCCCGGCGCGCAGGATGTCGTCCAGGTCGGCAGCGCGTGCCACCACCTGCTCGTCGTCCGAGACCGGCGTGCGGCCGGCCACGGCGATCACGATCTCGCCACGGACGCGGGCCGCGGCGTCCACCTCGCCGACGGCTCGTGCCAGCGACTCGAGCGAGCCACGCCGGATCTCCTCGAAGCGCTTGGTCAGCTCGCGGCCGACCACGGCCTCGCGCGCGCCCAGCACCTCGGCCATGTCGGCGAGCGCCGCGGCCAGGCGGTGCGGCGACTCGAGGAACAGCAGCGTCTCGGAGCGCTCGGCGAGCTCTGTCAGCGCAGCGCGGCGTGCCGCGCGCTTCGGCGGCAGGAAGCCCACGAAGGTGAAGCGATCGGTCGGCAGGCCTGCGCACGAAAGCAGTGCCAGCGGTGCCGACGGTCCCGGCACGGGCACCACGCGTACGCCTGCCTCGGCAGCGGCGCGCACCAGACGATAGCCGGGATCCGCGATCAGCGGGGTGCCCGCATCGCTCACCAGCGCGATGCTCTCGCCAGCGAGCGCGCGCTGCACGAGCTCACCGGCACGCTCCGCCTCGACGTGGTCGTGGTACGAGATCAGGCGGGCGCGGATGCCGTGGTGCTCGAGCAGGCCGCGGGTGTGGCGCGTGTCCTCGGCCGCGACCAGATCGACCTCGCGCAGGATGCGCAGCGCGCGCAGCGTGATGTCGTCGAGGTTGCCGATCGGAGTCGCCACCACGTAGATGGTGCCGGGCTCGCACCCGGACGGGGCGCGCTCCTCGCCGCCGTCCTCGCGCACGGGATCAGAGTCCCCAGTCGCGCGCGTAGCGGAAGTCGCGGTCGATGGTGCGCCGCGACAGCTTCGCGATCACCGGCAGGCGGCGCTTGAACTGCGAGCGCTGGACCTTCAGCGCCACCGCGTCGACGAACGCCTGCGCGAAGCCGGCCGCGACCAACTCGTCGCGGCCGTAGCGCAGGTCGATCATTGCGTACAGCAGCCGATCGACGTCCGGGTACGAGAAGCCGAGCTCGGACTCGTCGGTCTGGCCGACCCAGAGGTCGGCGGTCGGCGGCTTGTCGACCACGGTGAGCGGCACGCCGATCGCGCGCGACAGGTCCCACACCTGGACCTTGTAGAGATCGCCCAGCGGATTGACCGCCGAAGCCATGTCGCCGTAGAGCGTGCCGTAGCCGAGCAGCAGCTCGGTCTTGTTGCTCGTCCCCAGCACCAGACCGCCGGTGCGCGCCGACTGGTCGTAGAGGATCGTCATGCGCTCGCGCGCCATCTTGTTGCCGCGCCGGCTCGCCGAAGCGTCTGGAAAACGCTCGAAGTAGGCGTCGATCTGCGGCGAGATCTCGACCGTCATGGTCTCGATACCAAAGCGCTCGGCGACCAGGTCGGCGTGCTGCAGACTATCCGCACTCGACGTCCGGTACGGCATCTTGACGCCCAGCACGTTGCCCGCGCCAAGCGCCTGCGCCGCGAGTGCGGCCGCGAGGCTCGAGTCGACTCCGCCCGACAGGCCCAGCACGACGCGCGTCGCGCCCGTCTTGCCGACCTCGTCGGCGATGAAGGACGCCAGCAGCCGGCGCACGAGCGGCGCGTTCAGCGGCACCTCCGGCGTCGCGAGCGCGCCGGGCACCTCCTCGGCGGCCGTCATCGCGGCCCGCCCTGGCGGATCCGCGTCAGCTCGCGCAAGGTCAGGTCGATGTCCTCGTCGCGCAGCAGCGGCGCCGCGATGCGCTTGCGGCGCGCGACCGCGAGATCGATCTCGCAGGTCACCAGCGCCGGCTCGTAGTAGGGCGCCTTGAGCAGCGTCTGCCCGAGCGGGTCGACCACCTCGGAGCCGCCCCAGAAGCCGACGCCGTCCTCGAAGCCGACACGGTTCACGTACACGATGAAGAGACCGTAGGTCTGCGCGTAGGCGCGGTTGATCAGCTCCCAGAAGCGCGCGTTGTCGTCCTGCTCGGCGTCCTCGCTCACGCCGCGCAGCGGGCTGCTCGACGGGCACACCACGAACAGCGCCCCGTCGAGCGCCGCGAGGTAGATGGTCGAGGCGTGCCAGAGGTCCTCGCACACCAGGACCGCGGCGCGCCCGAGCCCGGTATCGAGCGCGCGCACGTGCCCGCCGCGCGCGAAGTAGCGACTCTCGTCGAACATGCCGTAGGTCGGCAGATAGACCTTGCGGTGCACGAAGCGAACCGCGCCGCGCTCGATCCACAGAGCGCTGTTGAAGAAACGGAAGTCCGCGGTCTCCTCGACCAGGCTCGCGACGATCGTGATGTCTCGGGAAAGCTCCTCCAGGCGGCGCACGACCGGGCTGTCGATGCGCTGCGCGACCGACGGGACGTCGTCCTTGAGATGATAGCCGGTCAAGCTGAGCTCGGGGAAGACGATCAGGTCCGCCTTCGCCGCGCGCGCTCCGACGATCGCCTCCTCGTGCTGCTGGAGGTTGCGCGCGACGTCGCCCAGGTGGGGCTTGGTCTGGGCGAGGGCGACCTTGAAACGATCGAGCATGGCTCGACTTTTATCAGCCCGGCTACCACCCCGCGAGACGCCGCCCGCCCGCAGGCGGCCAGCTCAGGGCCTGGCGCGCTCGATGCCCAGCACCCGGATCAGCGTGTACAGGTGCGAGCGCGCGACCTCGAGACGGCGTGCCGCCTCGAGGATGTTCCAGCCGGTCTCCTCCAGCGTCTCGCGCACCAGCTGCCCCTGAAAGCGGCGCGTCGCTTCCTGGAAGGTCATCGGCGCCGCGATCGGGCTCGCTGTCGGCCTGTCGGGCGGCAAGAGCGCGGTGGCGCCCGCCAGAGGCAGGACGTGGCTCCGCTCGATGCGCTGCAGCCCGCTGCCCGCTGCCCGGATCGCCGCAGCTTCGATCGCGTGTGCGAGCTGCCGCACGTTGCCCGGCCAATCCGCCGCGACCAGGGCCTCGACGAGCTGCGGCGACAGCTCGACCCGCGGCAGACGGTGGCGTGTGCTCGCCGCGGCCGAGAAATGGCGCGCCAGGTCCTCGATGTCCTCGCGCCGCTCGGCGAGGGTCGGCATGCGGATCGGCAGCACCTTGAGCCGGAAGTAGAGATCCTGCCGGAAGCGACCGGCGTCCACCGCGCTCTCGAGATTGGTGTTCGAGGCGGCGATGATCCTGATGTCGGCGCGCAGCGGGCGCGCGCTGCCGAGGGGATAGAACGTTCGCGACTGGAGAAGCTGCAGCAGCTTCGCCTGCGCCGGCAGGGAGAGCTCGCCCACCTCGTCGAGGAACAAGGTGCCGCCCTGGGCGGCCATCAACTTGCCGTCGAGCGGGCGCAGCGCCGTCGAGTGCGCGCCTTGCGCCGCACCAAACAGCTCGCCCTCGATCAACGAATCGGGAATCGCGGCGCAATTCAGATCGACGAAGGGCCGCGACGCGCGCAGGCTGTTGTCGTGGATCACCCGCGCGATCTGGCTCGTGCCCGTGCCCGACTCGCCCGTCAGCAGCACGTCCACGTCGAGCCGGGACACCAGGGCGACCTCGCGCAGGATGGTGGCGATCGCGGTGCTGCGGCCGATGAAGGTATCGAGCCGCAGCCGCTCGCGAAACGGTGTCGTCGCGTCGCGCTGCCCCGACTCGAGGCTGCGCGCGTAGAGCCGGTCGGCGAACGGCGCCAGATAGCGGGCGATGGTCTCGACCCGCAGACGATCCTCCTCCGCGAATGGGCCGGGCTCGAGGCGCCGCTGCAGGTAGAGGACGCCGATCGGCCGCGCGCTGCCGATCGGTGCGCAGAGGACCGCTTCGATGCGTGCGTTGCGAGAGCATCCGCCGGACCCCGTCGAGCTCCCCCTCCGAGAAGCCGTGCGCCGCCCACCAGCGCGGCATGCCATCGGCCGACAGCGCGGCGCCGATCTCGAGGTAGCCCTGGTGCGCGGCGACCACCTGGGTCACCGGCTGCAAGGCCTCCTGCAGGCGCGTCGAGATGTCGTCCTGCTGTCCGAGCTCGAGGAGGCGGAGGTAGAGATCCCGCTCTTGCTCGAGTTGCTCGAGCTCGCTGTGCTCGGGGTTGTCGGTCATCGCACCCGGTCGCGTCAACGCCGCACGCGCTCGATGCCGAATGCGCGGATCAACGCGTAGAGGTGCGAACGCGCGACCTCGAGCCGCCGCGAGGTTTCGACGATGTTCCAGCCGGTGTCCTCGAGCGTCTCCCGGATGAGCTGCCCCTGGAAGCGGCGAGTCGCCTCCTGAAAGGTCGCGCGCGCGGCAGGGTCGGCACCGGGCAGTCCCGCATCCGGGTGTGCGGTGACCAGGGACGGTCCGAAGACGTGCGCACGCTCGAGCCCCAACACGCCCGTACCGGCGGCACGGATCACCGCCGCCTCGATCGCGTGCGCGAGCTGGCGGATGTTTCCCGGCCACTCGGCCGCCGCGAGAGCGTCGGCGAGGTGGTCGGAGATGGTGACCCGCGGCAGGCGGTGGCGCGCGCACGCGCTCGCACCGAAGTAGCGCGCCAGCTCGGCGACGTCCTCGCGCCGCTCGGCGAGCGCCGGCAGGCGGATCGGCAGGACGTTGAGCCGATAGAACAGATCCTCGCGGAACTTGCCGTCCGCGACCGCGGCCTCGAGGTCGATGTTGGTGGCGGCGATGACGCGCAGATCCGCGCGTACGGGGCGCGTGCTGCCGAGCGGATCGGCTGAAGGCGGAAACCTTCGCGCGCCACGTGGCGCCCTACGCCGACCGCCTCCTCGCGCGCAGCGTCACCGCGTCGCGCGAGGATCCGACGCAGCAGTATCGCGACCGGCTGCAGCTCGAGTCGTTCGTCGGCCGGAGTCCCGCGATCGCGGCGCTTCTGCGCGAGGTCGCGCTGGTGGCGCCGCTCGACATCGACGTCCTGCTCACGGGAGGCTCTGGAACCGGCAAGAGCCAGATCGCACGGGTCATCCACGACAACAGCCAGCGCGCGTCGCAAGCCTTCGTCGACCTCAACTGTGCGGCGATCCCCGACTCGCTGATCGAGAGCGAGCTGTTCGGCGCGGTTCAGGGTGCGCACTCGACGGCGCTGCGACGAATCGACGGCAAGCTCACCGCCGCGCAGGGCGGGACGCTGCTGCTCGACGAGGTCGGCGAGCTCTCGCCATCCGCGCAAGCGAAGCTGCTGCAGTTGCTGCAGTCGCCGCGGCCGATCGGCGTGCACAGCACGGCCTCGATCCGTGCGCCGCGCACGCTGTGGCGCGCCTCGAAGCGCTCGTCCCCGAGGGCCGAGCCGGTGATGACCGTCTCACCCGCGCTGAGGACCTCGGCGATGATGCCGCGCGAGATGACCTCCCGCACGGCATCGATCTCGGCGGCGGAGAAGCCGTGCGCACGCCACCAGCGCGGGGCATCCGACGAGCCGACGCGGGCGTCAATCTCCAGATATCCCTGGTGTGCGCCGACCACCCGCGTGACGAGCTCGAGTGCCTGCTCGAGAAACGGCTCCGGCTCGTCCTGCAAGCCGAGGTTCAGGAGTCGCAGGTAGAGATCGCGCTCACCCGCCAGGCGCGCGATGTCGTTGGGGTCGGCTGTCGCCGCAGTCATTTGGGTCGAGCACGTTTCTGGAGCGGGAAAAGCCTCCGGAGTCCGCGCGCTTATCACCCTCGAATCCATCGGGCAACGCGCATGGATGCAAAGCAGACACCGCAGGCGCGCAACGTGGCGGTGCGGTGCGTAAAGCGCGCGCGGCACGACCGGGGCTCGACACTGTCCTCTATCGTGGACGAGCTGTCCTGAATTCCGAACTCAACGCCGTGCGGCGCGAGCACCCGCGGGAGCCATCAAGCCCGTCTGCATGGCGCGCTGGTTGCAGCACCGCATGCGACCGGCGCCACGCCCGGCAAGGAGCTTCCCATTTGTGAACGGCAAAGAACCTACGCCGGGATTCGACCTCGAATCACTGATGGGCGTCTTCGTGGAAACTGATCCGGCGGCGATCCGTGCTGCCGATCTCGTCGAGGTCGTGCGGGACGAGTTTCAGAGGCAGGGCGAAATCCTCCCGCCGGCGGAGAAGCTCCTCGTGCTGGCACGCGTCATCGCCGGCTATGCCCGCACCAGTCCCCTCCAGACAGCCGTGGACGACCTCACCGAGCTCGCGGTGACCGCCTTCGTGACCGCCTGTCCGGTGTGGTGGACACGGGACCATTGCGACTACGGCAAGGTCGCTGCCTTCCTCGACGACGCTCTCCACCAGCGCGAGGTCACGCTACCGACGCCTGCGGCAATGGACCTGCTGCACGGCTTGACCATCGGCCTCATGCGCCGAAAGCAGATGCCACGCACCCACGCCGCCCAGCTCGCCATGGCCGACTGGGTCGCCGCCCTCTACCTGGCGGGCCAGGACGACTGGTAAGGGCGAGCCCCGAGCGCGATCAGTACCGCGGGTGAGGAGGGGGACAGCGTCCGCCCTCACTGAAAGAACTGCGTCGAGCGTCCCGCGAAATCGATCAGCGGACCCCAGGCGACGCCGAGAACCAGCGTGCCCACCGTGAGGACCCCGAGCAGCACCCCGTTGTGCCAGTCCAGCAGCACCGGACCCTCGCCGCCGATCGGCTGATCGAGAAACATCGTCTTCACGACCCGCGCGTAATACACCAGCGAGACCACGCTGTTGAGCACGCCGACCACCGCGAGCAGGTAGAGCTGCTTCTCGACCACCGCCGCGAACAGGTAGAACTTGCCGACGAAGCCGGCGAGCGGCGGCAGTCCGGTCAGCGAGAACAGGAAGATCGCCATCGCCACCGCCGGCACGGCACCGCCGCGCCAGGCGAGCCCGCGGTACCCCGCCAGATCCTCGCGGCCGGTCGAGTTGGCCACCACCATCACCACGACGAAGGCGCCGAGGTTCATCAGGTAGTAGACCGTCAAGTAGAACAGCATCGCACGCAGGCCGTCGTCGCTGAGGACGGCGAAGCCCATCAGCATGTAGCCCGCGTGCGCGATGCTCGAGTACGCCAGCAGCCGCTTGACGTTGCCCATCTGGCTGATCGCCGCCAGGTTGCCGAACGTCATGGTCAGGATGGAGAGCACCAGGATGAGCTGGCTCCAGTCGACCCCACCCACGAGCTGGTACACGCCCGCGCCACCCGGCTGCGCCATCGCGGTGAAGAAGAAGCGGATCATCAGGGCGAAGCCCGCGGCCTTCGAGCCGACCGCCAGAAAGGCCGTCACCGGAATCGGCGCGCCCTGGTAGACGTCGGGCGCCCACATGTGGAACGGGAACGCCGACACCTTGTAGCCGAGTCCGGCGAGAGTCAGCAGGAGCGCCACGAACAGCGGCAGCGAGATTCCGTTGCCCGCCAGCAGAGCGGCGTGGATGGCGCGGAAGTCGAGGCTGCCGGACAGGCCGTAGATCCAGCTCATGCCGTAGATCATCGTGCCCGAGGCGACGCCGCCGTAGATCAGGTACTTGAGCGACGCTTCGCTGGCGCGCCGGCTCTCGCGCATCAAACCTGACAGCACGTACGACGTCAGGCTGACGAACTCGAGCGAGAGATACGCCATCAACAGGTTCGTCGACGACGCCATGAAGAGCAGCCCGAGCGTGCTCGCGAGCAGGATCGCCCAGTACTCGCCGGTGTCGTTGCGCTGGATCTCGCGCGAGCCGAGCGACATCCACACCGTTGCGAAGGCGGCCAGCGACAGCAGCAGCTTGAAGAACAGGGCGAACGAATCCAGCACGATGGCGCCGTTGAAGAGGGCGGCGCTCTCGCTCCACAGCAGGCGCGCCGACAGCACCACCACGACGGCGAGCGCCAGCAGCGCGAAATCGCCGAGCAGTGCCTTGCGCGTGACCACCAGGTCGAGGAGGAACAGCGCGACGACGGCGCCCGCGAGCACCAGCTCTGGCAGACTGAAGGCGAGGCTCGCGACGTTGCTCAGGGTCGATGGCTCCATCGTGTCCCTACGGCACCATGCTGGTGGCCGTCGCGACGGCCACCGACGCCTTGCCCATCACCACCGCGTTCAAGTGCACGAGCGAGACGTTGATCAGATCGAGAACCGGCCGGGGATAGACGCCGAGGACGACGACGAGGATGCCGAGCGGCACCAGGGTGAACACCTCGCGCGCGTTGATGTCGGGCAGGTCGAGGTACTTCTCGTTCGCCTTGCCGAGGAAGATGCGCTGCATGGTCCAGAGCATGTACCCCGCCGTGAGCACGACGGCGCTCGCGCTGACGATCGTCATGATCGGGTAGCGCCGCCAGCCACCGAGCAGCACCAGGACCTCGGAGATGAACGCCGAGAGGCCGGGCAGACCCATCGCGGCGAAGAACGCGAGCACGATCCAGCCGGTGTAGAACGGCATGATCGCGGCGAGGCCGCCGAAGCCGTTGATCTCGCGATGGTGCGCGCGGTCGTAGATCACGCCGACCAGCAGGAAGAGCATCGCCGTGACCGTGCCGTGGTTGAACATCTGCAGCACGGCGCCGTTGATGCCCTCGGTGGTCAGCGTCGCCATGCCGAACATGACGTAGCCCATGTGGCTGATCGACGAGTAGGCGATCAGCTTCTTGAAGTCCGTCTGCGCCATCGCGCACAGCGCACCATAGACGATGTTCCAGGTTCCAAGCGCGATCAGGAAGTAGAAGGCGTACTCGAGCGTCGCCGCCGGCAGGATCGGGTAGTTGATGCGCAGGATGCCGTAGGTGCCCATCTTCAGCAGCACGCCCGCCAGGATCACCGAGATCGCCGTCGGCGCCTCGACGTGCGCGTCGGGCAGCCAGGTGTGGAACGGGAACGCCGGGATCTTGATCGCGAAGCCGATGAACAGCGCGACCCACGCGACCCGCTGGAACGTCGACGAGTAGCTCGACGAGCGCGACGCGAGCTCGAGCAGGTCGAAGGTGTGCGGCTCGCTGTAGAAGTAGAGCGCGAGCATCGCGACCAGCATCAGGACGCTGCCGACCATCGTGTAGATGAAGAACTTGATCGCCGCGTACTCGCGCCGCGGCCCGCCCCAGATGCCGATCAAGAAGTACATCGGCAGCAGCATGACCTCCCAGAAGACGAAGAACAGGAAGAAGTCGAGCGCGCAGAACACGCCCATCATCGCCGCGTCGAGAACCAGAAAGAGCGCGAAGTAGGCCTTGGTCGCCTTCTCGATCCCCCACGACGCGAAGATGCAGATGAACGACAGCAGCGCCGTCAGCAGCACCATCGTGATCGAGATGCCGTCGACACCGATGAAGTACTCGATGTTGAACGACTCGATCCACGGCACCTTGGTGACGAACTGCATCCCGCTGGTGGTGCGGTCGAAGTTCTGGAACAGCCACACCGCCATCAGGAGCGGCGGCACGGTGAACGCCGCGGCGGTCCACTTGACCAGCGTGTTCGAGGCGCGCGGCAGGCACAGGATCACGGCCGCGCCCAGCACCGGCAGGAAGATCATCCACGTCAAGATGTTCGTCGGCATTGAAAAGCCCGCCTCAGAGAAGCCGCGCGAACATGATCACCACGACGCCGATCACGATCGCATAGAGATACGAGTAGATGTGTCCCGTCTGGAGCTGGCGCGCGCGGGCGCCGATCCACATGGTCACCGAGCCGACGAGGTTCACGGCGCCGTCGACGACGATGCGGTCGAAGGCGCCGTCGGCGACCGCGATCAGGCGCGTCAGCGTCGCGGCACCGTTGACGATGCCGTCGATGACGACGCGATCGAACGCGGACAGCGCCTTCGACAGGCCGAGGGTGCCGCGGATGAAGACCGCCTGGTAGATCTCGTCCACGTAGTACTTCTCGAACACCAGCCGGTACGGAACTCCGGCCCAGGCCTCGCTGAAGCGCGCGGGATCGATCGCCTTCTTCACGTACATCAGCCAGGCGAGCAGGATTCCGCCCATCGCGACCAGCACCGACACGGCCATCAGCAGATACTCGAGTGGATCGTGCTCGGCGTGCTGCAGGGTCTCCTCGGCGGCATGCTCGAGCTTGGCGACCGCGCCGTGCGGCTCGTGTGCGGGCGCCACCTCGTGCCCCGCCTCCAGCACCGGTGCGAGCCAGGTCTCGAAGAGGTGGCTGCCACCGAGGCCGCCCGGCACGTTCAGGAAGCCGACCAGCACCGCGCCCAGCGCGAGGATGATCAGCGGACCGGTCATGAGCCCGGGCGACTCGTGCGGCTGCTGCACGGCGTGCGCGCCGCCGTGTGCCCCGTGTGCGTCGGCGTGATGTGTGTCGTGCCCGGCGTGCGCGCCGCGGTAGTCGCCGAAGAACACCATGAACACCTGGCGGAACATGTAGAAGGCCGTGATGCCGGCGGTCAGCGTCCCTAGAGCCCAGATCCAGCCCGCGCCGTGCGGGCTGGTGAACGCCTTCCACAGGATCTCGTCTTTCGAGAAGAAGCCCGCGAACGGCGGCATGCCGGCGATGGCGAGCGTCGAGACGAAGAAGGTCCCGAAGGTGATCGGCATGTACTTCCGCAGCCCGCCCATGTGCCGCATGTCCTGCTCGTGGTGCAGCGCGTGGATCACGCTGCCCGAGCCGAGGAAGAGGCAGGCCTTGAAGAACGCATGCGTGAACAGGTGGAAGATGCCGGCCGAGTACGCCCCGACGCCCATCGCGACGAACATGAAGCCGAGTTGCGACACCGTCGAGTAGGCGAGCACCTTCTTGATGTCGTTCTGCGCGACACCGATGGTCGCGGCGAAAAACGCCGTCAAGATCCCGATCGTCGCGATCACGCCGAGGGTCACCGGCGCCATCGTGAAGAGAAAGCTCAGGCGCCCGATCATGTAGACGCCGGCGGTCACCATGGTCGCCGCGTGGATGAGCGCCGAGACCGGCGTGGGGCCGGCCATCGCGTCCGGCAGCCAGACGTAGAGCGGGATCTGCGCCGACTTGCCGGTCGCACCGATGAACAGCATCAAGGTGACGAAGGTCGGCAGCGCGATGCCCCACAGCGTCTGGCCGTCGAGCAGGTGGACGCGCTGCGCGATCTCGCGCACCACCAGCGTGCCCTGCCCCGTCTGATCAAGCGCCCAGAACAGCGCGAACATGCCGACGACGAAGCCGAAGTCGCCGATACGGTTGACGATGAACGCCTTCGAGCCCGCGGTCGCGTTCGCCAGATCCTTGTACCAGAAGCCGATCAGCGCGTAGGAGCACAGACCGACGCCTTCCCAGCCGACGAAGAGCACCAGCAGGCTGTCGCCGAGCACCAGCGTCAGCATCGCCGCCATGAAGAGGTTCAGGTAGGCGAAGTAGCGCCAGAAGCTCGGCTCCTCGTGCATGTAGCCGACCGAGTAGAGGTGGATCAGCCCGCCGATGCCGGTGATGACCAGGATCATCACCGCGGACAGCGGATCGACCCAGAACGCGAAGTCGACGTTCAGGTGGCCGATGTGGATCCACTGCGAGAGGGTGTCGAGCAGGAAGCGCCGCTCGGGCTCGAGCCCGAGCAGCTGGCCGAAGGCGACCAGCGCCAGCACGAAGCTGATCAGCACCGGCACGACGGCGATCACGGCGATCGCGTTCTTCCCGGCGGCCTTCTGGATCCTGGTCCCGAACAGCCCGTTGATCGTCGCGCCGATCAGCGGTGCCAGGATGATCCAGCGCAGGTAGCCGACTTCGATTGGATCCGACACGGGATCAGTCTTCCTTCACTTGCATCGACGTCGCTCCCGTTGACCGCGCTCAGCCGCGCAGCGTGTCGATGTTCTCCACGTCGATGGACTCGAACTGGCGGTAGATGCCGAGCACGATCGCAAGCCCGATGGCGGCCTCGGCCGCGGCCAGCATGATGACGAACATGGCGAAGATCTGGCCGTCGTAGCCGCCGCCGCCGTAGCGCGAGAAGGCGATGTAGTTGATGTTGGCCGAGTTCAGGATCAGCTCGACGCCCATCAGCACGCCGATCGCGTTGCGCCGCGTCAGCACCGTGAAGATCCCGCACAGGAAGACCAGCAGGCTCACGACGAGGAAGTGATGCAGCCCGATCTCCATCAGCCGCGCAGCTCCTTGCGCGACAGGACGATCGCGCCGACCAGCGCGGTGAGCAGTACGATCGAGGCGAGCTCGAACGGCAGCAGGTACTGGTTCAGGAAGCTGTCGCCGATCCCGTAGGTGGTCGGCGTGGCTTCGCCGAGCGGCTCGACGTGCCAGGGCGCGCGGAACATCGCGACGCCCATCGCGACACCGACCAGCACCACCAGCGCGAACGCGGGCAGCCGTCCCACCGAACGGTTCGACACCTGCACTTCCGCGATCTGGTGCGTCAGCATGATCGCGAACAGCGTCAGCACGAGAATGCCGCCGACGTAGACCAGGAGCTGGACCACGGCGACGAAATCGGCCGCCAGGAAGACGTAGATTCCCGACGCTCCGATCAACGTGCCCATCAGCGCCATCGCCGAGTAGACGACGTTGGTCGAGAGGGCGACGCCGAGCGCAGAGATCACCGTAAATCCGGCGATGGCGTAGAAGAGTGCCGCGTAGATCACGTCAGCGATTCACCGGTGGCGAGGAGGCGCGGGGATGGTCGTCATCGTGCCCGCTATTTTGCGTCGCCGGGGCTAGCAAATTCGTCCAGGTAGCGCAATCCGCGGGCGAGGATCGGAGCCACGTCGGGATCGGTTTCGGCGCCCTTCGGCGGCTTGTACGCGACCACCGGCGCCTTCACGTAGCGCCGCACCAGGCTCTCGAGCGAGTAGTCCGCGCCCTCGAACTCCGGCGTGTGGTGGATCGACCCGGTCGGGCACGGCTCGGAGCACAGGCCGCAGTACATGCACTTCGCGAGGTCGATGTCGAAGCGCTTGAGGATCATCTCCTTGGTCGTCTTGTCCTTCACGGCGTCGATCACGATGCAGTCGATCGGACACGCGCGCTCGCACGCGAGGCAGCCGGTGCAGATCTCGAGGTCGACGTCGAGGATCCCCCGATACCGGAACGGCAAGGAGTCCTGCACCCGGATGTCGGTCCGATCCGGATACTGGATCGTGAACGGCTTGCGCACGAAGTGCGACGCCGTGATCGCCATGCCCTCGAAGATCGTTCCGATGGTTTGGCGTATGTTGGTGACGTATGCGCCCAGTCCCATGCCAGCCCTCAGGAGATCGGATTCCAGGTCATCTCGGGACGCGCGCGGCGCAGATGGGACGCGACCCGGGAGAAGAAGTAGATCGTGACCACGACACCGAAACCGAACATCGCCAGGCGCATGACGATGTTGCCATGCGGAAAGGCCACCACCCACAGCATGGCGCCGAGCAGATTCACGAACGCGATCGGCACCAGGTACTTCCAGCACAGCGACATCAGCTGATCGACGCGCACGCGCGGCAGCGTCGCCCGGATCCACATCGCGACGAAGACCAGGAAGTACGATTTCAGGAAGAACGTGATCATCTGCAGCACGCCCTGGACGAACGCGTTGTCGGTGAACGCCGGCACCTGCCAGCCGCCCAGGAAGAGCGTCGTGCAGAGCGCACCGATGATGTACAGGTTGCCCCACTCCACCAGGAAGAACAGCAGGCTGCGCAGCCCGCTGTACTCGGTGAAGGCACCCGCGACCAGCTCCGATTCGGCTTCCGGCAGGTCGAATGGCGTGCGGTTGCCCTCGGCGAGCAGCGCCACGAAGAAGATGAAGAAGGCGACGAAGGTGAACGGGTTGTCGAACAGGAACCAGTTCCACGGCGCCCAGCCCTGCGCCTTGATGATGCCCTGCATGCTGAGCGTCCCGGTCAGCAGGATCACCGTGTTGATCGCGATCGCGGCCGGGATCTCGTAGCTCACGATCTGCGCCGCGGAGCGGATGCCGCCGAGCAGCGCCCACTTGTTGTTCGACGACCAGCCCGCCATCAGGATGCCGACCACCACGAGACCCGTGACCGCGGTGATGTAGAGCACGCCGACGTTCAGGTCGGCGACGATCAACCCGTCACCGAACGGAACGCACGCCCAGGCGCCGAAGAAACCGATCATCGCGAGGTACGGCGCGCCCTTGAACAGCGGCTTGTCGGCCGCCTCGGGAACGATGTCCTCCTTCAAGACGCTCTTGATGCCGTCGGCGAGCCACTGGATCACGCCCTGCGGTCCGACCCGGTTCGGGCCGACGCGCGACTGGATGCGCGCCCAGACACGGCGCTCGAGCCAGCTCGTCACGCCGGCGACCAGCATGATGAAGTTCAGCAGCACGAAGGCGAAGAACGCCACCACGAGGACGTAGCCGACGGACTTCGGCAGCCCCGAGAGAAAGCCTTCGGCGAGCAGGTAGTCGGCGAGTTGCTGCATCAGCGATCGACCTCGGGCGCGACGATGTCGAGGGTCGCGATCACCGCGACCAGATCGGCGATCATCAGGCCCTTGCTGAGCTCCTCGATGATCGCCATGGCGGCGAACGACCCGGTGCGGATGTGCACGCGATAGGGAAAGGCGCTGCCGTCGCTGACGACGAACCAGCCCATGTCGCCGCGCGACGCCTCGACCCGTACGTAGACCTCGCCCGCGGGCGGCTTGAACATTCGCGCGACCTTGGCGACCACGGGGCCCTCGGGAACCCCCGCCAGCGCCTGACGGAGGATCTTGCAGCTCTCCTCCATCTCGCGCATGCGGACCATGTAGCGGTCGTAGGAGTCGCCGAGCGTACCGCGCTCGCCGGTTCCGACCGGGACGTCGAACTCGAACTCGGGGTACACCGAGTAGGGAGCGTCCTTGCGCACGTCGTACTTGACACCCGAGCCGCGCAGATTCGGGCCGACCAGGTTCCAGGCGATCGCCATCTCGCGCGAGACGACCGCGACGTTGGCGAGCCGCTCGACGTAGATCTTGTTGAACGAGATGAGCTCGTTGTACTCGTCGATCAGCGGCTCGAAGCGGTCGAGGAACTTGACCGCGCGCCCGACGAAGCCCGGCGGCAGATCCCAGGCGCAGCCGCCGATGCGCATGTAGTTGAAGGTGAGGCGCGCGCCGCAGAGCTCCTCGAGGATGTCGTTGATGTACTCGCGCTCGCGGATCGCGTGCGTGAACGGCGTGACGGCACCGATGTCCATGCCGGTCGCGCCGACCGAGAGCAGGTGGCTCGCGAGCCGGCCGAACTCACAGGCGATCACGCGGCAGTACTCACCCTTGCGCGGCACCTCGATGCCGGCGAGCTTCTCGCACGCCATCGCCCAGCCCTGGTTGCACTGCATGGCCGAGACGTAGTCGACGCGGTCGGTGTAGGGCATGAAGCCGTGGTAGCCGACCTTCTCGGCGATCTTCTCGATCGAGCGGTGCAGGTAGCCGATGTCGGGAATCGCCCGGCGCATCACCTCGCCGTCGGCCTTGACGACGAAACGCAGCACGCCGTGCGTCGACGGATGCTGCGGACCCATGTTGAGGGTCATCTCCTCGGTCTCGAGGCCGCGGCTGGTCTCGCGCCGCACGTCGAGGTCGATCGCGTCGGCGTTCATAGCTTCAAAAGACTCTCTCGGCGGGTCGAGATGCCGTGGTATTCCTCGGGCTCGACGAAGTCCTTGCGCAGGGGATGTCCGACCCAGTCCTCGGGCATCAGGATCCGGCGCAGGTCGGGGTGGCCGGTGAAGCGCACGCCCATCAGATCGAAGGCTTCGCGCTCGAGCCAGTCGGCGATCGGCCAGATGTGCGAGACCGTCGGCAGGATCGGATCGGGGCGTGGCGTCGCCGCGCGCAGGGTGAGGCGGTGCCCGTGCTGGTACGAGAACAGGTGGTAGTAGACCTCGATCGTGTCGGCGCTCTTGCGATCGACCGCGCTCAGGTTCGAGAGGCAGTCGAACGCCGACTCGGGCTCGTCGCGCAGGATCGTGCAGACCTCGGCGATCGACTGCGGCTTCACGTCACACAGGCTCCAGTCCTTGACCTCGAGCTCCGGCGACACGATGTTGCCGAGCCGCTCGCGCAGGCGGCGGTGGATTTCGGCAATGTCCATGATCACGCCGCGGCGGTATCGGCCGCGCGAGGGGCGCGAACCAGCCAGCGCTCCTGCTGGATCTTGTCCTGGAGCTTGAGCAGACCCTCGGTGAGCGCTTCCGGCCGCGGCGGGCAACCCGGCACATAGACGTCCACCGGGATCACCTTGTCGACCCCGTCGCACACCGAGTAGGCGAGCTGGAAGAGGCCACCGCAGTTCGCGCAACTCCCCATCGAGATCACGTACTTCGGGTCGGGCATCTGCTCGTAGAGCAGCTTGGTGCGCAGCGCCATCTTCAGGGTCAGCGTTCCCGAAACGATGATCAGGTCAGACACCCGAGGGGTCGCACGCGGGACCGCGCCGAACCGGTCGAGGTCCGAACGCGGCCCACCGGTCTGCATCATCTCGATGGCGCAGCAGGCAAGCCCGAAGAGCATGTACCAGACCGACGATTTGCGGGTCCAGTTGAGGACCTCGTCCAGCTTCGCCGTGACGAGGTTCTCCGGAACGCTGTTGATCAGCGACATTGTCACCTCGGGCCCGGACCGAGCTCAGCTCGGTCGGGCCACCCTTTTCAGCCACTCCAGATCGCGCTTCGCCCAGACGTAGATCAGGCCGACGAACAGGATGCCCACGAAGACGAACAGCTCCGTCAGGACCAGCAGCCCCCTGCCCTGCAGGACGTACTCGCGAAACGCGACCGCGACCGGATAGACGAACGCGACCTCCACGTCGAAGATCACGAAGATCAGCGCGATCAGGTAGAAGCGGATGTTGAAATTGATCCAGGCGCTGCCCGACGGCGGCTCGCCGCACTCGTAGGTGGAGAGCTTGCGCGACTCGGGATTCGACGGCCGCAGCAGCAGGCCGAGGCCCAGCATCAGCCCTGCGGTGATGGCCCCGAGCAGCAGAAAGACCAATACGTTGGCGAACTGAAATTCCAAATCGACCCCGTCGTAGACCTGCGTCCGGGAGAGTAGGTACTACCAGCCATCCCTCCCAGTCAATTCGCGCCCCCCGGCGCGCGCCGTTAGCGGCTCTTATCCGCGAGTGTAGCCCTGGAGGCGCTCGCGATACTCCCGCGACAACGGTAGCACGACCAGGTGGCCGGTGACGTCGTTGGGCGCGACGTAGAGCTCGGTGCCGTAGACGGCGCAGAGGTCGCGATAGGTCAGCACCGCGGCGGGACTGCCCGCGGCGTGCACCCGGCCGCGGTCCAGGAGCAGCAGGCGATCGCAGTACATCGCCGCCAGGTTCAAGTCGTGCAGCACGACCGCGACGGCGAGCGCGCGCGACCGGCAGAGGTCGCGCACCAGGTCGAGCAGCAGCACGGCATGCTTCAGGTCGAGGAACGCGGTCGGCTCGTCCAGCAGCAGGATGCGGGCATCCTGTGCGAGCGCGCGCGCCAGCACCGCGCGCTGCCGCTCGCCGCCCGAGAGCTCGTCGACGCTGCGCTCGGCGAGGTCGAGGATCTCCGCCCGCTCCATCGCCTGGTGCGCGGCGCGCAGGTCCTCGCGCCGCTCGAGGCCGAACCGGCTGGTGTGCGGCGAGCGCCCGAGCAGCACCAGATCGCGCACCCGGATCGGAAACGACAGACGGGTTTCCTGCGGCACCAGCGCGATCAGCCGCGCGCGCTCGCGCCGCGCGATCGCATGCAGTGGTCGGTCACCAAGGCGCACCTCGCCGGAGCTCGGCGCGCGCACCCCGGACAGCACGCGGATCAAGGTCGACTTGCCCGAGCCATTGGGCCCGATCACGCCGAGCACCTCACCCGGAGCGACGCTCGCGTCGACGCCCAGGAGCGCGTCGCGCGCGCCGTAGCGCACACCGACCTGCCGCGCTTCGAGCGGCGGCAGCGGTGCTGGCGCGCTGCTCATCGCACTTCACCCAGCGCGGTCGCCGCCTGCCGGCGCAGCAGGAAGAGGAAGAACGGACCGCCGCACAGCGCCGTGATCACGCCCACCGGCAACTCGGTGGCGCCGAGCACGGTCCGGGCGGCGGCGTCCGCCATGACGAGAAACGCAGCCCCCGCCCACATCGCGGCCGGCAGCACGAGCCGCTGATCGTTGCCGACGCCGAGCCGCACGACGTGCGGCACGATCAGGCCGACGAAGCCGATCATGCCGGATACCGGCACCGCGCCCGCGACCAGCAGCGCCACCGCGACGTAGACCGCGCGCCGTGCACGCCCGACGTCGACACCGAGGCTGGTCGCACCTTCTTCCCCGAGCCCGAGCGCGTTCAGGTCGCGCGCGCTGGCCGACAGCAGCAGCAGGCCCGCCAGCAAGGTGAGCGCGCTGGCGACGGTCCACGCCGTGCCGCGCACCGTGATCGTGCCGACCACCCAGGCGAGGATGCCGTGCGCGCGGTAGAAGTCGGCGAGCGTGTTGATGAAGGTGATCAGCGCCGCGGCGAAGGCATTGAACACGACACCCGTCAGCAGCAGCGTGTGCGGCGTCACGCGACCGCTCGCACGCGCGACACCCTGCACCAGCGCCGCGGTGGCCAGCGCGCCGACGAACGCCGCCGCCGGAACCGCCAGCAGGCCGACCTTGCCACCGAGGCCGAGCGCGACCGCCCCGGGCAGGGTCGCGCCGATCATCGCGACGATGCCGAGCAGCGCTGCACCACCGGAGATCCCGAGCACGTGCGGACAGGCGAGCGGGTTCGAGAGCAGCGCCTGCAACGCCGCACCCGACAGCCCGAGCGCGCCACCGACGATGGCGGCGAGCAGGATACGCGGCAGGCGCGCACCGAAGATGATCACGTGCGCCGGATCGTCGGGTGCGGCAGACCACGCCGCCACCGGATCGATCGAGACCGGGCCGACCAGCACGGCGGCGAACATGACGGCTGCCAGTGCCACGGCACAGCCGCCGTGCAGCGCGAGCAGCCTGCCGCGCGTGACGCGCGGCGCGATCGACCGACCGCCGTCCGCCGCCGGTGCCGCTCCGGTCACGACGACGACCCGAGTGCTGCGTTGTGCGCGGCGTGGATCATCTCGAACAGCTCGCGCGCCGCGACCCCGACCCGCGGCCCGGGTCGCAGCAGCGCATCCGAGCGCTGCGGCCAGAGCCGCCGCTCGCGCACCGCAGGCACGGAAGCGTACGGTTGCCAGTACGCTTCGAGCCCCTGCCCGGCCTCCGACCCCATCGCGCCGTCGATGATCACCTCGGGCGCCGCGGCGATCACGGTCTCGAGCGACAGCCGCGGCCAGGACCCGCCGGCCGCGGCCGCGACGTTGCTCCCGCCGGCGGCGTCGATGAGCTCGTCCAGGTAGAGCCCGGATCCCGCCGCGACCAGCGGATCGTGGCCGACCACGAACAGCAGCTTGCGGCGCGGCACGCGCGCGGCGTCGGCACGCACCGCGGCGATCTCTCCTTCCACGCGCGTGACCAGGGCGGCGGCGCCGGCGTCGTTGCCGGTCCAGCGGCCGATCGTCCGGATCGCCTGCCAGGTATCCTCGAGCGTGCGCTCGCCGACGATCACCACCGGCACGCCCAGCGCACGCAGCTGCTCGACCGCGGCCTGGTTGCCCGGCGTCGGCACGCCGATCACGACGTCGGGACGGAGGGCGAGGATGCGCTCGACGTTGGGCGTCAAGTAGCTGCCCGCGCGCGGCAAGGCGCGCACCGCATCGGGCGGGTAGTCGCAGAAGGTCGAGATGCCGACCAGGCGATCACCGCGCTCGAGCGCGAACACGGTCTCGGTCACCGACGGCACCAGCGAGACCACGCGCCGGACGCCGCCCGGCGGTGGCTGCGGCGCGTCCGGATCCTGCTCGACGGCGCCGGGCGTGGCCGCCGGCCCGGCCCACGCGAGGCCAGCCGCGAGGGCGAACAGCGAGAAGAACGCCAGCGCCGTCACGGCCCCCGCGCGCGAGGAGTACCGCGAGCGTCGCTCGCGCGCGAACAACGAAGCCATCGTGCCCGGGACCTAGATCATCACGGAGAGCGCGGCAAAGAGCCCGGCCGCGACACCCGTCCGGAGGTCACTGGAAGGCGACCCGCAAGCCCGCGAGCGCGTTGATCGGCAGCGCCGGAAACCCGAGCACCTCCTGGTAGCTCTCGTCGAGCAGGTTCGAGACCTGCCCGAACAGCGAGAACGTGATGCCTTGCAGCGCGACCGGCAGGACGTACGCGGTGGCGAGGTCGACGCGCGTGTACTGCGGATTGGTCACCACGTCGCCGGTCTGGGGATCGAAATCCGGACGGTCGCCGACGAAGAACACGTCGACGCGCGCCTGGAAGGCATCCGCACCCGAGAACACCTGCGGCGTGCGGTAGCTCACGAACGAGCTCATCTGGTTGTTCGGCCGGCGCGTCAGGCTGTCCGCGCCGCCGGCCGACTCGAGGCCGAGGTAGGTGTAGGACCCGCCGACGCGAAAACCCGCGCCGAGGTCGACGTCGATGCCGCTCTCGACGCCGGTCGCATCGACGCGTCCGAGGTTGACCGGCGCGAAGAAGAACGTCTCGGGATCGACCAGCACGGTCACGATGTCGTCGGTGACGCGACGGTCGAAGTAGGTCGAGTACACGACGATGCGCCCGCCTGCGAACTCGAGGTCGACGCCGGTGTTCCACTCGCTGCTGCGCTCCGGCTCGAGCAAGGGGTTGCCGAAGCCGGGGAAGAACAGCTCGTTGAAGGTCGGCGCGCGGAAGCCCTCCGCGTAGGTCGCGCGAAAGCGCGTTCCGGTCCAGTAGCCCGGCCAGGGCTCGAACGGCAGCCGCAGCGCCATCGCAGCGGTCGGGCTCACGACGTCGCCGAACTGCTGGTCGTGGTCGTAGCGCACGCTGCCCAGCACCACGATCTGATCCTCGAACAGCCGGATCTGCTCTTGACCGTAGACGCCGAAGTCCTGCCGGCTCGGGGAGAAGCTCGACTCGGGCGGCTCGGAGAAGCTCGAGTAGGAGTTCACGTCGGCCGACTTGCGCGTGTACTGGAAGCCCACCGTGCTCAGCGACCAGTCCCAGACGTAGTTCGCCTGCGCGTCGCCCTGGATGATCTCGGACGGGATCCGCGAGCGGGTGTCGGCGGTGTTGCCGACGTCGGGCGGATCATCGAAGCGCTGGTCGTCCTGAACGTAGGCGCCGGACAGGCGATACGACAGACCTGCCATCGGCGCGTCCTCCCAGCCGAGCTTCGCGAAGTAGAAGTCGCCGTTCAGGCGTGCGTTCGGATCGAGCACGCCGAGGAAGTTGCTGGCGTTGGCGAGACCGACGTCGCTCTTCACGTAGTGCAGGATGCCGTACAGCGCGCCGGTCTCGGTCGGCGTGTAGTCCGCGCGCATGGAGAACGTCGTCGCGTCGTAGTCGTCGTTGTTCTTCTGCACGGTCCCGGCCGCGTCGACCGGGACCTCGGGGCCGAAGCCTGCGGTGCCGATGTGGGTCGCCGAGCCGGCGATCCTGAACAGCTCGGTCGCGGCCGAGAAGAAGCCGGTCTCGCGGTCGGTCGCGCCGTTGCCGGCCGCGACCGAGAACCCGCCCGAGGTCGGCATCGCACCGCGCCGCGTGATCAGGTTGATGACGCCGCCGACCGCCTCGGAGCCGTACAGGCTGCCGCCGCCGCCACGCAGCACCTCGACGCGGTCGAAGCCTTCGGGGCTAAGGTTCGCGAAGTCGAAGGCGCCCAGCGTCACGCTGTTCACCTGCACACCGTCGATCAGGACCAGCACCTCGTCCGACTCGCTGCCGCGGATGAACACGCTGGTCGCGGTGCCACGACCGCCGGCCTGCAGAACCTCGACGCCGACCACCTGGCGGAGCAGGTCGGCGACGGTGTCGACCTTGCTCTCCTCGATGTCCTCGCGCGAGATCACGGTCACCGTCTGTGGCACGTCGGACAGCGGCGACTGCGTCCGCGTCGCCGTGACGACGACCGGATCGAGGCGGTCGGTGCCACCGACGATCTCGTCGCCCGCCGCCTCCGCGGCCAGCAGCGGCGTCGCGTGGACGCCCAGAGCCGCCGCAGCGATCGCAAGCGTGAAGGCAACTGGCACGAAGGCCGCGGCACGTGGTGCAGCGGTCCTGCGCTCTCCCGAAACGGGTCTCCTGGCCGGCATGCACCCCTCCTCCTCGAAAGGGTCCGCAGAAAAACCGGACAGGCAGGTTTCCTGGCTCGGGGATCATCCTCTCCGCCACGCCTTCCCGCCGGGAGATCCCGGCAGTGGCATCGTGTGGCGTGAGTCCCCCCTCACAGTTGCGGGGCAGCGGGGGCTTCGACCCCCTTCCCTTTTCACCCTTCGTAGGGACCTGACCGGCGCGAACGCGACCCTTCTAACGTCCGGTCTCCGCGCGCGTCAAGAAGCAGCCACCTCGACGATCAGGTACGCCACCCCGGCGAGCTCGATCGCAGCACCGCACACGTCACCGGTGACGCCACCGAGACGTCGCGCGACGAACCGCGCGCACAGGAGCGCGACCGCCACCGCCGCGAGGGCCGCCAGCCAGGCCCCGCCCCCGGCCCAGAGAACCGCAGCGAGCACCCACGCGGTCGCGGTCAGCGCGTCGCCGGCGCGCGCGTGGGCATGGAACGCCACGCCCAGCCCGTCTGCGCGCGCGTAGGGAAAGAGCACGATCACCAGCACCGCGACCCAGCGGGCGACCATCGGAAACACGACCAGGGTCGCGAGGCGGCCGCTCGCGAGCACCGCATGCAGCGTGGTGACCTGCAACAGCACGACGAAGACGAGCCCTGCCGCGCCGTGCGCACCGATGCGGCTGTCACGCAGGATCTCCAGGCGGCGCCCGCGGTCGGCACCCGGAGCACCCAGCGCGTCGCAGGTGTCGGCGACCCCGTCGAGGTGCAAGCCACCGCTGAGCACGGCGAGCAGGGCTGCCAGCAGCACCGCCAGCACGCTGCGCGGAAGGTGGCCGTCGAGCATGGCGGCCACCGCCGCCAGCACCAGGCCGAGCGCGAGCCCGACCAGCGGGAAGAACGCGACCGAGCGGCCGACGTCCACCGGATCTGCCGCCTGCGCGCGCAGCGGCAGGCGCGTCAAGAACGCGAACGCGAGCGCCAGGCGGCGCAGCACGACCGCGCTCACGAGCACGCCTCGCGCCGCGCAGCACTCGCCCAGTCGGCGCAGTCGGCGAACGCCGCGACGATGCGCTGCGCCGCGCGGCCGCCACGCGCCGCGATGCGGACGTGGCCCGGCATGCCGAACGAGGTGCAGTCGCGCACCAGGATTCCATGCCCGGCCAGCAGCCGCCGGCGCAGTGCCGCGGCGTCGGCGACCTCGACCAGGAAGAACGGCACCGTCGACGGCAGTATCCGGAATCCCAGCGCTGCGATCGCTGCCGCGAGCGTCGCGCACTCGTCGAGCAGGCGCGCGCGGCTCGCTGCCACGAACGCCTCGGCAGCGGCCGTGCAGGCGGCGATCGCCGCCGCCTGAGCCGACGCGCCGACCGTCCACGCCGGACGCGACGCCTCGACGACAGCTGCGAGCCGTGCCGCGGCAAGCAGATAGCCGACGCGCACCCCGGGGATGCCATGCTCCTTGGTCAGGCTGCGCACGCACACGACATTGCCCGGCAAGACGATCGTGCGCTCGTGATAACGCTCGCTCAGGGCGAGAAAGGACTGATCGAGAACGAGCACGGCATCACCGAGCTCTGCCGCCAGCGCCGCGACCTCCGCGACCGCAACCGCAGCGCCGCTCGGGCTCGCCGGCACGCAGAGCGCGACCACGCGTGCGCCCGCTGCGCCCGCCCGGCGCGCGATCGCCGGCAGATCGAGCGCGAAGTCCTGCGCCGCCCCGGCACGCCACTCGGCGACGCGAGCCCCGGCGTGCACCGCGGCGACGCGCAGCTCGGAGAACGCCGGCTCGCACACCAGCAAGGTCTCGCCCGGTGCGAGCAGCACGCGGGCAAGCGTCCACAGCAGCTCGGTCGCACCGTTGCCGACCACCACGCGATCCGCCGTCGTCGCGCACGCGCGCGCCAGCGCCGCGCGCGCCGGCGCCGCGGTCGGATCCGGATAGCTCTCCAGCACGGCCGCGCGCACGGCCTGCTCGAGCACCGGGGCCGGACCGTAGGGGTTGACGCTCGTGCTCACGTCCAGCACGGAGGCGGCGTCGATCCCGAGTGCGGCGAGCTCCGCCGCGACGATGCCACCGTGCTCGCGCGCGGGAGCGACCGCACGCATCAGTTCAGAGAGCGACGGCATCGCGCAATCCGACGCCCGCGAGCGCCAGCAGTACCATCGCGAGTGCTGCGACGGTCGTCAACCGCAGCGCCTCGTCGATGGTCGCGAACGTGACCGGCTGGCCCGCATCGCCCAACCGGTACGCGCCGGGCTTCTCGAGCACCACCCCGAGCAGACCCGCCATCGCCGCCATCGGGTGGCCCGCGTTCGGGCTCGCCGTGCGGCCGGCGTCGCGGCGCAGGATCGCGGCCGCGCACCGAACGTCGCGGCCCGCGTGCCAGCCTGCAGCAAGCAGCAGCCACGCCGTCAAGCGCGCCGGCACCAGGTTCAACAGGTCGTCGAGCCGCGCCGAGGCCTTGCCGAGGTGCTCGTACCGTCCGCGATAGCCGATCATCGCATCGAGCGTGTTGACGGTGCGGTAGAGCAACGCGCCCGGCAGCCCGAGGACGACGTAGCACAGCAGCGGGGCGACGAAGCTGTCCGACGCGTTCTCCGCCACCGACTCGATCGCCGCCGCCGCGAGCAGGTCCGCGTCGAGCGCCGACGAGTCCCGGCTGCACAGGCCACGCAGCGCGAGCCGCGCCCCGTCGAGATCGCCGGCGGCGAGCGCATCGCGGACGTGACCTGCCGCGGCGCCGAGCGCGCGCAGGGCGAACGTGCTCTTCAGGAGGTAGACCTCGATCACGAAGCGCAAGACCGGCAGGTCCGCGAGCGCCGCGAGCAGCACGAAGCCGGCGCCAGCGATCGCCGCCGGCAAGGCAACCGCCACCACGGCACCGTAGACCAGCTCGAGCGCGGGCCGCTCGCGCGGCGCACAGCGCACCGCGGCACCGATCGCGCGCCCCATCCAGACGACCGGGTGCAGCCGCGCGGGCGGTTCGCCGAGCAGCGCGTCCCAGACCAGGGCGACAACGAGCGCGAGCGCGGACGGTGCGAGCTCCGCAGGCATCGCCCGTCAGGCGCCGGAGTCCGCCACGCCGGCGGCCGAGAAGCTCGCCATCTCGTGCAGGATGCGCACCGCGGCCTCGACGAGCCCCATCGCGAGCGCGGCACCGGTCCCCTCGCCGAGCCGCAAGCCGAGATCGAGCAGCGGCGTCAGGGCGAGCGCGTCGAGCAAGATTGCGTGTCCGGGCTCGACCGAACGGTGCGACGCGAGCAGGAACGCCGCCGCGCGCGGCGCGAGCCGGACCGCGACCAGTGCTGCCGCGGTCGAGATCAAGCCGTCGACCACGACCGGAACGCGCGCCGCCGCGGCGCCGAGCACGACGCCCGCGAGTCCGGCGATCTCGAAGCCACCGAGCTTCGCCAGCACGTCGAGCGCATCGTTCGGATCAGGCCGGTTGCGCGCGATCGCCTGCAGGATCACGTCGACCTTGCGCTGCCAGACGACGTCGTCGATCCCGGTGCCGCGTCCGGTCACGGTCTCGACCGGCGTCGCCGTCAGCACGGCGGCGAGCGCGCTCGCCGCCGTGCTGTTGCCGATGCCCATCTCGCCGATGCCGAGCAGGGTCACGCCCGAGTCAGCGAGCTCGCGCGCGACCGCGATGCCGACCTCGAGCGCGGCGATCGCCTGCACGCGCGTCATCGCAGGGCCGCGCGCGAGGTTCTGCGTGCCGCGCGCGATCGGCCGCAGCAGCAGACCGGGCGCTGGCTCGAGGTCGCCGGCGACGCCCATGTCGACGACCACCAGGCGCGCGCTGGCGTGACGGGCGAGGACGTTGATCGCCGCACCGCCACGCGCGAAGTTCAGCACCATCTGCCGCGTCACCTCTTGCGGGTAGGCGCTGACCCCTTCCGCGGCGACGCCGTGATCGCCGGCCATGACGACGATCGCCTTGACGGGCAGCTCCGGCAGCTCGGTGGCGCGCATCGCCGCCACCCGACAGGCGAGGTCCTCGAGCCGGCCGAGGCTGCGGCGCGGCTTCGTCTTGTCGTCGAGCAGACGCTGCGTGCCGGCGGCGATCGTCTCCTCGAGATGCGGGATACGCGCACGGGTGTCGTCGAGCAGGCTCATCGCGGCTGGACCTGCACCGGCTCCGGGCGCAGCCGGAGCACAACGCCGAGAATTGCGACGTGGATCTCGTCGGCCGCACGCGCCAGCCGCTGGTGCGCCAGCCCGGTCACGTCGCGGAACGTCCGCGCGAGTGCGTGCTCCGGGACGATTCCCATGCCGACCTCGTTGCTGACGAGAACGACGCGAAAGGAGGCCTGCGCGATGGTGTCGAGCAGCGTATCGACGTGCGCCAGGATCGCCGCCTGGTCGTCGCCGCGCAGCAACAGGTTCGAGATCCACAAGGTCAGGCAGTCGACGACCACCACGTCCGCGTCGCGGAGCTGCGCCAGGACGCGCGGCACCTCGAGCGGTTCCTCGAGCGTACGGAAATCGCCGCCGCGGGTGGCGCGATGCTGCTCGATCCGCTCGCCCATCTCGGCGTCGAAGGCCTCGGCCGTCGCGAGGAAGACCCGCCGCTCGCCGAGCGTGCGCGCGCGCTCGAGCGCGAACGAGCTCTTGCCCGAGCGCGCTCCGCCGCCGATCAGGACGAACGAAGGCTGCGTCACGACGCCTCGCCCGCCGCGCGAACTGCGCCGTGTGCGGCGAGCCACCCGGCCGCGCCGCGCGCCACCGCCTCGCCGACCGCCGCACCGACCAGGTGGCCGAGCGCGGTGTGCTTGCCCGCATGGCCGGTCACCGGCGCACCGCACGGTGCGGCGACGACGATGCAGTCGGTGCCGGTTCCGCTCGCAGCGAGACCACTCTGGCGGCTGCGCACGCCGCTCTCCAGCACTGCCATCGTGCGCGCTTCGGCCACCAGCGACAGCATCTCGAGCAGCGCCCCATCGGCGACGGGGGCCGATGCGCAGCAGAGGATGTTGATCGTTCCCACGCGTTCCGGCATGCGCCCGATCGGATCGCCGGCGCGGAGCGCGTTGTCGAGACCGACGGTGGTGGTGCATGCGACGGCCAGCCCCGCCGCCGAACGGGTCACGTCCACGTAGCCGTCGAGCGCGGCGCTGGTCATCAGGCCGACCGCGTCGTCGAGGCCGGCGCGCGCCAGCTCCTGCTCGAGGAAGAGCGTCGCATCGACCGGAGGCCGGAGCTCGTCGTTGCGCACCCCGCACCAGGCCACGGTCTTGGTCTCGACGAAACCGCCGCGCACGATCGCGAACGAGAGTGCGCGGTGCGGCCGCCCCAGTCGGGCGATCAGGAATCGCCCGTGGCGCTCGAGCTGCTGCCGTCCCGTCATCGCCGGTCTCATAGATTATTGCCCTGGCCGCGTGCAGCCGTTGATCACCCGCGAGGCAACGCGCACAGCGAAATTCGTGCGGCCCGTCGACCACGAGAAGTATCGTGGAAGTGCACGATAGCGCAACGCGTCATCGATCAACCGATGGCCTTGGATGTTGCATTTGCAGGCAACCTTGTTAATGCAGGACGAAATTGTGTCGACCATCCAGCGGTGCGCGCACACCTTTTGCGCACCCCTGGCGGGGAGGGAGAGAGGAGGACGTATGTCGACTCGATTCGGGAAGCTGCTTCCCATTCTGGGCGCTTTCGCTGCCGTCGCCTGGGCAAGCACCGCGGGAGCGCAGACGCTGATCGATCCTACGGGTGAGTCCGAGCCGAGGGTTGCGGCGGACCAGGCAGAAGGAAAGGGACCAAAGATCGAGGCAATTCCACCGCTCGAGTACTTCGACGAGACGGTGGACGGCGTCAAGAAGTGGTTCGCCGACCACGACGTCTACATCAGCTCGGGCTTGTCGACCGCATTCCAGTGGTCGTTCAATGATCCGGCCGATTTCAAGATCCCGTACCGTTCGCTCGACAACTGGCACAGCCGCTACTTCGTCGGCCTGTGGCAGCTCGCGCTCGGCGTCAACCAGACGCCGGACCTGAACGAGTTCGGTGGTCTGGTGCGCTTCGACGCCGGCCGCATCGCGCGCCGCATCAAGGCGGACTGGAACGGCAGCGGCGTCATTCCCGACACGGAGTGGGAATACGACGAGGTCGAGCTCCAGGAAGGGTACGTCGTCTACAACGTGCCCATCGGCAACGGCCTCACGCTCAAGGGTGGTAAGTTCGTCACCCTGCTCGGCGCCGAGGTGATCGAGCCCTGGCTCAATCCGAACTGGTCGCGCTCCTATCTGTTCAGCTTCGCGATTCCGTTCACCCACACGGGCGGTCTGGCGACCTATAAGGTCACCGACATGGTCAGCGTCACCGCCGGTGGCCTGGTCGGCTGGGACAACGTCGAGGACAACAACTCGAGCCCCAGCATCACCGGACAGGTCGCGATCTCCCCGAACGAGCGGGCCGCGGTCTACATCAACGGCATCTACGGGCCGGAGCAGACCTGCTTCCCCGAGCCGGGCGCGTTCCAGTCGGGCTGCAACCGCAACAAGCGCGGTGTGGTCGACGTGGTGGGTAGCTTCAAGCTCACCGACGATCTTGGCCTGATCCTGAACTTCGACTGGGCGAGCGAGGACGAGGCGAGCGTCTCGAATCCGGGCCGTCACTCCACCTGGGTGGGTGGATCGGGCATCCTCACCTACCAGATCACCGACCGCTTCAGCACCGCGGCACGCGGCGAGTGGTTCAGCGACGCGCAGGGCTCACGTACCGGTACGGCCCAGGATCTCTGGGAGGTCACCATCGACTTCAAGGCGATGCTCTCGGAGTACATCTACACCCGCGTCGAGTATCGTCACGACGAGTCGGACGAGCCGGTGTTCAACGCCAACCAGAACATCTTCCTGCCGGGCAACGACTCGGTCGCGCTCGAAGTCGGTTACTACTTCTAGTTCGAGCTCGCTCGGAGCTGACGCGACCTTGGTCGCGACAAGGGGCTGCCGAAGACTTTCGGCAGCCCCTTTCATATTTTGGCTGGCGCGCGCGGCACCCGCTCAGGCAGCATGCGCTCGTCGATGGGCACCACTCCCGCCGCGTCGCGCGCTGCCCCGCAGCCGACGCTACCCAAGCACTCCCTCGGACCCGCCGGCGACGGGGAGTCGGCACGCGCGTGGCGCGTCGCCCGTGCCAGAACGCACCACGAATCTCTCCCTGCACGAGCCACTGACACACGACGGCGAACGCCTCGCCACCCCTTGCATCAAACGCTTGACAGTGTTGGCGGCGCTCTCGTATTCGATCGCCCGCGACAAGCACGTCGGTTTCGCGTTCATCGGCATTCGAATCGCTTCTCAGCATGACCCAATCGTTCGCGAACCAGGACAAGAAACCACCGGAGACGGAGGAGACACCCGTGACCCAGATGCTCCGAACTCGAGCAACCTGTAGAGCCCTCATCCCCCTGATCGCGGTTGCGATCGCCGTCTCGGTCAGCGCCGGATCGGCAGGGGCACAGACGATCAGCGGCCTGACGATCGTCAAGAACGGCACCAACTCCGCCGACGAGGTGCAGACCAGCAATCCGCGTTTCCAGCGCGCCTCGACGGTGTCGGTCCTCTCGTCCAGCGCAGGGGCGTTCAGCACGCGCTACGCCTTCCTGGTCGGCGCCGACTACGACGGCTTCAAATTCTTTGGCGCGACGCGCACCGAGAGCCTCACCGTGAGCTACACGGTCAGCTTCCAGGTCACGGCGCCGGGCGCGTACAAGCTGAACCTGAGCTCGAACCTGCTCGGCGACATGAACCGCATCGCCGACGGTGGTGGCGGCAACGCACAGGCTTCCGTCGGTGCGACCACGGGTGCGCAGACCGGCGGCACGGTCGCCTCCGGCTCGCTGAACCTCGGCAACCCCGGCGACCTCGGCAACGGCGGCGGCGCGGGCAACGTGGTGTTTACGCAGAGCACCAGCGCGGTCATCACCGGCGTCAGCAACGGTGCACCGGTGAACCACACCCTCACCTTCACCGGGTTCAACCCGTCCTGCGCGAGTGCAGTCAGCTTCTTCGGCACGAACGCACCGGAGTGCGCGGTGCGCGGCGGCATCGCGACAAGTGGTGGTAGCCCGATCAGCGCAGGCTCTTACCCCGGGTCCCCCGCACGCCCGACGATCGCCAACGACGGTCACTTCGTCAACGTGACCCTCGAGTCGCTGTGCGGCAACGGCGTCACCGACGCGGGCTTCGAGGGCTGTGACCTGAGCGGCGCGAACGGCGCAGGAACGTCGTGCTGCACCTCGAGCTGTCAGTTCCGTGCCGGGGGCCAGCTGTGCCGCGGCCTCGACGACGTCTGCGACCAGACCGAGAGCTGCACCGGCAGCGCGGCACTCTGCCCTGCCGACGTGGCTGCGCCGCCGACGCTCCTGTGCCGTCCTCAGGCCACGATCTGCGACCTGGAGGACTTCTGCAACGGCACGAGCCACGCCTGCCCGGCGGACGCCCCCGCCCCGCCGACGCGCCTCTGCCGCGCTTCGAGCGACAATTGTGACGTCGACGACTTCTGCGACGGCGCGAGCTTGCTGTGCGGTGCCGACAACGTGGCACCCACGACCACGCTCTGCCGCCCGGTGAGCGGCTCCTGCGACGCACAGGACTTCTGCGACGGTGTGCTGAAGCCGTGTCCGACGGACCAGGTGCTGCCGAGCACGGTGCTCTGCCGCGCTACCGCGGGCGTCTGCGACGTCGATGACTTCTGCCCGGGCAACGCCCCGGACTGCAGCGCCGACGCGCGCGAGCCGAACAGCGTGTCCTGCCGCGCGATCGCCGACGACTGCGACATCGAGGACTTCTGCGATGGCGACGTCGATTGCCCGGCCGACGTCGTGAAGCCGGACGTCGATCTGGATGGTCTCTGCGACGAGCAGGACAACTGTCCCGATACCGCCGACCCGACCTTCGTCGACGACGACGCGGACGGGCGCGGCAACGTGTGCGACGCCTGCACCAACACCGAGCCGGTCGACATCGTCAACCCGACGATCCTCCTGAGGCGTATCCACACCCCGGCGTCGGACGACACGCTGAAGTTCGCCGGCACGGTCACGGTCCCGACCACCCCGACCATCGATCCCATAGCCAAGGGCATCCGCTTCCGCTTCGAGGATCCGGACACCGACACCGTCCTCGACGTCACCATTCCGGGCGGCGCCTACAACGCGGCGCTGCGCGTCGGATGGACGGCCACGACGGCGGGCTGGAAGTACAAGAACGTCGGCCGGATCGTGCCGCTGATCCAGGGGGTCAACGCCATCACCCTGACCAGGGACGGCGTGGTCCCGGGCCGCATCAAGTTCCTGATCAGCGGCAAGAAGGGCTTCTATCCGGTCTTCCCGGACGAGATCCCGCTCAAGGTGAGCATGGTCATCGATTCCCCGTTTGCCCAGACCGGCCAGTGCGGCGAGGCCGTTCTGACCTCGTTGGAGTGCATCTTCGACTCGGGATCGACCAAGCTGCAGTGCGAGAATCCCAATTGAGGAGCGCGCGATGAAGGATCGTCAGCCCAACACGGAGGAGGGGCAGCCGCCCCTCCCCGGCCCTACCCCTCACTCCGATGGAAGGAGCGAACCCGTGAACCTCTCGACGACTCTTCCACCGACGCGCCCACGTCGTCGGCACCGCGCGCTGGGCGCCGTCTTCGGCGGACTGCTCGTCCTGTCCATGGCGGCAGTCCTGGGCCCCCCCGCTCCGGCGGCGGCCCAGGACTGTACCACGGCAGCACCGCTCAACGAGTGCATCCCCGGCGGTGCGACCTCGCGTCTCGACTGCATGATGGAGTGGCTGTCGCTCCCCGAGACCGCCCGCAATTACAAGGGCGTCCCGAAGCCGATCATCAAGTGCTACGAGGGTGATCGGAACTGCGACGAGGACCCCGACCTGAGCAACGGTCTGTGCACCTTCCGCACCCAGGTCTGCATCAACAACGAAGACCCGCGGCTGCCGACGTGCGTCCCGTCCGACGTGTCGACCTTCGAGTTCGACCAGCGCGATCGCAACGCCGACGATCCCGCCGACACCCAGAACAAGGACAACTTCGAGTGGGAGCTCGGCTTCGGCGGCCTCGGCCCGTACATCGTGCAGGACCAGAGGCTGGTCTACGCGGGTGCGGTCAACGACACGAAGAACCTCTGCAGCGGTGAGATCCAGCTCTTCGTGCCGATGCAGCAGCGCGCCGACGGGACCTACAAGAAGGCCCGCCGGCGCTTCCGCGTGCGCGCGGCAGCCTCGGACGGACGTGTCGACATCGACACCTTCACCTACCACTGTCTGCCGAGCCGCTGCGGCGACGGCTTCCTCGAGAAGAAGGTCGAGCAGTGCGACGACGGCAACCGGAACAACGACGACGGCTGTGACCAGGGCTGCTACATCGTGCCCCTGCCGACGCCGACGCCGAGCCCGACTCCGACTCCGACTCCGACCCCGACCCCCACTCCGACCCCGGAGCCCACGGAGACCCCAATCCCGACCGAGACCCCGGACCAGACTCCGGAGCCGACCGAGACCCCGCCGCCGACGCCGACACCGTCGCCGTCACCCACCCCGACGCCGACACCTGGACCGACCCTCGGTGTGTGGTCGTTCGGCGTCGCGAGCGGCAACAGCGGCTTGTGCCCGGGCACGGCACTGTCCGACGGCTCGTTGATCGGCTCGTCCGGCATGCCGGGCAGCAACACGACCGGCGGCGGCTCTGCCTGCAGCATCAGCCGCGGCAACTTCTCCGCCAACGCCAACTTCGAGCTGATCGGTGGCTCCATCGACGGCAACGGCGTCGCGCCCATCATCCTGAGCGGCGCCCGCGTCGTGCGGGTCCAGGAGCCTTCGGCCTCCTCGGACAACTGGGTCTGCCTGCGCGTCGAGTCGAACGGCTCCGGCTGGGTCGACTGCAACGGCGGCACCAACTCCAGGCTGAAGGCAACGGTCAACAGCAATCTCACGCTGCCGCCCGCACCTCCGAGCTGGGATCCACTCTGGCTCACGCAGGAGGTCGGGGACTCAGGCGTGGGCATGGCCCAGCTGCCGGTCAACGTCAAGCTGCAACGCGTGCCGGGGGCCTGTCCTGTGCCCACGGATGCGACGTGGACACCGATCGACACGATCAGCACCCTGCTCACCACGGGCCAGGCGCAGTCGCAGATCCTCAGCCCACGGCGCTGCCCGAACACCGTGGTGATCTTCAACTGCCCGACAGGCTCCAGCTACACGAAGACCGTGCCCAGCACGGCCAGCCTGAGCTGCGCGACCTGGACGACGCAGACCAACAAGACCTTCCAGACGCCGTTGTTCTTCCTCGACACGGACTTCGGCAGCGGCAACATCGGCGACATGGCGCTCGTAGCCCGGCTACGGTCGCTGCCCTGAGCGGGGGCCTCGAGCCCCGCAGGGTCCTGGGAGGGCGGCTCACGCCGCCCTCCCAGGCTCGCCCACCTCAATCGTCATTCCGCTTCGCGAGCCAGAGATTTCGGATGCGAAACCAGCGTTCCCAGAAGAGAGGGACCACAGTCATGATGAAGTTCCCGAACCCACCCCTCGTAGCCATGATCGGACTCATGGCCATCGTGGCAGTCGCTCAGCCGGCACGGGCACAGACGCGCATCGTGGTGGTTCAGGACGGCCCCAACACCGTCCTCACGCCGGGCGAAACCTGCGCCGGTAACGAGGCCGTCAGCCTCGGACTGACCAGCGGCTGGGCCCGCGCCCAGTCCGGTACTGGCACCGCAGCCTTCGCCGACAACGTGGCGGCGCCGTTCCTCGGCACCCCGCCGCTCGGCATCGGAGGGGGTCGCCTCTCGATCACCTCGCTCGCGGCCGACCCGAGCGACAGCGCGATGTTCACCTTCGGGAACCCGCTGGCAGCGGGGCTTCCGTTCAACGCGTTCGCGAGCCTGCTGGTGAAGATCAGCTACCAGCACAACATCGGTGCAGCGAGCGGCGGCGCGGCCGGCCCCGCACCCGCGGCGGTCGTGTTCCTCGATCTGTGCGGTCCGCACACGGTCGGACCAGGCGCGGACGACATCCTCATCTATCAGCCTGCGGCCCAGACCGTGCCCTGTCTCGCCGGCGCCACCGGGACGTTCCAGGAGTGCACGATCGTCACCAACCTCGGCTCGGGCGAGCTGATCAGCGCCGCCGGGATCCTGCCCCCTGGCTTTCTGCTGTCGGACTACCTGACGGCGACCGCAGGCGTCTGCGACGGAGCCGGTCCGAAGCTGCCCGAGGCGCCCAATCCGCTGCTCGCCTTGATCGCCGGCGGCGACGCGTCGTGGTCGGAGTTCGACGGTGCGATCGACGACACCCGGCTCAAGATCGCGGTTCCGCTGCTGAGCCCGGTCGCGAGCGCGCCCGCCGACGAGCTGCGCTTCGACTTCGAGGCCGACTGCTCGGCGTACGGCGGCGACGCCGACGGCGACTGCCTGTGCGACACGGGCTTCCCGACCGTGGTCAACGCCGATCGCTGCCCAAGCGACGCCACCAACTCCGACAGCGACGGCGACAGCGTTTGCGATGCGCTCGACAATTGCTTCGGCGTCGCGAACCCCGACCAGCTCGATAGCGACGGCGAGGGCATCGGCAACGCCTGCGACAACTGCCCGACCACCTTCAGCTTCGACCAGACCGACACCGACAACGACGGCCAGGGCGATGTCTGCGACGCCTGCCCGGTCGACACGCCGAATAACCCGGACGGCGACGGCGTCTGCACCAGCGTCGACAACTGCCCGGTCGCCGCGAATGCGAACCAGCAGGACGCGGATGGCGACAGCCTCGGCGACGTCTGCGATGCCGACGACGGCGCGGGCCTGAGCCTGCGCAAGGTGGAGCTCAAGACCACCTTCCCCGCCAAGGACCGCTGGGGCATGACGGGCGAGCTCGACGTCAGCACCACGCCGACCTTCCTCGCCGACGTCGACGCCTCGGGTGTCACGGCTTCGGTCGCGCGCGACGACGGCACGACTGTCGAGACCGAGACCTGGACCGGTGCCGAGTGCGTACGCGTGACCGGCGGCCAGAGCATCCGCTGCATCAACGCGGGCAAGGCCAAGATCGTCTTCAACAAGACGAGCACGCCGAACCTGTTCAAGCTGGTCGCCACCGTCTCGAAGCAGACCTTCGCGGTCACGCTGCCGACGATCGCCCAGACACCGCTGCACGTCACCCTGACGACCCCGGTGTCGGTCGACCGCCTGGCAACGGTGGTCAACTGTGCGCCACGCTCCAACTTCCGGAAGGTTCTCTGCACCAACCCTTGAAGCTCCGTCCGTGCGACGGCACGCGCGATCGCCGCGCATGCCGTCGCACGGGAGGACGACTGCCGCGTGCGAGCGCCGCTACCCAACGAGCAGCAACGAGCGATTCCCCCGCTTGGAGAGCAGTATGAAACGGATCCTCGCCCGCGCGATCACCACGATCGCCATGCTGGGCTTCGTCGGCACCGCCGACGCCGCCCCGACGCCGGCCGGGCTTTGCTCGTCCGCCGTCGAGCTGGCCGCATCGAAATTCGCCGCCTGCCGACTGAAGGCGGAGTCGAGCTTCTCGAAGACGTCGAACGCGACCAAGCTCACGGCCGATCTCGCCAAGTGCTCGGTCAAGTTTCTCGATGCCTTCGACAAGGCGACGGCCCGCTACGGCGTGGCCTGCCCGATGGTCGATCCCAAGGAAGGCTTCGAGGCCTACCTCACGCAGTGCACCGTGGACACGACCGAGGCCGCCGACGGCACGGCCCTGCCCGCCTGCGGCAACGACGACATCGACTCCGCCGGCGAGCAATGTGACGGCAGCGACCTCGGTGGCGCAACCTGCACCTCGCTCGGTTTCTCCGGCGGCACCCTCGCCTGCGCGGCCTGCCAGCTCGACACCAGCGGCTGCAACCAGGGACTGTGCGGCAACGGCACCATCGAAGCGCCCGAGCAGTGCGACGGCGTCAACCTGAACGGCGCGAGCTGCGCGAGCCTCGGCTATGCCGCCGGCACGCTGGGCTGCGGCGCCGGCTGCGCGTACGACTCCACCTCGTGCCAGGAGCGCGAGCTCCCGGCGACCGGCCAGATCACCTGCTGGGACGACCTCGGCGCGGTGATCGCGTGCGCCGGCACCGGCCAGGACGGTGACACCCTGACCGGATCGACCCTCGCCTACGTCGACAACGGCGACGGCACGATCACCGACGACAACACCCGCCTGATGTGGGAGAAGCTCGACGACAACGACCTCGGCGGGATCCACGACAAGGACGACTTCTATCTCTGGCTGGATGCCTTCGCGGTCAAGATCGCGACGCTCAACACCGTGCCCTGCTTCGCCGGCCACTGCGACTGGCGCGTGCCGAACCTGAAGGAGCTGCAGAGCATCGCCAACTACGAGGTTCCGTTCCCCGGCCCCAGCATCCCCGCCGCGTTCTCGTCGGGCTGCACGCCGGGCTGCACGACCAGCACCTGCAGCTGCACCAACTCGGACCTCTACTGGACCTCGACCACCTACGTCGGCAGTCCAGATTTTGCGTGGTACGTGTACTTCGTCGACGGCAACGTACTCGCCAACTCCAAGACGAGCGGCGGTTACGTCCGCGCCGTGCGGTCCGGCTCGTGATCGAAGCAGTTTCCGAACTTTTCCGGGCGCAACCCGCACGCCGCGCTCGAGGCACGTCCGCAACCGTGGTCGGATCCTCTTCCGACCGACATCGTCCTGACCACATGGAAGGGGCAGAAGGAAGAAAGGCGATGAACCGATCCCTCGACAGATCACGACTCCCGCGCCTGCGTCACCGGATCCTCCTGGCTGGCCTCTTGAGCATCGGCGTTCTTGCCGCGCCGACGAAGGGCGCCGCGTTCAGCGGCGTGGCCAACGACCTGCCGGTCTCGGCTCTGACCGGATGGACGCAGTGCTACCTCGACACCTACGACAACACCGGCCTGACCACGGCCGGCGTGCTCGGCGCGTGCACCAAGGATCAGCTGATGCTCGCCTGCCGGGCGACCGGAGCGAGCGTCCTGAACGTGGCTGCGCATGCGGCGCGCGCGGACGTCACCTTCGACACCGGCACGTCCGACGTCCCCAACGTCGCCAACGGGGTCGGCTGGTACTTCAACGACGACTTCGCGTGGGGCTTTGCACCGGCAGCCGACACGATCGACCTCAACATCTGCGACATCTCGTCGACCAATCCCGATACGCGCCTCTGCTGGCACACCCAGCAGGCGCCCGCGCTCGGCGGCTGGCGCTGCGGCGCGGACACCAGCCTGAACTCGAGCCCGTCGTTCGAGCGCGTGGTGTACGAGGCCGACACCGATCCGAACACCTGCACGACGGCCGACGACGCCGACGGTGACGGCGTCTGCGACGCGAGCGACAACTGCCCGGCGACGATCAACCACGACCAGACCGACAGCGACACCGACACCATCGGTGATGCGTGCGACACCTGCTCGCTCGATGCGGACAACGACATCGATGCCGACACGATCTGCGGCGACGTCGACAACTGCGCCCTGGTCGCGAACACCGATCAGGCCAACGCCGACGGCGACAGCGAGGGCGATGCGTGCGACACCTGCACGGATTCCGACCTCGACGGCTTCGGCGATCCCGGCTCGACCAGCTGCACGGTCGACAACTGCCCGGCCGACGTGAACGTCGACCAGGGCGATCTCGACGGGGACACCGCCGGCGACGTCTGCGACGCGGACGACGCGGGCGGCCTGAGCATCACCAAGCTCAGGCTCAAGAAGAGCTCGCGCCCGACGTCGGATACATGGACGTCGGCCGGCACGCTCGACGCCAGCGCCTCGCCGACCTTCTCGGCCGACGTGCTCGGCGGTGGCCTCGCGGTCGCGGTGCGCGCGCAGGGCGGCGGCCTCGTCGATGCCGACTCCTTCGCCGCGCTCGACTGCAAGACCGTCGGCCAGGCCAACTTGAAGTGCAGCAACGCGTCGCGCAGCTCGGTGCGCCTCACCAAGCGCAGCGACGGCACCTACCGGGTGGCGATCACCGTGCGCAAGGCGTCCTTCGCGAGCCTGCCGGTCGTGCCGGCGGACGTCCCGTTCAGCGTGACCCTGACCAGCCCGGTCTCGATCGACCGGAACGACGCGGTTCCCGCGCCGGGCTCGTGCACCAGCACGGCCAGCGCGGTGTCGTGCAAGGAGTAGTACTCACCTGACCGCTGCGGGGGGGCCCGTCCGCTGGACGGGCCCCCCCGCGCTCCAACGCCGAGGCAGCCCCGCTCCCTCGGCGTTCTTGCGTTCAGAGGAACGCGCGGCCGCGGCGCTCGAGGGCGCCCGCGACCAGACGCTGGACGCGCTGGCGCAACTCCTCGTTCAGCCGCCGCACCAGCTGCCGGTCACGCGCGGCTTCGGGACCAAGCTCCTGCGACCACTCGAGCGGGCGGCCAAACTCGATCCGCCACTTGCTCGGCAGCGGCACCAGACCGAGCAGCCCGAGCCAGGGAAAGGTCGGCGTGATCGGGAAGTACGGCAGGCCGAGCTGGCGCGCGAGCCAGTCCCAGCGTCCGACGAGCGGATGGATCTCCTCCGAGCCGATGATCGCGACCGGGACGATCGGCGTCCCGGTGCGCAGCGCGGCGCGCACGCAGCCGCCGCGGCCGAAGCGCTGCACGCGGTAGCGCTGGTCGTAGGGCTTACCGATCCCCTTGACGCCCTCGGGGAAGGCGATCACCGCATGGTCGCGGCGCAGCAGCCGCTCGGCGTTCTGCGGCCGCGCGCGTACGCCGCCACAGCGGGCCACGAAGCCGCCCACCAGCGGTAGGTCGTAGTGGAAGTCGTCGACCAGAGGGCGCGCGCTGCGCGGCGCCGGGTGGCGCTCCTGCAAGGCGACCTGCAGCATCGCACCATCGTAGGCGAACAACCCGCCGGCGTGGTTGGCGACCAGCAGGACGCGCCCCGTGTCGGGCACGTTCTCGACACCCTCGACGTCGACCCGCCACCAGCTCCGGTAGAGCAGGCGAAGCAGCGGCGCGACGGGTCGCTCGCCGCCCGCGTCAGCGCCGAACTCGTCGGCGTCGTGGCTGGGTCCGCTGCCGAACACACGCGCCAGCAGGTCGAGCGGCGAGTGGCGGTCGAGCTCGCGCGCGAGGCCCGCGTAGGTGTCGAGGATCGCGTCGACGACTTCCGCGACCCGGCTGCCGCCCGCAGCGACGCCGCCGCTCTCGGCCAGGGCCTGCTCGACCAGGCCGTCGAGCACCCGCAAGCGCTCGCGGAACAGATCGTGGTGCACCTGCCCGCCCGCCGGCGGCGCCGTGCGCGGGCCCGCCTTGCGGGGCTTGACCGCGCGCAGCCGGCGCGATGCCGGGGAAGCCCTGCCAGCAGCCTTCACACAGCAGTCCTACCATGCCGGGGGACAGAGTCCCCCTCGTTCACGAATCCAGGAGTGCGGCCGCGATCTCGGCGAGCGCAGGCGCCTCCGGGGTGTAGCGGATGCACAGGCTCTGCGCGCGCTCGCTGTGGAAGCGCATGCGGTGCTCGACGACGAAGCCGGCGCCACCGTGCAGGTGGTGGCTCGCCCAGCAGACGCGCTTGAACGCCTGTCCGACGTAGGCGGCGGCGCTCGCCAGCTCGAAGCCCTCTTCGGTGCCCGAGGCGACGCGCGTGATCGCCTGCCAGGCCAGATGCCGCGCCGCCGTGCACGTCGTTCCCATGTCCGCGATCTGATGGCGGACCGCCTGGAAGAGCGCGATCTTCTGCCCGAATTGCTCGCGCTCCTTGACGTAGGCGACGGCCATCGCGAGCACCGCATCCATGCCACCCACCATCTCGGCGAGCGCCAGCACCGTCTGCCGCCGCCAGACGCGCGCGAGCGGCGTCTCGGCTCCGCCCGGCGCACCGACCCGCGCGGCCACCGGCGCACGCTCGTAGGCGACGTGCGCTTGACGGTCGCCGCCGAAGGTCTTCACCGCGGTCGTGCGGACCGCCGGCGCACGGTTCTCGACCAGAACCAGGCCGAGCCCGCCATCCTCGCGCGCCGCGACCAGGTGCACGTCCGCCGCGAGCGCGTCCGGGACGTAGGCCTTGCCGCCGGTCACGGTCGCGTCGCGCCCGATCGTCGTCCGATAGCTGGCCGCGCTGCGTGCGGTCTCCTCGTCGAGCGCGAGCGCGAGGTGCTTCCTACCAGCGACGAGATCGGCCAGCAGCGGCTGCGCGGGATCGAGCTCCGCGAGCGCCGCCACGGCGCGAATGGCACCGGTGACGGACCGCGGCACGAGGCCGCGCGCGCATTCCTCGACCAGGCAGGCGAGGTCGACCAGGGTGCCGTCGGTGCCGCCCGCAGCCTCGGGTGCGCCGACGCCCAGCCAGCCGAGCTCGGCTACCGCGCGCAGGGTAGCGTCGTCGATGCCACCGGCGTCGTTCTCCCACGCGAGCAGGCGCTCCGGCGTGCACTCGCGGGTCGCGAACTCGCGCACCGCGTTCATGAGCTCCTGCTGCTCGGCAGTCGGGGTGAAGTTCATCGGCGTCCGTCCAGTCGAAGAGCCGCCACGCTACTTGCGCGGCAGGCCGTAGCCCATGAAGCCGATGATGTCGCGCTGCACCTCGTTGGTGCCGCCGCCGAAGGCCAGCATCGGCGCGATGCGGTACAGCCACTGCATGCGCCCCTCGGCGAGCGCGCTCGGCTCCTGCGCGTGCGTCTGGCCGTTCAGGCCGAGGATCTCGCAGCCCGCATCGGCGATCTTCTGCGTCAGCTCCGAGACGTAGATCTTGGCCATCGACGACTCCGAGGCGGGCACGCCACCGCGATCGAGTGCGACCGCGGTCTCGAGACCGAGCATGCGCGCGGCGTCGATCTCGACCTGCAGGCGAGCCAGGCGCTCGCGCACCCAGGGATCCTCGCGCAGCCGGCGGCCGTCGATCTCGCGGGTGCGCACCTCGTTGACCAGCGCGCGGAAGTGGCGCCGCGCCATGCCGACCGATCCGATCGACAGACGCTCGAAGTTGAGCGCCATCGCCGCATAGTAGAAACCCATGCCACGCTCGCCGATCAGGTAGCTGCGCGGCACCCGGACGTTGTCGAGGAACAGCGCGTTGGTGCGCAGCCCGGGCCACACCCAGATCGCCTGCACGCTGACGCCGGGTGCGTCCATGGGCACGATCATCATCGAGATGCCCTTGTGCTTCGGGGCATCGGGCTCGGTGCGCACGGCGATCCAGTTGTGGGTCGCCATGTGCGCCATGGTGTTCCACATCTTGCAGCCGTTCACGACCCACTCGTCGCCGTCGAGGTCGGCGCGCGTGCGCAGCGACGCGAGGTCGGTACCCGCCTCCGACTCCGAGTAGCCCAGGGCGAAGTCGATCTCCGCGTTGTTGATGTGCGGCAGCCACTCGCGCTTCTGCTCCTCGGTGCCGATGCGCATGATCGTCGGCGCGACCGAGGTCGCGGTCAGCGGCAGCATCGGCGCTCCCGCGGTCTCGATCTCGTCGATGAAGATCCACTGCTCGACCGCGGTCTTGGCGAGGCCGCCGTACGCTTCGGGCCAGGACAGCCCCCACCAGCCGCGGTCACGCAGCGCGTCGAGGAACTTGCGCGCGCGTGGGCCCCTACCCTCGTTGCCGACCTCGCGGGTCTCGCGCGACAGCGACTCGTCGACATGATCCCGGATGAAGGCGCGTACCTCGTCGCGCCAGGCGCTCTCACGCGGGGAGAGGTCGTAGTCCATCGAGAGAGAGTGCCACGGACGACGTCGAATGCAAGCGGGCGATTGACCTCAGGCTGCCGGCCGGAGGCGCGGCAGGACCTTCCTGGTGAACAGCTCGATGCCCTCCCAGCCGAGCTTCGCCGGGATGCCGCCCATCAACGGATGGAGGATCATCCGGCCCTCGCGCTGCGCGAGCGCGATGCACTCGTCCGGGGTCAGGATCTGGTAGACGCCGCTCTTGCGTACGTCGTCGACGGTATGTCCGGAGACGTGCACCTGCGAGCGCTGGTCGGGCGTCTGCCAGGCAGCGTAGGTGCGCGCGTCGTAGAGCGCGTGCTCGCCGATGCGCGCCCAGTCGCGCTCCGGATCGTCGCTCACGTGCACGAAGCCCGGTCCACCCGGCAGGCTCACGAAGCCGCCCTTGAAGCCGACGTTGGCGCACTCTTCCTCGTAGATCTCCTTCAGCTTGACGTCGCCGATCGACGGGAAGAAGCCGGCGTGCAGGCGCGCCGCGCGCCGGGCCGCCTTCTCGGTCGAGCCGCCGACCATGACCACCGGCGGGCTCGCCGGCTTGGGCGTCACGCGGACGGTGCGGCCACGCCACTCGAACGGCTCCCCGGTCCAGGCCTGGCGCATCACCTGGATGGACTCCTCGAGCAGGCTGCCGCGCTTCTTGCGCTCGATGCCGGCCATCTCGAACTCCTCCGCGCGATAGCCGAGGCCGGCGACGAAGCTCAGCCGCCCACCGCTCACCAGCGAGACCGTCGCGAGCTGCTCCGCGAGACGGACCGGGTCGTGTAGCGGCACCAGCACGGCGGCGATGTTGATCGGGATGCGCTTGGTGCGACCGGCGACCGCCGCCGCGAGCGTCACCGGCGCCGACATGTAGCCGTCGTCCACGCCGTGGTGCTCGGAGAGCACCACGATGTCGAGCCCGGCCTCGTCCGCCCACGCGCACTGGTCGAGACACGCGGCGTACTGCTCGGCGTGGGTCGCCTTGCTGAAGGAAGGAACGCGAAGGTCGTAGCGGATGCCGATCATAACCATACCGACGGATCTACCGGCGACGACCGACCGCGGTCAATTCGCGGCGCGTCAGCGCTGATTGACCCCACCTTCGGGCTCCAGTACCTGAGCGGCAATGGCAGGGCCTCGGCTGGTGATCGTCACCGGGAAGGGCGGTGTCGGCAAGACGACCGTCGCTGCCGCGGTGGCGCACGCCGCGGTCGCCGCACGGCGCCGCGCCCTGCTGGTCGAGGTTGCGACCCCGGGCCGGCTCGCGAGCGTGCTCGACGTACCGGCACTCGAGTCGACACCGCGCCAGATCCTCGACGGCCTGAGCGCGGTCGCGCTCGAAGAGACCTCGGCACTCGAGGAGCTGGTGCACGGGCTGATGCCGCTCCGCCTGCTGTCGCGGCGCCTGCTGTCGAGCGAGACCTTCCGCGTCATCGCCGCCGCGGTGCCAGGTATCCTCGAAGCGGCGTTGCTGGCGCGCGTCGTCGGCTGGCTCGAGGAGGTCGATCGCCGCGGCCGGCCCCGCTACGACGTGGTCGTGCTCGATTCTCCCGCGAGCGGCCATTCGGTGCCGCTGCTGGCGACCCCGCGCACCTTGTCCGGGCTCGCCACCGTCGGTCCGCTGGGCTCCGTCATGCGGCGCACGTCACGCTGGCTCACCGATCCGGCGTTGACCCGCGCGCTGGTGGTCGCCATCCCGGAGGACTGGGCGATCGCCGAGGCAGTCGAGCTCTACGAGTCGCTGCGGGACGGTCTCGACATCCCGGTCGGGCGCCCGGTGCTGAACGGGGTCTTCCCGCGGCGCTTCTCGCGGACCGACGAAGCCCTGCTCCAGGAGGCGGAGGCCAGCCACACCGTCGATCCACAGCTCCTAGACGCCGGACGCTACTTCATCGCCCGGCGCAATGCCGCGCAGGCACACACGCGCGCGCTGCGCGGTGCGACCCGGTCGCGGCCGCTCGAGCTGCCGTTCCTGTTCTCGGCGAGCATGACCTGGGAGGACCTCGGGCCGCTCGCCGACGCCCTCGATACCGTTCTGGAGCCGGCGTGACGTCACCGGACCGCGACCCCGGGCTGGTCGGCCTCGTCGAGGAGGCGCGGGTCGTCGTCTGCCTGGGGCCGGGTGGTGTCGGCAAGACCACGACGGCGGCCGCGATCGCGGTCGCGGCCGCGCTGGGTGGCAAGCGCGTCGCCGTTCTCACCGTGGATCCGGCGGCGCGCCTCAAGGACGCGCTCGAGCTGCCACGCAATCCGGGCAAGCTGCACCGCGTGCCGCTGCCCGATGGCGGGGTCGGCACCCTCGACGCGATCCTGCTCGACGCCAAGGGGATCTTCGACGGGCTGGTCCGGCGCCTGGCGCCGGCGCCTGCGCTCGCCGAGCGCGTGCTCGCGAACCCCGTCTACCGCAACGTCGCCGGTGCGTTCGCCGGCTCCGACGCCTACATGGCGCTCGAGCAGCTGCTCGACATCGTGACCGACGGAGACTTCGATCTGGTGGTCGTCGACACCCCGCCGGCGAGCCACGCGCTCGAGCTGTTCGACGCGCCCGAGCGCATCCTGGCGCTGCTCAACTCGCGCGCGCTCGAGTACCTCGGCGAGCCGGTGCGCATCCTGGGCGGGGCGTCCTCGCGGCTCGCACGCGGGCTGCTGTCGGCGGTGCTGGCCGGTCTCGAGCGCATGACCGGCCTCTCGCTGTTGAGCGACATCTCGGCGCTGGCGACCGACTTCGGCGCCGTCACGCCGGGCTTCCGCAAGCGCGCCGAGGCGATCCGCGACCTGCTACACGACAGCACGACGCGCTACGTGCTGCTGGCGGCGCCCGATCCGCACGCCACGCGCGACATCTTGAGCTTCGCGGCACAGGTCGATCGCGCCGGCGTCACGATCGATGCCGTCGTCGTGAACCGCGTCATGCGCTTCGCATCGGACGACGCGGGCGCTCCGCACGGCTCGTCCGCGGCGCGCGAGCACGACCGCGTCGAACCAGAGGCGAAGCGACGCTGGTCGGCGAGCCTGGCGCGCAACCTGGTCGCCTGCGCGCGCGATCTCGACATCCTGCGCGA
>Ga0163144_10001355_pt1 | contig 57769 bp, 49 predicted proteins | sample OliLak19BULKMAT1_FD_123175 | JGI IMG/M metagenome (GOLD analysis project Ga0163144, IMG submission 123175) | Freshwater microbial mat bacterial communities from Lake Vanda, McMurdo Dry Valleys, Antarctica - Oligotrophic Lake LV.19.BULKMAT1 | ecosystem: Environmental > Aquatic > Freshwater >...
AATTGCCAACAGCGGTGCCGACTCCGAGCGCTCCCGTCACGCCGCCCAAGCCCGTCGGGCGCGCGATGGCGCAGGTTTATTTAAGCACCCCTTTGCCACCCGCACCGCCCGTGGTGAACTTGCCGGCGGGAGATAAAAACACCCAATGGCAGGCCTTGCGCGAGATGGTGGTGAATCATCCGGTCTGCCGGGCTCATGTGCGGCCCGGCAAGCAAGTGGTGTTTGGCGTGGGGGCGCTCGATGCGAAGATTTTTTTCTGTGGCGAGGCCCCCGGCGCAGAGGAAGAAGTGTCGGGCGAACCCTTTGTTGATCAAGCCGGACAGCTTTTAAATCGCATGATTCAAGGCATGGGCTTGAAACGGGAGCAGGTTTATCTCACCAACGTCATGAGCTGGCGGCCGGAGCTGCCGGTCGAGGCCGGGGGGGAACAGCTCATCAATCGCGCCCCTTCATCCGAGGAAATTAATTTCTGCCTGCCGTTTCTGCGGGCGCAGTTGGCGATCATCCAGCCGCAGCTCATCGTCGCCTTGGGGAAAACCGTTTCCGAAGGGCTGCTGGGGCAGGGGAAATTCAAGACCCTCGGCGAGATTCGCGGACGCTGGCACAATTTTGCTGAATTGCCATTGATGGTTACTTATCATCCGTCCTACATTTTACGGAATCAGAGTAATAGCTCGAAACGCATGATCTGGGAGGATTTGCTGCAGGTCATGGCACGAGCTGGAATTCCGATCTCTGAAAAACAGCAAAAATATTTCCTTTGATGAAAAACCTTCCCCGTATCGCGCTGCTCTTCCTTGGCGCCGCCTTAACCCTGTCGGCGGCGGACCGGACTTTCGATTTCGAGGTGCTGCAATTTCGGGCCAAAGCCATCGCGGCCCAGCCCTACACTGCACCCCCATCCCATGTGCCGGACTGGCTGTTGAATTTGGATTACGATCAGCTCCGGGATATTCGCTTCGATGAAGCCCGGGCCATCTGGCGGGCGGAAAAACTGCCGTATCAGCTGCAATTTTTTCATCTGGGCCGGGGCTTTAAAAACCCGATACAAATTCATGAGCTGATTCAAAAGGAAGAAAAGCTGATCGAATTTTCTCCCAAGCTTTTCGATTACGGCCGGAATAAAGTAAGCGGTCGGGTTCCGGCGAACATGGGTTTTGCGGGCTTTCGCATTCTGACCACGCTGAACAGTCAGGCGCATCTGGATGAACTCGCGTCATTTCTGGGCGCGAGTTATTTTCGAGTGCTGGGCTTGGGGATGAGTTATGGGTTGTCCGCTCGCGGCTTGGCCATCAATACCGCTGAAGCCGGCGGCGAGGAGTTTCCGGTGTTTGATGATTTTTGGGTGGAACGTCCACTGCCCGGGGCGAAGAGCATCACCGTTTTCGCTCTCCTGAACAGTCCGAGTGTCGCGGGGGCTTATCGCTTCATCATCACGCCGGGCGCGGCAACCGTGATGCAAGTGAAGGCGACCCTTTATTGCCGGAAAAATCCTGTCATGCTGGGCATTGCGCCGCTGACAAGCATGTTTGCTCATGGGGAAAATACCGGCTGGTCTCAACATGACTTCCGTCCCGAGGTGCATGATTCGGATGGTTTGTTGGTGCAGACTGGCGCCGGGGAATGGCTCTGGCGGCCGCTCTTGAATCCAGCCCAAGTCCGCGTGGTTTCTTTTGCGGATTCCAATCCCCACGGTTTTGGTTTGCTGCAACGGGACCGTGATTTTGCCCACTACGATGATCTTGAGGCACATTACCACCAGCGGCCCAGCGTCTGGGTTGAACCCGTGGGCCAATGGGGGCGCGGTGTCGTGCGCTTGGTTGAAATACCCACCCCCGATGAGACCAACGATAACATCGTGGCGTGCTGGGTTCCGAGCCAGTTGCCGCCCGAAGGTGAGCCGATCAATTTCGAATACCGGCTGCACTGGATGATGGAGCCCGGCGAGCGTCCGCCGGCTGGCTATGTGCATTCGACGCGGCAAGGAGCAGTGTTGAGCCACCCGGAACAGCGCCGGTTTGTCATCGAATTTACCGGTCCCAAGCTGGAGAAATTGCCGGAAAATTCCCAGTGTGCTGGCGTGGTGACGATTGGGGAAGGGGCCAAGTTAGTCTCTGAATCAGTCACCCAGAAAAATTCTTATACCGGGACATGGCGTGTCGCCTTTGTGGTGCAACCCGACGGAACCAACCGGCCGGTGGAAATGCGCTGCTTCCTCCGCACGAAGCAGAATGTCCTGACAGAAACATGGAGCTACCTCTGGAATCCCTGACCGCGTTTCGCCCGCGCACGGGTACGCCTGATCAATGGAATGCCGCCTTCGTCCGCGTGGAGGACTATCTGCGCGCCCACCGCGTGCACAACCGGCTGCAACAAAGTCAGATTCTTCATCGGGTGCTCTCCCGGGCGGCGGCCCAGCATGAGAAGGAACCGCATCTCGACCCCACTACCTTGGCGGCCGAAGAGATCGACCGCATGATGGACGAATGGTTTGGCGAACTGCTCGGAGATAAAAATCTCCCGCACGAACGCATCGCCATCGAGGGACGGATTGCCCTTCAGATGTGCGACGGGGTGACGCGCTGGCCCTACGCTTTTCTCGACATGGAAAATATCCCCGCCGAATTTGCCCATGACATGAAACGCCGCTCCGTGCAGGCCGGGCCCGACATGACGGTGACCAGCATGGTGCCGCGCGAAATCGAACTCGGTACCCTCACCGAAGTCGCCGGGCAAACTTTTGAGCAGATTGAAAAATGGCCGATCCTGCGCGTGAGCCTGCTCTGGGCCGTGTTTCTCGCCGTCTTGGCTGCCGTATTTTATACCACCCGTTAAGCCCGATGAAACGGTACTTTGCAGTCGAACAATTGGATAAAAAACGCGTCAGCCGGCGACGGGCGACGTTTTTCACCCTCGTGTTTTTGCTGACCACTATCGCGGTCTGGTTCATGGCTGATTTGCTTTGGAAAGGGCCGGTCAGCGCCGTGGGGGTGGTGGTCTTGGTTTTGTTCACGATATTATTCGCGCACATTGCCATGGGTTTTTGCACGGCCATGCTCGGGCTGTATGTCATCAACCGCGGGGATACGGCGCGGATCAGTCGCAGCATCGAAGGCGAATCGCTGGAGGAATTACCGCTCGGCAGCACCGCCATCGTGATGCCGGTGTTCAATGAGGATTCCAGCCGCATCTTCGAGGCGCTCCGGGTCATCTATCGCTCCTTGGAGAAAACCGGCCGGTTGGTTGACTTCGATTTTTTTATTCTCAGCGATACCAATGATCCGAATAAATGGATCCAAGAGGAGATCGCCTGGTATGAACTTTGCCGGCAGTTAAACGGATTTGGGCGGATTTTTTATCGCAAGCGTCGCATCTCGATCAACAAGAAGAGTGGCAACGTCGGGGACTTTTTGCGCCGCTGGGGTCAAAGCTACCGCTACATGGTGGTGCTCGATGCGGACAGCGTCATGACCGGTGAGGCCATCGTGAAAATGGTCGCGATGATGGAACGAAACCTCGGCGTAGGTATTTTGCAAAGTGCGCCCCGCATCGTGAACGGCGTGACGCTCTACTCGCGCCTGCAGCAGTTTTCCAACCGGCTCTACAGCCCGTTGTTTCTTGCCGGCTTGAATTACTGGCACCAAGGCGAAAGTAACTTTTGGGGACACAACGCGGTGATTCGCGTGGCGCCGTTCATGGAACACTGCGCGTTGCCCGAGCTGCCGGGCGTCGAACCGTTTGGGGGAAGAATTCTCAGTCACGATTTCGTGGAGGCCGCGCTGATTCGCAAAGCCGGCTGGCAGGTCTGGCTCGCCTATGATTTGGAAGGCAGCTTCGAGGAAGGCCCCCCGACGCTGATCGACAGCGCTAAGCGCGACCGCCGTTGGTGTCAGGGTAATATGCAGCACAGTTGGCTGTTATTTGCCCGCGGGTTTCATCCGATCAACCGCTTTCATCTGCTCCAAGGCATCATGGGATATCTGGCGTCACCGCTCTGGCTGCTGTTCATGCTGATCAGCACCATGCATCGTTTCAGCGAGGCCATGCATCCGGTCCCGAGCGAGTTCGCGGCGCAAAATTACACCATGATTTTTGATTACGCCGTACCGTTGCCCGAGGCGTTGGCTTTGTTTGGTTTCACCATGGTGCTGCTTTTCTCCCCCAAGCTAATCAGCCTGCTGCTCGAGTTGAAAAATCGCCGGGCAGTGGCTTACGGCGGACCCGTTCGACTTTGTTTGAGTGTATTTTTGGAAATGGTGGCTTCAGCTTTGCTGGCACCGATCAACATGATCTTTCACGCGAAGTTCGTGGTGTATATTTTACTAGGGCAGGGCGTTTCCTGGGTCACACAGCAGCGAGCGGCCAGTGAGGAATCGGATTGGCGTGAAGCCATCATCACGCACTCGGGGCAGATGGCCTTTGGTTTAATCTGGGGCACCTCCGCCTATATTTTGGTGCCCTCATTTTTCTGGTGGTTGCTGCCGGTCTTGCTCGGTTTGGTCCTTTCCGCCCCGCTTTCTATTTTTCTCGCCAAGGCCAATTATGGGCGCCGCGCGCGTGAACTCGGGCTGTTTCTTACCCCCGACGAAACGGAGCCGGCTCCGGTTTTGCCGCTCTTGGAAAAACATTTGGAAGAATGTTATCGCCACATGCAACCGATCCGCGAACTGCGCCAGGATTACGGACTGATGCAGGCCGTGTTGGATCCCTACGTGAATGCGGTGCATGTCTCGTTGCTCCGTCAACGACGACCGGGCAGTCATTCGGTAAGGAAGTATTTCATCGAGTTGCGCCGACGCCTCTTGGCCGATGGTCCGCAATCCTTGAGTCAACGCGAGAAAATGGCCCTGCTCCTCGATCCGGAATCGATGAACTGGCTCCACGAGCAATTGTGGAAGAAGCCGCCCGATCTATTGTCCGAGTGGTGGCGACTCGCGATGCGCCAATACAACGTCCTGACCTCGACCCCCGTCACCGCGCTATATCGGTGAGTCGGTGGAGTCTGTCGGTTGTATTGCCCATGTTGCCTTTGGAGGGCTGCTGCTGGCGGCAGCCGATTCTGCGCCTGCCATCCGATCGAGTAGCCTCAGGCCTATGCAATTTGAGCGCCAAATTCAGCCAATCGTTGAGTCGCTTCGCGGTGTCGAGGCCTTGCTGGGTCACGAAGACAAATCCCTTCAAGGGTCGCCCGGTGAAATCCATCGGACGACAGCCCGGCTTGGTCAAGGCGTTGGCGTAAAGAGCTGGATCGAGGCGGACCATGAGGCGGTCTTCGGAGACGCCGACACACATCTTGCCGTCCACCATGAAACATAACCCGCCGATCATGGCTTTGGCCTCGAAGGCTACACCCTGGGTTTTGAATCGGCGGGTGAGGCGAGCCGCGAGTTTGGAATCGTAGGGCATAAAAGGATTTTAGCCGACGCTCTAAAATTGGGCGAAATACTTTGCGTTCCCCCCGCTAAATCTTCGCGAGCAAGGCTTCGAGCCGGTCGAAGTTCTGCTCATTCGCCGGAACGACGATGGGCCTGATGCCGGCGAGGACCTCGGCGCTTTCAAAAATCGCGTGCCATGTCATGCGGGTCTGGCCGGTCTCGTCGCTGTGCGTGGTGCACAGCCGAAAGCGTGGCGCTGAGAGGTGATCGAGGTCGATGCACTCGCCAACGACGATCTTGAGGAAAATCCACTCGTTGTCGTAGTTCGTGCCGTCGGGGCCATAAAAGGTGAAATGTCAGCGTCCACCCGCGCGAAAATCAAAGGCGTGAAACGTGCTGGTGAAGCCCTGCGGCCCGAACCATTGCGTCAGCAACGCCGGATCGGCGTAGGCTGTGAAGATTTTGTGCCGCGCGTGTGGGAAGAGACGTGAGGAGTGGAATTCGTTGTCGTTCACGAGAGCGGCAGTTTTATTTTATGTGGGCCTTCACCTCCGCCATCGGGCGGCAGAGGTCGGCGATGGGGCGCACTTCGATCTGCGCGCCATAAGCGAGAATGGGGCAGGCCTGGGCCAGCGCCACGGCTTCGTTGATGGTCGCAACGGCGAGACGGAAATATCCGGCGATGGCTTCCTTCGATTCGGCAAACGCGCCGTCAGTGACATTGCGGCCTTTCGCGCCGGTCACGAGTTTGCCCGACTCCATCAGCGGTTGCGCTCCGCGATGGACGCCGCGTTGGGCGAGGCCGTCCACCCAGGCATAGAAGTCGGTCATCACGTGTTGGAGTTCGGCGGGCGACAGGCCTTGGTTCCAATGTGTGCCGCGGATGAGGAGCAGGTATTCGTCAGTGGGAGTTTGTGGGTTCATGTTTGGGCGAGATTTTCGTTGGTGCGATTGTAGGCGGAGGCGCGCTCGGGTTCGAGCGGGCGGATTTCGAAGTGGAGTCCGTAGGGGACGCATGGGTTCTGCGCGGCGAGCTCGGCGGCCTCGCGCAGACTTGTCGCGACGATGATCCAGTAGCCGCCGATGACTTCCTTGGCCTCGCCAAACGGGCCGTCCGTGGTGATGCCGGATTTGGCCACGAGCGCAGCTTCGGTGCCGAGGCGCGAACCGGGTTTGAAGCGGCCGGCGGCGAGGTTCAGTTCATACCACGCATAGAATTTTTCGATGGCGGCTTCGATCTCTGATGGTGTCGTCTGCGACATCCAGTGTCCGCGGGATAGCACGAGATAGTCGCGGCGGGAGTTTTACGCTTTCATCGATTTAGCCGACGAGCTCGACGAGTTGATCGAAGGCCTTGTTCCAGCCGGCTTCGAAGCCCTTGGCGGCGTGTTACTCCCTCGCCGCTTTCGTCCAATGCCGGGCGCGGGCGGTGTAGCGGGTGCCGCTGTTAGGCAGCGGCTCGAGGGTCATGATCGTGACGAACATGAAATCGGGATTCGGTTGCCAGTCGGCGGTGAACACATCGGTGAAGACGAGTTTTTCGTTGGGCACGATTTCGAGATAGACGCCCCGGTTGGTGAAAATTTCACCGTTTGGTCCGTGGAAAGTCTTCTCGCCGCTGCCGCCGGGGCGCAGGTCCATTTTCACGTCGGAAACATACCAGGGTTTGGGGCAAAACCACTGGGGATACAGTGCGGGTGTGGTCCAGCCGGCGTAGAGTTTTTCGCGAGGGACGGGGGTGTCGCGGGTGATGCTGAGTTCGTGCATGGGCGGGATTATTTGGCAGTGACAATTTTGCCGAGGTCCGCGAGGCCCTGTTCGAAAGGTGGACCGCACATCTTGTCGCAGCTCATGAAAAGACTCATGAGTTTGCCGAGGAAATTGTTTTTGCCGTACATCGCCCACGTGACGACGGTTTGGTCGCCCTGCGGCTTGAAGGTGAAGTCCACGGTGGCGACGCCTTCCATCGGGCGCTTCCAATCCATGCGCATCCGCACGAGTTCGCTGGGTTTGCTTTCGATAATCGTGGACGAGCCGGCACCGATGTTGCTGTTGCCATCCCAACTGCACACGGCGCCCACGCCGGCGTCCGGGCCGCTGTAGGTGTTCTTCACGTTGGGGTCCATTTTGAGAAACGGATTCCACGCGGCGAATTTGTGGTGGTCGTTGACTTGGGCGAAGAGCGCTGCGGGCGGCGCGGCGATCACGAGCGAGCGCTCGACGCGGAAGTCCGCCGGCCGAGTGGCGGCCACGATGAGGATGACGACGATGACGGCGACGAGGCCGAGGAGGATTTTTTTGATCATGGGAGTGAGTGGGCTGGGGGCGTTGAGGAAAAATTATTCACGCCGCGACGACGACTTTGAAACCGCCGTAGGCCATGCGCTTGACGTCGAACGGAACGTTATCTGGGCCGCCGCACATCGCGGCGACACGCGGATCCTTCATAAACTTCGCGTTCACGCGGTCGCGGTGCGCGCGCGATTTGTAGGTGATCCATGAAAAAATCACCGTTTCGCCGCGCTTGGTTTTCGCGAGCCGGGTAAACGGCAGGCCCATCTTGGGTGCGAGGTCTTCGCCGATACACTCGCGCACTTGGAGCGCGCCATGCTCGCGGAAGAGCGCCGCGCATTTTTTCGCCCCGCGCAGGTAGGCGGGCAGGTTTTTCTCGGAAACGGGAATGACGAAGCCGTCGACGTAGGTGCTCATGGGGAAGGTGGATTTAAGTTGAGGTTTTGGGACAAAATTGGGCGGTCATGGCGTCCCAGCTCTTTTGCATCTCGACCACGCTGACGTCGCGGAGTGGGTGCTGCAGCATCCACTTGTGGCCGAAGGGATCGATCAGGGAGCCCATGCGGTAGCCGTAGAATTGGTCGGCCGGCGCCATCAGGGCCGTGCCGCCGGCCTTAATGGCGCGGGCAAAGGCTTCGTCGGCATTTGGCACCATCAGCACCAAGGTGAAAGTCGTGCCGTGCAGAGTCTCCGGGGAAGTGCTCATACCGGGGAATTCATCGGCCAGCATGATAACCTGGCCTTGGATCGTCAGCTCGGCGTGCCCAATCTGGTCGGTGCCGCTGGTGCCGAGTCGATAGCGTTCCACCGCGCCAAACGCGGCCTGATAGAATTCGATGGCCCGGGCCGCGCCCTTGATGACGAGGTGGGGAACGATAACCGGATAGTCCTTTTGCGTGTAGGGGCTCATGGAATCATGGGTTGGATTTTACGGGTGAAGATTTTTGCGGATCGGGTTGCTTGCCCAAAAAAGTGGCGAAGGCGGCGCGCTCCGCCCACGCGAGGAACAAGGTGAACGCGACGAGCACGAGCAACACAGGTGAGAACAGACCCTCGCCGTGCATGACGAGGGCGTGAAAGAGCAGGATGTTGACGAGGATCGGGCCGAGCACGAGCAGGCCGGCGCGGCGCGTCTGGGGGAAAGCCACGAGCAGCCCGCCGAGCACTTCGAGCACTTTGACGACTTGCAGGTAGCCCGTTGTGGCGAAGGCGGCCATGAAGTGCGCCGGGGCGCTGCCTTCGGAAAACGGCGGCGGCGGCGGGGCGATCTGGAGGAGGACGAGCAGACCGAAGATGACAAAGGCAAACCCGAGCAGGGCGCCGGCGATGGTGGTGGCGATTTTCATAAGCGTGGAAAAGCAGAGCGGCGGATCGGCTTAAAAAGCCTGATCGGGTGGAGCAGAACGGAAGCGCGAGCAGGCGCGGCGGTCGGCGGTGGCACTCATGGCGAGAGGTGGCGTGGAGGGCGGTGGGTGAACAGAGGGGACGTACACCCACTCAACGAACGATGAGCGTTTGCAAGGACAAAGACCATGATATTTTTTTCCCTTTTGGGGTTCAGGGCGTGTTTTCAAACCGACCAGTCATCGCGGGACCCGCAACTGCGGGCCGTGGCGATCCAGCGATGGAGTCTTAGCCCGGATATTTTATAACCGCACTCACCTCCGATCCATTTCACCGAAGACACCGAGCGCCGACACCGCGCAAGACGGAGGATACAAGGTGTGGGCTGAGCGGGGATTTATTACGGTGGCGTGGGGGAAGCTTTTCCGGGAGAGGATGTCAGGGTTTCGCTCTGTGACCTCCGGAACGACCTCAGAATTTCTCTGTGAAAAATTCTTTGGCTTGAATGGGGGGTGAAGCTTGCGGGTTAGCGGCTGAGCCTGACCTCCCCGGCACCGCACGCCACCGCTCTTCAGGGCTAATCTTAAGTTTCGCCTCTTGGCGAAACTCATTAGTGGTAAACCCGCCTTGGTTGCTCTGAGTTTCTTCGGCTTCTCCTGCGCGCTTCCACCCATCGAAAACAGCGAGGAACCTGATTTCTATTCAATCGGAAAGCGGCTGGTTGGAGGCAGTGTGGCGGGATTTTTATATTGGGCTTGGGGGGCGGTGCCGGCGATCTGGTGCTCGCTCTCACCTCGCTGGGCCTGTGGCTCGCGCTCGCGCGATTCCTTCATCAACGACAGCTATTTTGGGGATTGCAGGCGAGGAGCGGGCGTTGATTTCCGCCTCGTGCGGCGGTGTCACGGGTGGGGTTGGAGCGGAAAAAATTGCACGATTCCTGTTTACGATCCTTGTCATGCCGGCGGAGGTGAGGCCTAGTCGTGACTCCATGAGCGCCGGATTTTCCCTCGAAGAAGAAGACCTGTTTAACAAAACCGGCCTCAGTGTCATGCGGCAGTTCCGGCGGACGAGCAATCCGGCTGACCTCCTTGCCGTGCTCCGGGCCGCGCATAAGGGGTTTGATCGCGCCTATGAGAAAGCCCCGGCGGCCGCCCGTGCCACGGTAGCGTGTCGCGCGGGCTGCGGCACCTGTTGTCATGTGCCGGTGGGCGTACAGGCGCATGAAGTCTTGCTTGCCGCCGAATATATTCAAACCCGCTTTTCTCCCGAGGAACTGGCTGGAGTGATCGAAAGGACAGCGATTCATCGTACGACTTATGCAGGTAAGACGATGCCGGAGCGGGCGGCATTGAAAACCCCGTGCACATTGCTGCGTGACGGCAGTTGCACGATCTATGAAGCGCGGCCCGAGGCCTGTCGCTCCCATCACAGCAGCAATCTTGCTGGCTGTCGCAGCAATCTCGACTCGGGCATTGATCACGTGGATGTGCTCATTCCCGCCATTCGTGGGCGGATGTTTGCCGTCATGCTCGGCATCGATCAGGCGGTGGCGGAGGCCGGGTTTGACGGCCGCGCTTATGATTTTGGTTCGGCCTTGCATGAAGCCCTCACCAATAGCTTGTGTGCGGTGCGGTGGATCCAACGTCAGCCTGCCTTTCCTGCTGCCTGCCGGGAAGCCGGTGATCCGGATGATGAAGAATCCGGTATTATCCGCGCCGAAGGATTTTTTCAATAAGCCGGACGAAAATTTCGAGAGGAATGGAGCGGATGCGTTCACCCCTGGTCTGGTCGCCGATCCGACCGTGCGGGCCAAGGTTGTTTGGGAAAATTCTGCTGGCAGAGTGAAATAATCGGCGGCGGGGGAACTCCCTTCGCAGGTGCTGGTTCGTCGGTGCAGGACGGATCTGTTTTTCGGCTGATTTTCTTATAGGCGTTGCAAGTTTTTCACCGCGCGCTTTTTCTGGCGTCATGACCATCGGAGTCCCGAAGGAAATAAAGATCGGGGAAACCCGCGTTTCCCTGACGCCCAGTTTGTGTCGTCGCGTGACCATGCACGGCGGCAAGGTGCTCATCGAAAAATCGGCCGGTTTAAGTGCCGGGTTTGCTGATGCGGAATACAAATCAGCGGGTGCCACGGTGGTTTCTTCAGCCGAGAAAGTCTGGAAAAATGCCGCAGTGATTTTGAAAGTGAAAGAACCGCTGGAGGCGGAATACGGTTTGCTGCAGCAGGGCCAGACTCTTTTCACCTATTTGCATCTCGCGGCTGGTCCCGCTCTGGCCAAGGAGCTGTGCCGGAAAAACATTCTGGGCCTTGCCTACGAAACCGTGGAGGGCTCGGATGGATCGTATCCCTTGCTCAAACCGATGTCGCAAATCGCCGGCCGGCTTTCGATTCAGATTGGAGCTTATTTTCTGCAATCGCAGCACGGTGGTTCGGGTGTGCTGCTCGGAGGTGTCCCGGGGACGATGCCGGGCCATGTGGTCGTGGTGGGCGCGGGCAACTCCGGGGCGCATGCGGTGCAGATGGCGGCCGGTATGGGGGCGCGCGTGACAGTGCTCGATCTCGATACCCGTAAACTCGAGGCGCTCGACATCGAGTATCGCGGACGGATTGTCACCCTCATGTCCAATCCGGCAAACATCCAGCAAGCCGTAGCGGATGCTGATCTGTTGATCGGGGCGGTGCTGATCCCGGCGGCCAAAGCGCCGATCGTGGTGTCCAAAAAAATGGTAGGTCTCATGAAAGCGGGCAGTGTGATCGTGGATATCGCGATCGACCAAGGAGGCTGCATCGAGACGATCAGGCCGACTTCCCATCAAAAACCGACTTACCAGGAAAAGGGCGTCATTCATTATGCGGTGCCGAACATGCCGGCACTGGTGGGGCACACCTCGACGATCGCGCTCACGCAGGCGACTGAACCGTTTGTGGCCTTGCTCGTGCAGAAAGGCGTGGAGCGGGCACTCAGGGAATATTCGGGGCTGGCTCGGGGCGTAAACACGCGGAATGGGCGGATCACGAATGCAGCCGTGGCCCAAGCGCTCGGCTTCGATTCTTAAACACGCCATCGGCGAAGTGACCGTTGGGGGGGTGGCTTGGAGCGGCGAAAAATTTTACTTTGAAAACGCTGCCGGTCGTAGAGGGGAATGACTCAACTTATCGGCTTGGTGGTGGGGCAATCACCCTCGACTCATACGTCCGATGCATCGGTTCGGTTAAACGCGGATATTTTTTCATACTATAGAAATTCACGCTGGACGGCATGGGCCAAGCTTTCCCTTGGGTATGAACCTACAATAATCAAACCCCACTCAGCCGGACCGCCGACTGGTCTGCTGGGTGGGGCCAATTTCTTACCGCGTGTGTTCGGATCCCAGCTAACAACTCGCGGACGTTTTAGCGGTTCAACGAAAACAATGCCGCACGGTGCCACTGGCCGGAGCGGGTCAAATCCTGACAATATGCTCCGCGCGTTGGAGTTTTGTTTCCAGCGACGTCTGATGGGAAAGCACTTCCTCGCGGGTCAGGCGGACAATGGTGAGGATTTCAGTTTCGTCGGCAGTTTCAGGCGCCAGTTGTCCGCCGCAAACGATATTAGTGAGGATTCGCCCGCCAAAAAGAATGGCCGAGAGGCGTTCGTGTTTGTCGGAGGCTTCGAGCGGGGTGTATTGGCGCCGGACGGGTTCGATGTTCTCCTCGGTGAAACTCCACTTTCTAAGCATGCAGGCGCCGACATCCGCTTGGTTGAATCCGAGCAGGGCAAACTCCGAGCTACTGAAGTCGCTGGGGAATCCTGCATCAGAAAATTTCAGATCCAGGGCCGTCGCGTACTTGTTGATCGCTTGTCGTCCGATGGTGTGGAGCAATCCGTTCATGAAACTGGCCGAGGTGTCATCACCCAATTGTTCAGCGAGCAATTCACCAGCCAAGGCGCAGGCCACCGATTCACGCCAGATACTGATCGCGCCCCGGCCATAAGCCGTGAGTGGTTGGGCGACGAGGGCACTCGAGGCGGCGATCGACACAACTTGAAACACCTCGCGAAAACCAATGCGGTTCACCGATTCCTCCAGCGTATGGCAAGGTTGGCCGCGATTGTACCAGGTGCTATTGCTGATCTTGATCAGACGGGTCGTCATGGCGGCATCCAGCCGGAGCAGGGCGGAAATATCGCCGAGGTCGGAGTTGGGGTCAGCCAGCAAGCTTTGCAAGCGCGCCAATATTTGCGCGGTGGGTGGTAACTTGCCGAGAGCCTCGACGAGTGATTCAGGCGTGGGCGCTTGGGAGGGGACTCCAGGAGATGGCATTCAGTTGGTGGGTCAGGGGAACGGGGAAGTTGAAACAGGAAACAGCACCCACTGGAAAAACGGAAGACGAAAGATGATCTCCCTCGTCAAGTGTCCCGGATAGAATTTTTCTACGAGTACTGCGCCGCAATGACGGCCTATTTAAGCAATTCATTGTTCCTCTCGTTCAACACGACGCACGCCATACCTCGGTCTTGCAACTCCGCTAGTTGTCATTCACTCGCCACATGACTCCCCGGAAAAACGTCGTTAGCCTTTACCCTTGGTTCAAGATTCATCCGGGCAAGATCGCCGAGTTCAAAGCGCTCCTGCCTCGTTTCATTGAAATGACCGCGCCTGAAACAGGCTGTCTCTTCTACGACTTCACTCTGAGCGACGATGTGCTGTATTGTCGTGAGGCCTACACGGGAGCCGAAGGTGTCTCGCCCACATCCAGAGCGTCGGAGGTTTGATCGGGGAAGTTTTGAAAATTTCCGATATTCAGCGCCTGGAGGTGCATGGTTCCGCCACGGAAATAGCGAAGATGAAAGAGCCGCTCAAGGATTTGTCGGTCGTGTGGTTTGTCTTCGAGTGTGCGGTGGAAAAGCAAAATGGGGTCATCGGCCACGCTTCGGGTCAGATCAATCCCGGGGTGGCCACCACCGACCAGACGCTGAAAAACTATGCCGGCACGCTCGAGGAAGCCCGAGCCGATCTTGTCGCCCTCTATTATATTGTTGATCCCAAACTGGTGGAAATCGGCGTGATGCCGACCCTCGACGTGGGCAAAGCGCAATACGACGGCTACCTCATGCGAAGTCTGATGATGCAGCTCTACCGGATCAAACCTGGCCAGCAAATCGAGGAAGCCCACATGCGCAACCGCCAGTTGATCGCGGCCTGGGCTTTCGAGAAAAGCCAGCCCGACAAAGTCATCGAGCGCTTCACCCGCGACGGGAAAACCTATTTTCGCGTCAACGACTACGAAAAGCTCCGCGGGCTTTTCGGCCAATTGCTGCGCGAGATTCAGCGCATCAAATCGGAAGGCGATTTTGCCGCCGGCAAAAATCTGGTAGAGAACTACGGCGTGAAAGTGGACCAAGCGTTGCTCGCCGAAACGCACCGGCGTAACGCCCCGCTGAACATCGCACCGTTCATGGGTTTCATTCAGCCCCGGTTGATCCCGGTGGAAAAAGACGGAGCGATCATCGACGTGCGGGTGGAATATCCCACTGATTTCCTCGGCCAGATGCTGGAATACGCCCGCGATTATTCCTTTCTCCCGATCCACAACGGCGGTTGAGCTAGGCCGTTCCCTTGTCTTCCGCCCCTTCCGGCAGACACTTGCTGATACTCGCAAAATAGAATTACAGGCAGGGACGGACCGCTGGGCCGTCCGGTTGGGTGAATTTCACTTGTGAATTGCGGCGGACCCAGCCGCCGAGGCGGTGCACTCGTCGCGGTCCCGCCCGATCCACTAGCATCACCGTATTTTGCGAGCCTCAGTAAATGGAGCATTAATTCGCCCAGGACAGACTGCTTGTTTCAGGCATGCTGTCTTACTTGAGCACGACCGGGCAAGACACAGGCCCGGCGCTGGACACGGTTTTGCGATGGTGGGTTTATGCCGGGCGGTCGCGCCCTCGAAATCGCCGATATGGATTCGGCACGGTCACAAGGGACGGCCCTGCGACGGACATAACTTCCAGCGTCGGTGCGGAGACCGACGCCCACCCTGACTCACAGCATCGGTAGATGCGGCTCAACCTCGGCGTCGTAGTCGATGCCGGAGAGACCGAAGCCGAACATCTTCAAAAACTCCGTGCGGTAGCCGGCGATGTCGGTGAGTTCGGCGAGATTTTCGGTGGTTACCTTGGGCCAGATGGCGGAGATGGCGTCCTGAATCTCCGGGCGCATTTCCCAGTCGTCGACGCGGACGCGACCACTTTCATCGAGTTTGGGTTTTTGGCCGTTATAGAGCTGCGTGGCGAAGAGGCGCTGGATCTGCTCGATGCAGCCTTCGTGAGTGCCTTGCGCTTTCATTACTTTGTAGAGAATGGAAATATAGAGCGGCACCACGGGAATCGCCGAACTGGCCTGGGTGACGAGCGCTTTGTTGACCGAGATGAGGGCCCGCCCGCCCCCGTTGGCTTTTAATTTGGCGTCGATAGCGCGGCAGGCGCGCTCGAGGTCGATCTTCGCGCGACCGATCGTGCCGTCCCGATAAATGGGCCAAGTATGGATCGGCCCGACATAGGTGTAGGAAATAGCGTTGGCCCCGGGCGCGAGTAATTTTGCGTCGGCCAGGGCTTGCATCCACATCTCCCAATCTTCGCCGCCCATCACGGCTGTGGTATCGGCGATGCCGGTTTCGTCGGCGGGTGGGATTGTGATTTCGCTGACGAGGCCTTTATCGGTATCGACAGTTTTGTTGGTGTAGGGGGCGCCGATCGGTTGAAGCGTGGATTTGTGGACCACGCCCGTTTTGGGGTGAGTGCGGCGGGGGGAGGCGAGGGAATAAACCACGAGGTCAACTGGCCCCAGATCGCGGGCGATGATTTCGAGTGCTTGTTTCTTGATATCGTCGGAGAAGGCGTCGCCGTTAATATTGGCCGCGAAACGACCGGCGGCGCGGGCGGCTTTGGTGAAAGCGATGGTGTTATACCAACCGGGAGTTGCGGGGCGACCTTCCTCGGAGGGACGTTCGAAGAAGATGCCGAGAGTGTCGGCGCCGGAACCGAAGGTGGCTGTGATGCGGGAGGAGAGACCGAAGCCCGTGGAGGCACCGATTACCAAAACTTTCTTCGGTCCGGGGGTGATTGAGCCTTTGGCTTTCACGAGATCGATTTGCTCCTGCACATGAGCGGCGCAACCTGCGGGATGGGCAGTGACGCAGACAAAACCACGGACCTTCGGTTTAATAATCATGGGTGCGAAGGCTTTGGGGCGAAGGGGCAGGTGACAAGTGTCAAGTGACGTTTCGGGAATTTTGCTCGCCAGCCCGCAGGCCGTTAGTTTTGGGCGAATAAACCCGGCAAGGGCCCGCAGACTTTTGCCGGGGAGGAGGACTGATCACTTCGCTCGGACAACTAGGCTGCGGCACGAAGGATTTGCTCGACCTTTGCGGGAGTGAGTTGGTTGCGATCGCCAAACGAATTCAGGCCCCGGGCCGTGAGGCGTCGGGCGACATCGGTCGCGGTGCTCGCGGGGACATGGTAATCTTGGAGCCGGGTCTTGAGGCCGATGGTTTCGTAGAACGCGCGGGTTTGGGCGATGGCGGCATCGATGCGCGCTTCCTCCGGGCCATCGCGCAGATCCCAGACGCGTGCGGCGTATTGGAGGAGTTTGGCGCGGCGATTGGCACGTTCCAGTTGCAGCAGATTCGGCAGGACGATGGCGAGGGTGCGGGCATGGTCGATGCCGTGCAACGCGGTGAGTTCGTGACCGATGGTGTGGGTCGCCCAATCTTGGGGTACGCCGGCACCGATCAGTCCGTTGAGCGCGCAGGTGGCGGCCCAGACGAGATTGGCGCGGGCGGCGTAGTCGGTGGGATTGGCCATGGTCTGGGGCGCAACTTCAATCAAGGTGCGCAGCAGCCCTTCGGCAAAACGGTCCTGCACGGCGGCCTCGGCCGGATAGGTGAGGTATTGCTCCATGATGTGGCAGAAAGTGTCGCCCAAGCCATTGGCGATTTGCCGCGGAGGCAGGGAGAAAGTCGTGGCGGGATCAATCACGGAAAAACGCGGATAAACGTGCGTGCTGATGAAATGAAGTTTCTCCTTGAGCGCGCGGCGTGAGATCACCGAGGCACCGTTGGCTTCGGAGCCGGTGGCGGGCAGCGTGAGGACGGCACCGATCGGGATCGCGCTGGTGACATCGGAGCCATTGGTGACGAGAATCTGCCACGGGTCGCGGGGATAATCGACCGCGGCGGCGACGAACTTGGCGCCATCGAGTACTGAGCCACCGCCGACGGGGAGAATCCAATCGAGTTTTTCGCGGCGAACCAACTCGACGGCGCGCATCAACGTATCGAAGTCAGGATTGGCCTCGACGCCCCAGAATTCCTGAACGGTGCGGTTGCCCAACGCAGTTTTCACTTGGTCGTAAACGCCGTTTGCTTTGATGCTGCCACCCCCTGCGAGCAAAAGAATGCGGGCCTCGGCGGGGAATTCCTGGCTGAGCTGTTTGATTTGGCCTTGGCCGAAGTGGAGACGCGTGGGGTTGTGAAAGGTGAAATTTTCCATGAAGAAACCAAGGTAGCGCGGGAAGGTGGTTTGGCAAATACGGTCGGGGAAGATTTTAGAACCGGAGAGAAGTTTGCCCACTCAGGGGATTCATCAAGGGATGAATCCTTGAAGGTGAGACTGCGACTGATCGTCTCCGCTAGGGTGGGGCTTCGGGGTGCCGGCTGATCGCAGGCGGGATTTCAGAATCGTAGGTTGCGAGCTTGCCTCGCAACGGGACGCGACGAGCGCACCACCAACCCCGTGCAGGTCACAATCTCGGATCACCCGGTCTGCGATTAGCAGACCCGCAGAGCCGACACCGGAGCCGATGAGGCGGAGGGGTGAACCAAAGTTTCGCCCCATGGCGAAACTGCTTAGTGGTTAAAACCGGATCGAGGGGTAGCGGCGGTTGCCCCCAACCGCCAATGCCGCCCGCGGCACAAAGGCCCCGTGGCGGTTGAGGGCAACCGCCGCTACCTGCCCTGAAGCAGAAACGGGAGTGTGATTGCGACTGACTTGCCAGCCGTAGCCTCGGCGAAGGCTGGTCGTCTCCGTCTTGGGGTTCGGGGGTGCCGGCTAATCGCAGGCGGGATTTCGGTTTTGTAGGTTGCGAGCTTGCCTCATTCTGCTGGCCAGCAGAATGAGGCGATGAGCGCACCACGTGCGAATAATCAAAAGGGAGTTACGGACAGCTTTATCGTGCGACTTGACCTCGGGGCTTCGGCGGTGCGTGCTGGGCAGGCGCGTTGAGGTCAATGCGCGCCACCTTCAATCCCCTCCCATGTCCGCTGAACCCATTCGTTATTTTCATCGCGCCAAGCAAACCATCGAGACCGAACAGATCTATGGCGAGAGCTGGCTGCGTTGGACGTACGAGAGCGGGCTGGGGCGACTCGCGCTCAACGTGCTCGTGAAGCGCGCGCTGGCTTCCCGGTATTACGGCTGGCGGATGAACTGGCGTTTCAGCGCGCAGCGAATTCTGCCCTTCATCGCGCAATACAATCTCGATGTGGAGGAATTCGCGAAGAATCCGTTTGCGTATAAAACGTTCAATCAATTTTTCTATCGGGCGTTAAAACCCGGGGCGCGGCCGATTGCGCCCGGAGAGAATGTCGCGGTGTTGCCGGCGGATGGCCGGCATCTGGCCTTTCAAAATGTGGACGTAACCGATGGTTTTTATGCGAAGGGTCAGCGATTTTCGTTGGGGTCTTTTTTGGGTGATAACGCGCTAGCCGCGGAATTCGCCGGCGGCGCGATGCTGATCTCGCGCTTGTGCCCGGTGGATTATCACCGGTTTCATTTTCCGGTAAGCGGTCAACCCGGCGAGCCCCGCTTGATCAATGGCGCGTTGTATTCGGTTTCGCCCATCGCCCTGCGTCGCCATCTCGCTTATTTGTGGGAGAACAAACGCATGGTGACGCTCGTCGACTCGCCCGTGTTTGGCCGGGTGGCGGTGTGTGAGATCGGCGCGACGATGGTCGGAACCATCTCACAGACTTTTGTCCCGGATCGGCCCGCGGTGAAGGGCGAGGAGAAAGGTCTGTTTAAATTTGGCGGCTCGTGTGTCGTCACCTTGTTCAAGTCTGGCAAAATCAAGTTCGAGGCCGACTTGCTGGAGCACAGCGCGCAGCAACGTGAGGTCTATGCCAAAATGGGCGAGCGTTTGGGCGTGGCTGGGTGAAAAGTTTAAGACAGCAGAGCGTTTTAACCACTATTGGAATTCATCGACGGATGAATCCTTGGATGTGTGGCTGCGACTGACTTGCCAGCCGCAGCCTTGGCGAAGGCTGGTCGTCACCACTGAATGGTTCCGGGGCGCCGGCTGATCGCAGGCTGAGATTTTGTAGGTTGCGAGCTTGCCTCGCAACGGAGCGCTTCATCTGCGTCAAAAGTGGGTTTGTCCTTGGTGCTGGGCGGGGAACAAACTCGACATTATCCAATATAACACTCTATGTATGACGTAAGATAATATGATAAAGCACATACATAACCTATAATGCGCTCATCCCTCCATGATCTTCTCCCGCCGGTGGTCCGGCGCGATCTCGCGAAGTTCGGACAGGACTTGGCCCGCGCGCGCCGCAAGCGGCGGTTAACTGTCGCGATGATGGCGGAGCGCATGGGCGTTTCCACGAACACCTATTCGCGCGTGGAACGCGGCGATGCGACGGTCGCGATGGGCGCGTACGCGATGGCTCTCTTTGTTTTGGGTTTTGGCGAAGCCCTCGGGGGAATCGCTGATGTTCGCCGCGACGAAGTTGGACTCCAGCTCGACGAAGCGTATCTGCCCAAACGGGTGCGTGTGAAGAAAACTCCGACCGCATCGTGAAGCGAACGATTCAAGTCTTCCTCGGCGACGACGCCCGGTTGGTCGGCACCTTGCATTACGATCGGAGCGGAGCGCGGGAGCACGCCGCGTTCTCCTATGACGCCACCTGGTTGGCCGCACCGGATGGTTTTGCGCTCGAACCGGGTTTGCCCTTGGTGGCGGGGGCGCAGTTTCACCGCCGTATTCCTGACGGCTCAATCTTTCCCGCAGCGATCGCCGATACGGAGCCGGACGGCTGGGGCAAGCGGGTGATTCTGCGTGATCATGCGAAACGCCGTCAGACGGCCCGTCGGGCGAGGCAGGATGCCGGAGCTGCTCAGCTTCATGCGGTGGATTTTCTGCTCGCCGTGGATGACGGCAGCCGGGTCGGAGCATTGCGCTATCGTGATGAAGCCGGTATTTTCTGTCGTGCGCCCGACCCGGAACGGCGGACCGCTCCACCGTTGCTGGAATTACGCCAGCTCGCCGCCGCTTCTCGTGCGGTCGAAACCGAAACGGAAACCGCTGCTGATCTCGCCTACCTGCGCGGGCGCGGCACTTCGCTCGGAGGCCTGCGGCCCAAATGCACGGTTGTGGATGACGATGGCATGCTCGCCATCGGGAAGTTTCCCAGTGTGCAGGATGAACGGCCGGTCACCCAAGGCGAAGTCCTCGCCATGCAACTCGCCAAGAAGGCGGGGATCGCGGTCGCGGCAACGCGGCTCGTGGATAGCGGCGGCGTGCCGGTCGCTTTGGTCCGGCGTTTCGACCGGACGAAAGAGGGGAAGCGACTGATGTACGTTTCGGCGGCGACGCTACTCGGCGTGGAGCGTGGTGATCCGCACGAACATCACTACACGGAAATAGCCGATGCATTGCGCGTGCATGGCGCCGCTGCGCAGGCCGACATTGAGGAACTGTGGCGACGCATGGCGTACTCGATTCTAATCACCAATGTGGACGATCATCTCCACAATCATGGATTTCTCCATGTGGCGCACGGACTCTGGCGGCTCGCGCCCGCCTTCGATCTCAATCCGTTTCCTGACCGCACGCGGGAGTTGAAGACTTGGGTGTCGCCCGAGACCGGCCCGGAAGCGACGATCGAGGCGTTGCTATCGGTGACCAAATATTTCCGCATCACGGCGAAGCGGGCGAAAGAGATTCTGCGGGAAGTGGAGCGGGCGGTCAGTGGCTGGCGCAAAGCCGGCCGCGCCCTCGGTCTGACCAAGCGGCAGTTGGAAAAGTTCGCCGAAGCCTTCGAACACCCCGAACGCCAAGCCGCACAACGAGCCGCGCGCTGATGGGGGAGGCGTTCATCCTATCCGAGACGACAGTGAGTTTTTGGTCCACGAATAGGATTCATCAAGGGATGAATCCTTGGCGGTGACGCTGCGACTGACCTGCCAGCCGTAGCCTTGGCGAAGGCTGGTCGTCTCCGCCCGGTGGTTTCGGGGTGCCGGCTGATCGCCGGCGGGAGATTTTGGTAGGGTGCGAGCTCGCCTCGCAACGGAGCGCTTGAAATGGAAGCGGGGTGCCCTCACTCCGCAAAATAATTTTTAAGCGCGGTGAGGGCACCGCACCTCCAGATATAAACGAAGAAGTCCTCTGTGCTCCGTCGGACCATTCAGCGGACGGGGTTCTCCCAAGTTTCGCCCCTTGGCGAAACTGAATACCGGTTAAACCGGATCGAGGAATTGAGGAGATGCGATTATTTTTTTCGGAAAAGACACCGGAGTTTTTGGTCCACTAATGGGATTCATCAAGGGATGAATCCTTGGTAGTGTGGCTGCGACTAATCGTCTCCGCCTAGGGGTTTCGGGGAGCCTGCTGATCGCAGGCTGGTTTTCGGATTTGTAGGTTGCGAGCTTGTCTCGCAACGGATCTCGACGCATCCGATGCGACTGGCACTAGTCGAAAAGTGCGATAGCAATATTATCAGCACGTTTGACCGATAGTATCATGAAGTCTGCTTTGGTCTTACGCTGGCAGATGAACGTGATGGAATTCCAGATTTCTGCACTTCGATTATCACTGGATTTGTCTTTATCGATCCACGTTATCGTGAACTCGGAGTTCTTTGGATCAGGCAGATTCAAAGTCCATTCACCGGAATGAATCTTTCTCCCTGCGATGGTCGATTTCTTGGTAATCTTTACCCTGCGTAAATCCACGCCATCGACCCACGGATTTGCTTTAATTTGTCCACATAGAAAATGGTGCAGCGCTTTGAGGTCATATGCTTGATTGATCTCCTTCGCCCACGCCTGGTCATCTTTTTTACCCTGCCTGATCGTCTCAGGTTTATTGACCATGTAACCAAGCGAAACTACGGCCAGTAAGATAACGAGGAGGTATCTCATGATTGGTTGGTGCTCGAAGTTCTAACGCGCTACTTCACTTCCAACGTGAAGCTCTCCGAGTGGCTGTTGAATTCGGGGGCGTACATGCACTGGATTTCGGCGATGCCGGATTGGTCGCTGCCCTTGAGTTGGACACGCGTGGAATATTCCAACACGTAAACTCCCTTGGGCAGGTAATCGATGAAGAAGTGGCTGGCGGTGGGGCGCGTGAATTTGAATAGGGTAAGGAGTAGGTGGGTTATCATGGGGGGAACGTTGAGTTGATGGAGAGAGCCTATGCTCTTGGCCGCCGAAAATCGTCAGGATGGGGTAAAAGATTCTCAGGAATTGTCATGACGTGGACGGGTGATACGTGGGGCACCCGTTCGGATGACTTCATCTTTTCGTGCCGAGCATGTTGTACGGCGGTTTGGAGAATCGCGTCCTTCCGATGGCTCCGGCCGGAAATGGTTGTTCACCATCGGACGATTCGGCGGTGTTTTTTGATCCATAAATACAGCTACTCTTTTCTTGCCCGCGGGCGGGGCGGTACGCTTAGTAGCGGCATGAGTGTCATCAAGACCACCCCGCTGAATGCTTTCCATCGTCACCATGGCGGGCGCATGGTGGATTTCGCGGGCTGGGATATGCCGGTGCAATACCGGAGCATTCTCGAGGAGCACAAAGCCGTGCGTCAGCGCGCGGGTTTGTTTGACGTAAGCCACATGGGCGAGGCCGACGTGAAGGGCCCGGACGCGCTTAAATTCCTCCAGCATCTGGTCACCAATGACTGCCGTAAACTTTTTCCCGGACGCATTCTCTACACGGTGATGTGTTATCCGACGGGTGGCGTGGTGGACGATCTGCTCGTCTACATGCGCGGCCCGGACGATTATTTTCTCTGCATCAACGCCGGCAACATCGACAAGGATATCGCGTGGATTCAGGAGCAGGCGAAGCGCTTTAACTGCACGGTGGTGGATCGCTCGCCGGATTACGCCCAGTTGGCGATTCAAGGACCACGGGCGCTCGAGATCGTGCAAGCGCTCACCAAGACCACGCTAGCTGCTATTAAATATTATCACTTTACCGAGGGCGAAGTGGCCGGCGTTCCTTGTCTGATCAGCCGCACCGGCTACACGGGCGAGGATGGGTTTGAACTTTATTGTCCCACGGGTGATGGCGTGCGCTTGGCTGAGGCGGTGCTGGCAGCCGGCGTGCCGCTGGGCTTGGAACTCACGGGTCTGGGCGCGCGCGACAGTTTGCGGCTCGAGGCGGGCTTTCCGCTCTATGGCCACGAAATCACCGAGCGGATCAATCCTCTCGCCGCTGGCCTAAGCTGGGTGGTGAAGTTCGACAAAGGCCCCTTCATCGGCTCCGAGGCGTTGCAAGCCGAAAAGCAACGCGGTCCGGCCAAGAAAATTGTATTTTTCAAAACCGGTGATCGCCGCATCGTTCGCGCCGGTGCCACGGTGATGAACGGCATCGGGGAAGAGGTGGGTGCGGTGGTTTCCGGCACGCTGTCACCGATTCTTAACGAAGCGATCGGTTCGGCGTTAGTTGATGCCGCGGCGGCACAAGAGCTGCTTTTGGTTGATATCCGCGGGGTCAAATTGAATTTGCATCTCGTCAAACCACCTTTCGTTTCCCTACAGAAAAGCTGAATTTCTTTCGCATGAGCAATATTCCCTCTGATCTAAAATACGCCAAATCCCATGAGTGGCTGAAAGTCGCCGCTGACGGCACCGCCCTCGTGGGCATCACCGACTACGCCCAAAACAGTTTGGGCGACATCACTTTTGTCCAGCTCCCCAAAGTGGGCGCCGGGCTGAAAGCCGGCGAGACTTTCGGCGTCGTCGAGTCGGTGAAAGCCGCCTCGGATGTTTACGCTCCCGTGGCCGGCACGGTGCTGGAAGTGAACAAAGCCCTCGATGCCAATCCCGAGAAAGTAAATCAGGATTCTTACGCCGAAGGTTGGATGCTGAAACTCCAGCTCGCCAATCCGGCCGATGTGAGTGCGCTGCTTTCTCCAGAAGATTACGGCAAAGTGATCGGCTGAGTGGGGGCGGGGCGGGGCCGGGCAGGGCGTGGATGTTAGTCAGCCTCACCTGATGATTGGATTGATCGGGCGGGGCTGTAGTCCGCAACGCCTCAGATATCCTGATTCCGCAGAATTAGGGTGAGCTCAATTACGCCGCGAATCGGGATAAAATATAATTAATCCCAGCGTCCCTAAAGATTTGGACTTTAGTATTTGGGCTTTAGGTAGCGCGAACCCTCCGGGTGAGCTGCGGCTCGGCGGGACGCTGCCGAGTGTCGCTTACGCTCGGTAACGCCCTACCAGCGGAATCCTGTTTCAATAGTCCAATTATCAAGGGACGTTGGTATAACGCGGAGAACGCAGTGAGCGCGGAGTCTGACGTGATGGGGATGTGGCGCGGGTCTCAGGATTCATCGCGCATGCCCTCTGCGGTGGTGGAACCCGACCTCTGTGGGCGGGTTTTGCTACGAGAACCGGCACCCAGCGTGCATGTAGCCTCGTTTGAAGACGCAGCCCGAAAACGGGGGCGCAAGACACCGCGCTTTCGCCTGCGGCTCAAACGCGGCTACACTTCGGCACCCAGCGCGCCCGGAGGCCACGCTCCACCTCGATACAGTTCAGCCGGTTTGCGGCGTGACGGGCTCAGCTCGTGACGGCTGCCAGTGCCGCGACCAAGGCCTCATGGGAAAACGGTTTCGCCAGCACCTGATGTGCGCCCATCGCTTTCGCCACGGCCAGAATATCTTTGGCGTTCAAGCGTCCGCCACCAGACATAGCGATGATCTTCACGTCTGGACGTTGGCGCCGGAGGGTGATGATGGTTTCGATACCTTCTTTGTTGGGCATGATCAGGTCAGTCAGCACCACATCAAAGGCCGTCTTTTCGTGGAGGCGTATCGCCTCGTCGCCATCGCGGGCTTCGGCCACGACATGGCCGAGGCGCTGCAACGTGATTCGGAGGGTTTTCCGTAAGGAATCGTCATCATCGATGAGGAGGATTTGGGGCATGGGAGTATGATTAGCGTTGGCCCGCTAACACTTGATGCACGGCCTGACTGAGAGATTCAACCGTAAAGGGCTTGAGCAGCACTTGCTGAATTCCCAGGCCCTTGATCACTTCCTTGGTATCTTTATCGATGTAGCCCGAGTTCAGAATGATCGGAAGGTCCGGCCGGAGGTGCCGGATTTCCTGGGCGAAATCGAGGCCGGACATTTCGGGCATGGCGAGATCGCTGATGACCAAATCGAAATCGTTAGGATTCGCGCGTAACGCGGCCAAAGCTGCCTTGCTGGAGGTGAACGCCGAAACGACGTAGCCGGCCCGCTCAAGGATAATTGTCCCGAGGCGGACCAACGGCGGCTCATCATCCACGAGCAAAATCCGCTCGTGATTCCCCTGCGGGCTACGGCTGAGCGTACTCGTTTTCTGCTCAACCTCGGTGCCGGCATATTCTGGAAAATACAATTGGAAGGTCGTGCCCTGGTTTAGTTTGCTGTGGATGATGATCGCGCCGTGGTGGCTCTGCATGATGCCGTGGACGACGGCGAGACCGAGGCCGCTGCCTTCGCCCGGTCCTTTGGTGGTGAAGAACGGCTCGAAGACCCGGACGAGCGTGGCTTGGTCCATCCCGCAACCGGTGTCGGCGACCGTCAGCCGGATATGGGGTCCGGCCTTCAGTTCCTGATGCGTGTGGACGAACTCGGCCTCGACGTGGATTTTTTCGACGTGAACTTCCAGCCGCCCGGATCGGCTCTGCATGGCATGCCAGGCATTCGTGCAAAGATTCACGAGCACCTGATGAATCTGCGTGGGATCGGCCATCACCAGTGACGCATTATTTTCCATGACGGTTTTGATTTCAACCGTGGTGGGGATCGTGGCGCGTAACAAATTGAGTGCTTCCGTCACGATGGTTTGCAACCGCACGGGGCGGTGCTGCGTGCCGTGCTGCCGGCTGAAGGTAATGATCTGCCGGACGAGATCGGCGGCGCGGTGGGTGCCTTGGAGGACGGCGTCCAGATGCTCCTGCAAATCCGGCCGGTCCGCCGCGTCGGCTTTGGCGAGCTGGGTGTAACCTTTGACGGCGGCGAGGATGTTGTTGAAATCATGCGCGATGCCGCCGGCAAGCGTGCCGATGGCTTCCATCTTTTGCGCCTGACGGAACTGCGCTTCGAGCTCCCGGTGCGCGGTGATGTCTTCCGCCACGCCCACGATGCGCGTGACCGTGCCCGCTTCATCCCGAACGGAAAACGCCTTGTCGTGGATCCAGCGCAGCGTGCCGTCCGGACGGATGATCCGGTATTCTTCATCGTAGGTCCCGAGTTGCTGCTTGGACCGCGCCTCGCGGACGCGTTCCCGATCTTCCGGATACACGGTCTCGATCCAGGTGGACGGTGAGTCGTAGAGACTCCGGCAGGTACGGCTCCAAATCTTTTCGTAGGCCGGACTCACATAGAGCACGTTGTCAGTGATGGCATCACTGATCCAAAACACTTCCTCGATGTTTTCCGTCAGCTGGCGGAAGCGCGCCTCGCTTTCGCGCAAGGCGGCATCGGTCTCCAGTCGCTCGGTCAGATCGATCGCCGTGCCCCCAAGAAAGCGCGCACCCTCGGGATTGGTGAAGATAAACTTGATCGATAGCCAGTGCCGCATCCCGGCAGGCGTGGATACGTCCTCATAGGTTTCGGCCTGCGCGCCCGAGGCAAAGATGGCGGCGTCGTATTCGTGCAGCCGTTGGGCCACTGCGGGTGGGAAGTGCTCAAAAACAGTCTTGCCCTGCATCGCCTGCGCCGTGGTCTGGAACACGCGTTCGTAGGTCGGGTTGACGTAAGTGAAGCGGCCGGCTTCATCTTTGATGAAGGTGATCACGGGCGATTGCTGCATGAAGGCGCTGAAACGGGCTTCGCTCGCTTGGAGCGCCAGTTCCGCCTGCTTGCGCTCGGTGATGTTGCCATGCATGACGACCGCGCCCTCGGTGCGGTCGTCATACAGCGGGGTGGCCATGAGCCGGAACCAGCGCTTTTCCTGCGGCGAATGGCAGGGGTATTCGATCGATAAAAAGGAGCGCGAACCGGCCAGCAGCTCGCGTAACCCTGTGGCGATCTGGCGCGACTCTTCCGCGCAGTTGCCAGCCGCGAGTTCGCAAATCCGGACATAATTTTGGCCGACAAAAAAGTCCTGGCTCCGCGCGGCATTGGCCGAGGCGAAGCGCCGCCAGCTTTCGTTCACGGCCAAAATGGTCCCCTCCCGATCAAGCAGCGCGATGTGTTCGGGCAGCGCATTGAGAATGACGGCTTGGGTGTCGGCCGCCTTGCGCCGCGCCGCTTCCGCCTGTTTGCGCTCGGTGATGTCCTGTAGCGATCCGACCAGTCGCACGACCTTGCCACTGGCATCACGCTCCGGGTAGCCCAAGGCGTGGTAGGAGCGTTGCTCGCCGGTCGGTCCGATCCGATGCAGCTCTAAATCATAGGGCACGCCGTCTGCGATGGCTTGGGCTACGGCCGCATAGAGGCGTTGGGTATCTTCGGGGGTGTAGAGCTCTTTTTGTCCCTCAAGATTGGGCGCGCCCAGGGCTGGATCACGGCCAAAGAAACAGAAGAGTTCCGCCGACCAAGTCGTGAGGTTGGTTGGAATATCCCATTCCCAGCTTCCGGTATGCGCGATGCGCTCCGTCCGTTCCAACATCATTTGGCTGCGCCGCATGGCGGTTTCCGCGGCTTTTTGCTCAGTGATGTCGCGGGCGATGCCGAATAACGTCTGCGCTTCGGTCACGGGAAAAGCGTTCCACTGGAGCCAGCGATACGAACCATCCTTGTGCCGGTAGCGATTTTCAAAGTGGAGGACGGTCTGGCCATCCACGAGTTCCTGGCCGACGTTGTTCGAGGCCGGGTGATCCTCAGGATGGACAAAGTCGAGCCACGGCCGGCTGGTCATTTCCGTGGCGGTCCAGCCGAGGGTGCGATTCCACGCCGGGTTTACCTGAGTGAAATAACCTTCGTAATTGGCCACGCAGATCAGATCGGTCGAGAGGTTGAAGAGCCGGTCGCGCTCCGACTCCGCGTGTTTGCGCGCGGAGATGTCGCGCACGAAGCCGACCATGCGGGTGATGTTCCCGGCGGCATCCAGTACGAAGTAGCCCTCGTCCTCGGCGTAAGCATAAGAACCGTCTTTGCGGCGCACGCGATATTTCTGCGCAAAGGCGGTCTTGCTGGGGATGACCCGCTCGATCTCGTGGTTGAACGCGTCGCGGTCGTCGGGATGAATCAGCGCCAGCCAATGCGCCAGTCCGCCGGCCATTTCGTCCAGCGCAAGGCCAAGAATTTGCTCGCTGGCCCCGGCGTAGGTGACCGCGTTCGTGACCGGGTTCCAGTCATAGAGCAACTGGCCGCTCGCATTGATAGTGGCATGGTAACGGTTTTGCCATTCAATGATCGCGGTCTCCGCCTGTTTGCGCGCGGAGATGTCCACCGTGAGGCCGCGCAATGTCACCGGCTGGCCGTTTTCCGACACCACGGTGACGATGTCGCGCAACCAGATGGTTCGGCCATCGGCGGCCAGCATGCGGTACTCGAACTCGTGGTCGCGATTCGCCTGCGTGCAGGAGACGCAGTAACGGACCGCCGTTTCGCGATCTTCCGGATGGATGTGATCGGCCCAGAAGGTGGGTTCCTCAATCCAGCGCGCCAAAGGATAACCCAGTAAGCGCTCGGCCCGGGGGCTGACGAAGGTGTATTGAAATGTGACCGCATCCGCTTCCCACACGATGCCGTCCACCGAGTGCATGAGGGAAGTCAGATGCTCCTCGCTTTTGCGCCAGGCCGCTTCGGCCTGTTTGCGTTCGGTGATGTCCACGATCACGGCGCGACATTCCTGTTTGTCCGGGGAGAGCGTGGCGTCGATCTGCACCATCCGCCGGGGTTGGACTTCATTGGCCAGTATCACTGCGCAGGAGAGATCACGCACGCCGTCAAAAACCTGCTGCAGGAAGATTTGCAACTTGGCCAGATCGGCCTGGTCGACAAAAAAGCTGAGGGGCTTGCCCAGCAGGCGCGTCCGTTCGAGACCCAGTAGGCTCGCACCGGGTGGATTGGTTTGGGTGATCGTGCCGGCGCGGCCCAAGGTGATGTAGGCGACGGGGGCGAAATCGTAGAGGTCGGTGTAGCGCGCGGCCGTTTCTTCCAGTTGCGCCTGGGATTTGCGCAGTTCCTCATTCTGCATTTCCAGTTCGATCTGGTGGACCTGCAGCTCGTGGAGCAACCGCGCGTTTTGTTCTTCGGTCGGATGGTTGCTGGCCGTTGGCTGCTGTTGGTTCAATCGCGCCTCCGCCAGGCGGCGCAGTTCGGCGGCGTTCGGCGGTGAGTTCGGTTTCATGTTATGATGGGCGCTTTAACGACGAATGACCTAGCGAGGCGGAGCGGCAACAAACCCAGCCAAGCCAACTCACCTGTTTACCACGGATTACATCGATAGCACGGATAAAAGCCGGGCGGAATAATTTTTCCCATCCGGGTTTTCGTGGCCCCAATGATTTTCTCCTTCGGTAGCGACGGTTGCCCCCAAACGCTAATTGCGCGCGCAGCCCACCTGCTCCATGGCGGTTGAGGTCAACCGCCGCGACCAATCACTGAAGCAGAAACTGGCGTGGGTTTACCACTCAGGGGATTCATCAAATGATGAATCCTTGGCGGTGAGACTGCGCCTGTCCTGCCAGCCGTAGCCTTGACGAAGGCTGGTCGTCTCCGTCGTGGGGTTCCGGGATGCCGGCTGATCGCAGGCAGGAGATTTTGCAGGTTCAGACATCCTGATCCCGATGAATGAGGGTGAGCTCAACTTCGCCGCGAATCGGGATAAAATACATTCAACGCGGAGGACGCGGAGAGCGCGGAGCCTGATGTGCTTTTACTTCGCGTCCTTCGCGTTAAAATATCTGGTTGGTTTTGGACTTGGGGTAGGGCGGATTATCCCTAATCCGCCCTTCGGTGATTTTAGAAACTCAATGCGCTTATCACATTCGCGGCGGGTTAAGGATAGCCCGCCCTACCGCCAGCCGAAGTCCACTCATAGTGATCCGTGTAATCCGTGGTGAAATTTTTCGGGGATTGGGGTAGGCCGGGCTTTGTGGGATCAGCTTTCTTGACCACGGATTACACTGACAATTTCTGTATCAAGCTGAGTTCGATTCCCCTCTCGCCCTCGTTGCCCGGGCTGGGTTCAGGATGTCGGAACCTTGGCGAAGGCTGGTCTTTGCCTGTCGAAATTGGATGGCTCGCTCCGTAGTAGGCGGCGCGCTCGCTGCGCTACGTTGCGAGACAAGCTCGCAACCTACGGGAGCCCATCAAGCCACGGTCGTTCTGCTGGCCAGCAGAACGAGACAAGCTCGCAACCGACAACCGCACTCAAGCCCACAGGCCCATAGACCCATAGACGAATGGTGCTAAGTTAAGCGGTAGGTTCGTCGACTGCCTGACGTTTCGTCTGCGATGATTTGCTGCGGAATTTCGTCGGGCCGCCCCTGGTGGGCGAGCCGTTTCCGGTGCGCCCTCCGGCACGGCCACAAGGGCCGGCCCTACATGCCTCATGCAAAATAGTTGGCCTGATCACGCATGGTAGCATGACGACCAACCTCCTTAACTTAGCGCCATTCGACCCATAGGCCCATAGGTCTGTGGCTACCCCAACGCGCCAGCCCCGCAATAAGGGAATAGCCCGTGATGTGTCGAAGTAAGCCGCGAACTCAAGCAAGTCGTGAGGTTGCATTGCGAATGATGCACCCTCGTGGATAACCACCCCTCACAAAATCAGCATCGCGTCGCCGTAGCTGAAGAAACGGTATTCGCGGGCCACGGCTTCAGCGTAGATTTCTTTCAGCCAGGCGATGCCGTCGGTCGAGCCGGGCGTGAGAAACGCCGAGACGAGGCAGAGCAACGTGGAGCGGGGCTGATGGAAATTCGTGATGAGGCAATCGATGCCGGCGAATTGTCGCGGCGGATAAATATAGATGTCTGCCTCCGCTAAGACTGCGGTGAATGCGTTGGCTGGGAGTTTCGTCGCGAGATAATGCTCGATCGTCCGCACCGTCGTCGTGCCCACTGCGATCCGCCGGCCGGTGGGGGAGGCGAGGGCGCGCTGGGTGCTCACCGGAATCTCGTAGACTTCGCGATGGATGGCGTGGTCTTCGATGTGCTCGCTCATAATCGGGCGAAATGTTCCGAGACCCACATGCAACGTCAGGTCGGCGAAGGCGATGCCGCGCGTGGCCAAATCAGCCAGCAATTCCGGCGTGAAGTGCAGGCCGGCGGTCGGTGCGGCGGCGGCGACTTGATGGCCACGATCCGCGTAGACGGTTTGATAACGTTCGCGATCCTGCGCGCGCTGAATTTCGTCTGGTAGGCGTGGGTTGGTCGGCGTTGGAGTGGCATGGGTCTCCTGACCCGTGTGGTTTACGTCCACGGGTCGGGAGACCCGTGCCACTTCAGGATCCAAGCCATCGCTTTGGGGCAGGCTCCTACTGGAGAAATCCCGCTGGATGTACGGCGGCAGCGGCATCTCACCAATACGGTTGGCGACTTCGAGGATGTCGCCGGCCGTCGTTTCAAACGCCACTCGCACCGTGCCGTCGGCGGTTTTTTCGCGGACAGTGCCGGTAAAAAATCCGGGCAGGCCGAACGTCGCTCCGACGCGAAGTTTTTTGCCGGGGCGGAGGAGGCACCACCATTCCTCCTTCGCCAAGGCTTCGGAGGACAGATCTTCAGTATTTGAATCGGAAGGTGGAACCCGGCCTTCCGCCGACGCCGAGGCTATGACGGACATGCCGGACGGGTTTGTTTGATTTATGTCGGAAGAAACGCGCCCGGAGGTCGCGTTCCACCTTGTTGCAGCGGGCCTCAGGAGCAGGCACTCGACCTGTCCGCCGGTCGGGCGTTGGGCGTGAAGCCGGGCCGGAATAACGGCGGCGTTGTTGCGAAAAAGCGTGTCACCGGCCCGCAAATACTCAGGCAAATCACGAAATTGCCGGTGTTCGATCCGTCGCTCGGCCCGGTGCACCACAAGCAGGCGCGAGTCGTCCCGCCGGGCGACCGGGCACTGGGCGATAAGGGATTCCGGGAGCGAATAATCAAAAACGTCGGTCTTCAAGGATGGGGAGTGAGGGAGAGTGGAGCCACGGGTTCAAATAGGAAAGTGGGGATGATGGCGGCGAGAGTGATGCCGTGGGTAGGTGGCGCGCTGGTCGCGTTCTGCTGGCCAGCAGAATGGCGTGACGAGCACACCACCTACGACAAACCAATATAGACAGCCGAAAATCGGGGAGAAACACCCCTCATAAAAAAGATAAAGTTAGCGTTGACGAGTGTCGTTGTACGACTATCAAAAGCATCTTCGCAGAAATGACCACCTTCGCTTCAAAGTTCCCCGTCACTGTCATTACCACCCTTATTATTGTGGTCGTCGTACTGCTTACCCCCAACCAAGGGCGGCTCTCCTAACTTTAATTCCAACGAATTTAAACAAAGGCCGCCCCAAAAAAGGGCGGCCTTTGTTTTTTCACTCGATGAACAGCCAACGCTCCTGTAACCATAACCTTTCCGTCCGCTCATCTCGCGTGCGGAATTGAACTCCTCATGACCGACTTAAGGCAACATCACCGCCCCAGCCCCGAAGGCCCGCCACGCGCGTCTGCTCGCGCTGCGCTCCCATCGGACAAATTGACGGGTGATGATTTGAAGAAACCGTTGGGTAGTGTCGCCCGCCCCGTTTCTTCCGCCGCTTATGACGCCCACACTTCTTAACTTTTTTTAAACCAACGAAACTACAAGGGATCTTTATGAAACTCACCGGAGCAGAAATTATTTGGGAATGCCTCATCCGCGAAGGCGTGGATGTCGTCTTCGGCTATCCCGGCGGCGCGATCTTGCCCGCTTACGATGCGATGACAAAATATCCGCAGGTCCACCACGTGCTCGTCCGTCACGAGCAGGGTGCCACGCACATGGCCGACGGCTATGCACGCGCCAGCGGCAAAGTGGGCGTCGCCATCGCGACCTCCGGTCCCGGCGCGACCAACATGGTCACGGGCATCGCCACCGCGATGATGGATTCCTCGCCCATCGTGTGCATCACCGGTCAGGTTGGCTCGAAGGCCATCGGCACCGATGCGTTCCAAGAAACCGACGTCACTGGCGTCACGATCCCGGTCACGAAACACAATTATCTCGTCACGAAACCCGACGACATCGCCCGCGCGATCCGCGAAGCTTTCTATATTGCCAAGAGCGGACGTCCCGGTCCGGTCCTCGTCGACATCACGAAGGATGCGCAACAACTCTCCTGCGAATTCGATTGGGAGTCCGCCGCGCCGAAACTTCCCGGCTACCGTCCCGATCTCCGCGCTTTGCCGAGCGAATATCAAAAAGCCCTCGAGCTCATCAACACTGCCAAGCGTCCGTTGATCCTCGCCGGCCAAGGTATTCTCAAATCCGGCGCCACGGCCGAGGTGCTGAAATTGGCGCAAAACGCCAACATCCCGATCGCCGTGACCTTGCTCGGGCTCGGCGTCATCCCCGCGTCGTGCGAACACAATCTCGGCATGATGGGCATGCACGGTGAAGCGTGGGTCAACGAAGCCATCCAGCAGGCCGATCTCCTGATCGCCCTCGGCATGCGCTTCGACGACCGCGTGACCGGCAATCTCAAAACCTACGCGCAGAACGCGAAAAAAATCCACGTCGAGATCGATCCGTCCGAAGTGAACAAGAACGTGCCCGTGGACGTCGCGCTCATCGGCGATCTCCGCGAAATCCTCGAGGAACTGCTCCCGAGCGTGAAAAAAACCACCCATCCCGAGTGGTGGGCCACCATCAATCTCGGCAAGGGCGACGCCGCCGTGCGCGACATCCAAGCGTTGCCTGACAGCGGCCATCTCTACGCCGCGCATGTCATCAACGATCTCTGCCACTTCACGCAGACATTGAAGAAGGACACCATCGTCGTCACCGACGTCGGCCAGCACCAGATGTGGGAAGCCCAGTATTTCCGTCACGAAAAACCCCGCTCGCTCATCACGTCTGGCGGTCTCGGCACGATGGGCTTTGCGCTTCCCGCCGCCATCGGCGCGAAGTTTGCCTGCCCCGAAAAAGATGTCTGGGTGGTCGTCGGCGACGGCGGTTTCCAGATGACCTCCTGCGAATTGGCCACGGCCGAGCAGGAAGGCATCAAGGTGAACGTCGCCATCATCAACAACTCCTTCCTCGGCATGGTTCGCCAGTGGCAGGAATTTTTCTACGACAAACGCTACGCTGCCACCCCGATCACGGGTCCGGATTTCGTGAAGCTCGCTGAGGCCTACCGTCTCAAGGGGCTCCGCTGCAACAAGCGTTCCGACGTGAAATCTACCGTTGAGAAAGCCCTCGCCGCCAAGGAAACGGTCGTGATCGATTTCGTGGTCGAGAAAGAAGACACTGTTTTCCCGATGGTGCCTGCCGGTGCCGCTCTCGATAAGATGATCCGCCGTCCGAAGCAGGACGTTATGCTCGAGTCCGGTTCCGACAAGGACTGGGAGATGCCCTCGTCCACGTTGCCCAACGTCTTCGCCGAAGCGAAAGCCGAGGCCGTCGCCCTCAACAGCCGCGGCAAGAAAGCCGCCAAGCCCGCCAAGCCCGCGAAGGTCACCAAGCCCGCCAAGCCCGCGAAAACTCCGGCCCGCAAGGCCGTCGCGTCCAAATCCGCCAAATCCAACCGCCGCTAAACCACTACTCCCATGGCTAAACATACTCTCATCGCCTATGTGGAAGACGTACCCGGCGTGCTCAATCGCATCGCCTCGCTCTTCCGCCGCCGCAATTTCAACATCGATTCGCTCACTGTCGGCCGCACCGAGCAGCCGGGCGTTTCTCGCCTGACCGTCGTGGTCGAGGCGACCGAGCACGGCGCGCGCCTCGTCGAGGCCAACCTCTACAAGCTCGTCAACGTGCTCCGCGTCGATGACCTCACCCACAAGGACGCGCTCATGCGCGAACTCGGCCTCGTGAAGGTCACCGTTACGCCCAACACGCGCGCCCAAGTCTTGCAGCTCGTCGATGTTTTCCGCGCCCGCGTCGTCGATGTCGATGAACTCTCTATCGTCATCGAGGTCACCGGCACGCCGGATAAGATCGGCAAGTTCGAACTCGTGCTCCGTCCCTACGGCATCACCGAAATGGTCCGCACCGGTTCCGTGGCGATGGCCCGTGGTCACGAGACCATGAGTGCCAACCCGCCGCTCGTCCCCGCCGTGCTTGCCCCCGATCACGCCCATGACTCCGGCATTTCGATGTCCGTCTGACGCGGCCCATCTCAAATCTGCAATTTAAAATCTCAAATCCCTAAAAACAACATGGCTAAAATCTACTACGACAAAGATGCGAATCTCTCGCTTATCCGCGGCAAAAACGTCGCGATCATCGGCTACGGCTCCCAGGGCCACGCCCACGCGCTGAACCTCAAGGACAGCGGCGTTACGGTCCAAGTGGGCCTTTCCCCCAAGAGCAAATCCGTCGCGAAGGCCAAGAAAGTCGGCCTTACCGTCGGCACCGTCGAAGCGGTCTCCGCTTGGGCTGATGTCATCATGATGCTCGTGCCCGATCACGTGGCTGCCCGGCTCTATCGCGAGTCCGTCGCCCCGCACATGACCGCCGGCAAGATGCTGATGTTCGCTCACGGTTTCAATATCCGCTTCAACGGCATCGTGCCGCCAAAGGACGTCGACGTCACCATGATCGCCCCGAAGTCCCCCGGCCATCGCGTGCGCGAAGTGTTTCAAGAGGGCGGCGGCGTCCCCGGCCTCATCGCCGTTTATCAGAACGCCACCGGCAACGCCAAGAAGCTCGCGCTCTCCTACGGTCGCGGCATCGGCTGCACTCGCGCCGGCGTACTCGAGACGACTTTCAAGGAAGAGACCGAGACCGATTTGTTCGGCGAACAGGCCGTGCTTTGCGGCGGCTGCGCCGAGTTGGTGAAGGCCGGTTTCAAGACCCTCGTCGATGCCGGCTACCAGCCCGAGATCGCCTACTTCGAGTGCATGCACGAGTTGAAGCTCATCGTCGATCTCATGTATCGCGGTGGTCTCAACTACATGCGCTATTCCGTCTCGGACACCGCCGAGTGGGGCGATTATGTTTCCGGCCCGCGCGTCGTCACCAAGAAGACGCAGGCGGAAATGAAACGCATCCTCAAGGACATCCAGACTGGCAAATTCGCCAAGCGCTTCATGGACGAGAACAACAAATATGGCCGCAAGACCATGGACAAGTTCCGCAACAAAGAGCGCGGCCAGAAGATCGAAGTCGTCGGCGCCAAATTGCGCGCGATGATGCCGTTCTTGAATCCGATCACGATCAGCAAGTGATCGTGAAGTGAAAGTGAATGTGAATGTGAAAGTGAGAGTGAAAACACCATGAACGCCCGCACAAAATTAATGACTTTCGGCGCCTACTCCAAGGCGCTGGAGCTCTTTGATTTTGTCGTGGCGGACATGGCGTTTCTCGCCCCGCATCGAAGTTGCGAGCGGCTGATGGGACAGCAGTTGGCCAGCGCCGACTCCATCCCCTCCAATATTGAGGAAGGTTACGGTCGTGGGACCAAGAAGGAGTACTGCCAGTATCTAATCATCACCCGTGGCTCCGCGCAGGAAACTGTCGGCCGCTACCTACGACTTAGACACTGGCTGCCAGCCGACTTGCCCGCGATCCGCGTCGCCCTATGCGACGAAATCATCGGCATCCTGACAGCCAGTATAAAAAAGCTGCGCCTCCAGTTAGCCGCCACGAAATAACTCCGTCCACCTTCACTCTCACTTCTCTCATGTCCTCTTCCTCTCAAAATTACGTTCGAATTTTCGACACCTCCCTCCGCGACGGCGAGCAAGCTCCCGGCGCGTCCATGACCTCGGCTGAAAAGCTCGAGGTTGCCCGCACCTTGGCGCGCCTCGGCGTCGATGTGATCGAGGCCGGGTTTCCCGCCGCGTCACCCGACGACTTGGCTGCCGTGCAAACCATCGCGGCCGAAGTCGGCCAAGTATCCGTCGAGGGCCGCCCGCAATCCGAGCCGCCGATCATCTGCGGTCTCGCGCGTTGCACCAAAAACGACATCGACGCCGCTTGGAACGGCGTGAAGGGCGCGAAACATCCGCGCATCCACACGTTCCTCGCCACGAGCGATCTTCACTTGAAGCACAAGCTCCGCATGACGCGCGAGGAGATGACTGCGCGTGCCGTCGAGATGGTCGGTTACGCCCGCTCGCTCTGTGCGGACATTGAATTTTCCCCCGAAGACGCCGGCCGCAGCGATCCGCAATTTCTCTACCCGGTGCTCGAAGCCGTCATCAAAGCCGGCGCGACCACGCTCAATATTCCCGATACCGTCGGCTACACGATGCCCGACGAGTTCGGTGCGCTCATCGCCGGCATTATCCAGCACACTCCCGGGGCGAAGGACGTGACGATCTCCGTGCATTGCCACGACGATCTCGGGATGGCCGTGGCGAATTCTCTCGCCGGTCTCCGCGCCGGAGCGCGCCAGGCCGAATGCACGCTCAACGGCATCGGCGAACGCGCGGGCAATTGCTCCCTCGAAGAACTTGTGATGGTGCTCCGCACGCGCAAGGACAAGGTCGGTCTCGAAACCAGCATCGATGCCACGCAACTCTGTCGCGCGAGCAAACTCATTTCCCGCTGCACCAGTTATCCCGTGCCGCCCAACAAGGCCATCGTCGGCGCCAACGCGTTCGCGCATGAGTCCGGCATCCACCAGGACGGCATGATCAAGAACGCGCAGACCTACGAAATCATGAAGCCCGAGGATGTCGGCGCGGCGCAGACGATGCTCGTGCTCGGCAAACATTCCGGCCGGGCGGCGTTTTCCAAGCGGCTCACAGAGCTCGGCTATTCGCTCGAAGGCGGCGCGTTGAATAAAGCTTTCGAGGAATTCAAGAAGCTCGCCGACCGCAAAAAATCCGTGCACGACGCGGATCTCGTCGCGCTCGCCTCCGACGAGCGCACGACGGTGCCCGAACTCTGGGCGCTCGATAATCTCCAAGTGATTTGCGGCACGACCGGTTTGCCCACCGCGACCGTACGTCTTCGTGATTCCGATGGGAAAATGCACGTGCACGCTTGTGTCGGCACCGGTCCGGTCGACGCCACGTACAAGGCCATCGACGCCATCGTCAACACGCCGGTCACGTTGCTCGAGTTCGGCATCAACGCCGTGACCGAGGGCATCGACGCGCTCGCCCAGGCCTCGGTCCGCGTCCGGCACGACGACCAGCGCGCCAGCCACGGCCACGGTGCCGACACCGACATCGTGGTCGCCAGCGCCAAGGCGTACCTCGCGTCGCTCAATCACGTGCTCTCGCGCCCGCCTACGGGCCGCGCCCAGCATCCGCAGAAAAACTCCACCAACCCCCCGGTTAACGCCTAAGGCCGCCCATGTCCGCCTCCACCCAGTCACCTCTCGTTGAAGTTTTCGACACCACACTGCGCGACGGTTCCCAGCGCGAGGGCATCTCGTATTCCGTCGACGACAAGTTGCGCATCGCGCGCAAGCTCGACGATCTCGGGGTGATGTTCATCGAGGGTGGCTGGCCGGGCTCGAATCCCAAGGATGCCGCATTCTTCGAGCGGGCCCGCACGGAAAAATTCAAACATTCCCAGTTGGTTGCTTTCGGCGCGACGCGTCGCGCCAAGCTCAAGCCGCAGGATGACGCCAGTGTTCGCGCGCTGGTGGATGCCGGCACTGAGGTTTGCTGCATCTTCGGCAAATCGTCGGTGATGCAGGTTGAGGAAGTCCTTCGCACCACCCTTGAGGAAAACCTCGCGATGATCACGGATACCGTTTCTTACCTGCGGGCGCAGGGGAAACGCGTCATCTATGATGCCGAGCATTTCTTCGATGCGTACGACGCCAACCCAGACTATGCGCTTCAAACGCTGTCGGCCGCACAGAAAGGCGGGGCGGAAACCATCACGCTGTGCGATACCAACGGCGGACACCTGCCGTGGCAGGTCGAGACAATCGTTAAGGCCGTCCTCGCGCATTGTGGTCCGGGCCAGCGCATCGGCATCCACGCGCACGATGACACCGGTTGCGGTGTGGCTAACAGTGTGGCGGCGATCCGCGTCGGCGCGCGCCATGTGCAGGGCACGATCAACGGCTATGGCGAGCGTTGCGGCAATGCCAACCTGTGCGTCGTCATTCCCAATATCGAATTGAAGCTGGGCCTGCGCGCGTTGCCGCCCGGGGCCTTGCCGCACTTGCACGAAGTGGCGCACTTCGTCGCCGAGGTCGCCAATCTCTCGCCCGATGAGCACATGGCTTACATCGGCAATAGCGCCTTCGCGCACAAAGCCGGCGTCCATGTTTCTGCCATGCAGCGGCACCCGTTCGCGTACCAGCACATCGATCCGACTCAGGTCGGCAATGCGATGCGCGTGGTCGTGAGCGAACTTTCCGGCCGGGCCAATCTGGTTTCCAAAGCCACCGAACTCGGTCTCACCGGACTCGATGATCAGACCGGCGCGAAAGTCGTCGAGCTGATCAAGTCGAAGGAAAGCGAGGGTTTCTCCTTTGAGGCCGCCGAGGCCAGCGTGGCATTGCTCGTTCGCCGTCTTGCCCCGGATTACCAACCGCTCTTCACGTTGCTGGATTACCGCAGCATGGTGAGCCGCCACGGGGATCGCCATATCGCCGAGGCCACCATCAAGCTTAAGATCGGTGACCACGAGTTGCATACCGCCGCCGAGGGCAATGGCCCGGTGAACGCCTTCGATCAAGCGATCCGCAAAGCGCTGCAACCGATGTTTCCGCAGGTCGCGCAAATCCAACTCACCGATTACAAGGTCCGCATTCTCGACAGCAGCAAGGGTACGCGCTCGGTGACGCGGGTGCTGATCGACTGGCACGACGGTCAGGAACATTACTGGAGCACGGTGGGCGCCAGCACCAACATCCTCGACGCCACCTGGCTCGCGCTAGCCGACGGCTACGAATATATCCTGACGCAACCTGCCAAGCCGGCCGCCGGCAAAACGGAGGCGAGCGCGTGAGTCTTCGTGCCGATATCGGTAGGGGCCGTTGCCCTCAACGGACCTGCGGCAATGGCGCTTGAGCGCAAGCGCCGCTAACTAATACCCCCAAACTTAATTTATTTTTCTACATGAACGCAAAAATCGTCTTACTGCCGGGTGACGGCATCGGTCCTGAAGTGGTGAATGAAGCGCGCCTCGTGCTTGATGCCGTGGCGACGCTTTTCGGTCACACCTTTGAATACACCACGCACCTGCTCGGTGGGTGCGCCATCGACGCCACCGGCACCGCGATGCCTGACGCCACACTCGCTGCGTGCCAAGCGTCGCACGCCGTTTTGCTCGGCGCCGTCGGCGGGCCGAAATGGGATGACCCACAAGCCAAGGTTCGTCCTGAACAGGGCCTGCTCGCCATCCGCAAGGGCCTCGGGCTTTACGCGAACCTTCGTCCGGTCAAAGCCATCCCGGCTCTTGCCAAACTTTCCCCGCTCAAGCCCGAACGCGTGGCTGGGGTGGACTTCGTTGTCATTCGCGAACTGACCGGCGGTCTCTATTTCGGTCAGCCCAAGGGCCGCAGCGCGACGCCGGAAGGCGGCGAGCAAGCGGTCGACACTCTGATCTATACCGATGTGGAAATCCGCCGCATCGTGCGCCTCGCTTTCGAACTCGCGCGCGGTCGCCGCAAGCTCGTCACGTCGATCGACAAGGCCAACGTCCTCGAATCCTCCCGCCTCTGGCGCAAGATCGCCAACGAGGTCGCCCAGGAATTCCCCGACGTGAAACTCGAGCACCAGCTCGTGGATTCCGCCGCCATGCGCCTCATCACGCACGCCGCACAATTCGACGTGATCGTGACCGAAAATATGTTCGGCGACATTCTCACCGACGAAGCCGCCGTGCTCGTTGGTTCCCTCGGCCTGTTGCCCAGCGCCTCGCTCGGCGAAGGCAAACTCGGTCTCTACGAACCCATCCACGGTTCCGCTCCCGACATCGCCGGCAAGGGCATCGCGAATCCTACGGGCACGATTCTCTCTGCCGCGATGTTGCTGCGTCACTCGCTCGGTCTCGAAGCCGAAGCGCAGGCCATCGAAAAAGCGGTCAGCTCCGCGATCGACAACGGCAAACACACCGCCGATCTCGGCGCCGCCCAGCCGATCAACACCACCCAAATGGGCGCCGCCGTCCGCGAACGCCTCAAGCGCTGAGGCCGTTTTTTAGAGCTAATGATCATCCACCACCAGTCGTATTCCCGCCGCCCGCTCCGAAAGAAGCAGGAGTGCGGATTGTCTGGTCGTTCTCTTTTTAATCACAGAGTTCACAGAGAGGGCACAGAGTTTCACGGAGGGATTTCCTCGGTGTCCTCTGTGTTCCTCCGGTATTTTCTCTGTGACGAAAAATGCCTTGGAGTAATTCCCGTCTATGTCTGAAGCCACTTTCAATCTCGCCCGCCGGATGGAGCGGATGCGTCCCTCGACCATCCGCGAAATTCTCAAGGTCACCGCGCAACCGGAAGTCATTTCGTTTGCCGGTGGGTTGCCCGCGCCCGAATTGTTTCCGGTCGCAGAGATCAAGGCGGCGGCGGATTTTGTTTTGTCCCAGAACGGCGCCTCGGCTTTGCAGTACAGCGAGAGCGAAGGCTTCCGGCCCTTGCGCGAATGGATCGCGGCGGAAATGGGCACGCGCGGAGCCAAGACCCCAGCCGACGATGTCCTGATCACGAACGGCTCCCAGCAAGGTCTCGATCTGTTGGGCAAACTCTTCCTTAATCCCGGCGACGTGGTGTTGACCGAGAATCCCACTTACCTCGCAGCCATTCAGGCATTCCAAACTTACGAGGTGAATTTCGTGCCGGTGCCGACCGACAACGACGGCCTGATTCCCGAGACGCTGCCGGACCTGATCAAAAAGCACCGTCCGAAGTTTCTCTACACGATTCCCAATTTCCAGAATCCGACCGGCCTCACGCTGTCGGCCCCGCGTCGTCAGGCGCTCGCCAAGATCGCCGCCGAACATGGACTGACAATTCTGGAAGATGATCCTTATGGCAAATTGCGTTATCGCGGTGCGGAGATTTTGCCCGTCAAACACTGGGACACCGCCAATCGGGTGATCTATGCCAGCACCTTTTCCAAGACGATTGCGCCCGGTCTGCGGATCGGTTGGTTGGCGCTGCCGACTTCACTTTTTAATCAGACTCTGATTTTAAAGCAGGCTTCGGATCTGCACACCTCGAGTTTCGACCAGCGCGTGGCGCATACTTTCCTGACACAGAACGACCAGACCATTCATCTGGAGAAAATCCGCCGCGCCTACGGCGAGCGCTATGAAGTGCTCGATGCCACCCTGCGCGCCGAGATGCCCGCCGGTTTCACCTGGACGAAGCCCGAAGGCGGCATGTTCCTCTGGGTCACCGGCCCGCAAACGCTCGATGCGATGGAGCTGTTGCAGCGAGCCATCGTGCAGAAAGTCGCCTTTGTGCCCGGCCGGGATTTCTTCCCCGCCGATGCCGGAAAAAATTACCTGCGCCTGAACTACTCAAACTCCACCCCCGACCGCATCCGCGAAGGCGTGAAGCGGCTGGCAGCGCTTTGTCGCTGAGGGATTGAAGGTCGGACGCCAGAATGCTTTTTGTCACAGAGACGGCAGGAGTCGAACCGGAGGGCACGGAGTCGGACTGCTTCCGTGGTGGGCGTCGGTCTCCGTACCGACGCTGATTGCGCAGGTGGATCAGGCTTAGCCAAGGCCCAAGCATCATGATCTCGAGGAATTACGGTGAGCTCAATTTCGCCGCGAATCGGGATGAAATAAATTTAACGCGGAGGACGCGGAGAGCGCGGAGCTTGCCGTGATTGTCCTCCGTGTCCTTCGTGAGCTCCGCGTTATATTCGGTTGCCGAGCGTCGGTGCGGCGACCGACGCCCACCTCCGGCATATTCCCGTATCGGCCTTCACCTCTGAAGATCGGGCTCTCAGCTCTCGACCCTCGACTCTCGACTGTTCCCCCCATCAATCCTCACTCCCCGTCGTTGCCGATGGAGCTCGTCGCGCAGGCCGTCATCGCTTCATCGACGAGGGTGATTTCCTCGTCAGTCATCGGCTGCTTTGTGAGAAAGGACATGCCGTCTTCCGTGCGGCCGAAAAAATCGGACGCGATGGCGCGGCATTGGTCACAGTCGATGCAGGTGGAATCGACGTAGTACTTTCCGGTGATGTTTTGGGGGACGCGATCAGTGAGATTTGCCATAGTGGAATTGGATGGAGTTGTTGTACTCTACCTGTTCGTTCCGTTTCCGGCTCGGCACCGATTGATCAAGTCTCGGCGTTAATTGCTGGCGGTGCTGGCGGTGAAATTTCCGGCGTCGGGTGCGCTCCTTTCCACGAGGGAGAATCGCATAATCGACAGACGTCATTTAGCAGGGCTGGATAGGGGTGTGTGATACCATTTTCATTTGTTTTGAGACTTTTGTAGGGCCGGCACTTGCCGCCGTGCCGTCTTTCAGGTCTCGGCACGGCCACAAGGACCGGCCCTACTGTCCGATTTCAATACGTAAATGCTGTGCATCGTCTTCGCGGCTGGAACCACCGGGATTGCCGAGGAGAATTCACCAAAACGAACGGCCCAGCGGTCCATCCCTACCTGTCAGCCTAGCTCGTGAGCATTAATACGAAAGCGGGGGTAAAATCAGACCGTCGCTTCGATACGGTAGAATTTCCAGGTCGACCGGACTTGTTCGCCCACTCGGAACTCCGATTCGTATTGCTTGATGATGTTGCGCAATTCCCGGTGGCCGTAACGGCGGATTGGTGAAGCACCCACGCCGTGGAGCCCGCGCAATAACTCCAAGGCGGAGTCGTGCTGGAAGACTCGCTCGCTGCATTCACTGCGGGTTAAACGCAGTCCGGCTTCACGAATGGTTTCCTCCCAGAAACTCGGCGAATGCCAGACGAGGGGCGCCCAGCCTTGGGTGAGCTGGCGTAATTCCGGCAGGCTGCCCTCGACGAAAAAACCGGCGAGGATTTTTCCGTCGGCACGAAGCGTCTGCCGCCATGCATCCAAAACCGCGACGGGATCTTCCACCCACTGGAGCATACTGGCGCTGATGATCCAATCCCATGGGCCGGGCAGCGGTTGCTCCGCCGCCATGATCTGCCAGTCAATTTTGGGGAGTAAGTGCCGGCCTTCCTCGCACATTTCCGGGGACAAATCAGTCGCGACGTACTGACCGGCCCACGGCATCAGGCGTTGCGTGAACAGCCCGGTGCCCGCGCCGATCTCGAGTGTCGAGCCATTGCGCGACTCGGGTGCCCACTCGGCCAGCCACTCCGCCATGGCTGTCTGCACGTGGGCAAACCGACGGTAGTGCGGCGCGGCGCGCGAGAAACTGTGGTTGGCGAGCGGGTTCATTTCTGCAGTTCCTTCGCCCACGCGTGCAGCAATATTTCCGGATGATGGGTGGCACCGGACACCAAGCGCACGGCAGGATCGAGGCGCGCGAGCTGTTCACCATCGAGCAGGGCGTCGGCGGCGCCACATAACAATTTCCAACCGCTCGGAGCCGGCGGTAACACGGCCCCGATTTCCAGTCGGTGGAGGCCCCATTCGAGAGTCTCGAGGGAAATATCGCTACTCAACGCGGTTGGTATGCCGAGCCCGGCGCGTTGATAAAAATCGGTCAGCGCTGCCGCGCGATCCCGGCGCAACCAGCGGGATAAATATTTCACCTGCGTGTGCGGAATTTTTCCACCGAGATTCATTTCCTGGGCGAAGGCAAAAATCGGGGCCAGTAAGCCAATCTTCGTGCTCAAGCGCGAAACTCGTTCGGGATTTTCCAACATGAGCTGGGCACCGAGTGAGTAGCCGGTCAGCGCATCGAAGGGGCCGGCCTTTTCCAATCGTTCCCCGCTCTCTGGTCCGGGCTCGATGAATACATGCGTGGCTTCCGGGAAAATGGCGGCGACATAGTTCGCGAACCAGCTCGAGGGAACCGCCCAACCGAGCAGCCAGCCCATTTTCATCGGCGTTGTTTCCATTGGGTCAGAATCGTGATCACCCGGTTCAGATCTTCTTCGGTCAATGTTCGTTTCAACGAGAAGCGGAGCCGGCTCGTGCCCTCCGGCACGGTGGGCGGACGGACCGCGCCCGTGATGATGCCTTCGGCCCGCAACGCGGCGGCGAGTTCGACGGTTTCGGCGGCCGGCCCGACGTGGACGGGCACCACGGGAGAATCACCGTCGGGCACAATCCAGCCGGCATCGCGGAGACGCTGGCGAAATTCGCGCGACAATTTATGCCAAGCGGCTTGGTTGCGGGAGAGTTCTTTGACGCGGGCGAGGGCGGCGCTCGCGGCGGCGACGGCCGTGGGCGGCAGGCTGGTGGAATAAATAAATTCCCCGGCGTGATTGATCAGATGATCGCGAATCGCGGCGCTTTTGAAAACGGAATAGGCGCCGCCGGAGGCCAGAGTTTTCCCGAGCGTGCCCACCACAATATCAACCTGCTCGTGGACCCCGGCAGCGCGTGCGAGGCCGGCACCGCCCGGACCGTACCAGCCCAGAGCGTGGGCTTCGTCGACGACCCAAAAAAATCCATATTTCTTTTTCAGCGCCGCCATCTGTGCCAGGTCGGGGAAATCGCCATCCATGCTGAAGACGGATTCCGTCACCACAAAGGTCGGGCGTGATCCGGCTGCGATCAGTTCGGTTTCCAGCCGGGGCAGATCAAGATGGGGATAGCGTTTTACGCGCGCTCCACTGCGGAGCAGACCGGCGATCATGCTGTGATGGATCAACCGATCGGCCAGCACGACGTCGCCTTTTTCCGGCAGGGTGCCGAGGATCGCGGAGTTGGCCGCGTAGCCGCTGCTCCACAACAATCCATATTCGAAGCCATGCCACGCACAGAGCTCTTGCACGAGGCGCGCATGCGGTTCCTGCCATCCCGTGATCAGGGGAGAAGCCGAAGCCGAGGTGCCGTATTCCAAGGCAGCTGTCTGCACGGCGGCTCGCACCACCGGATCATGGGCGAGATCCAAGTAATCGTTGTCGGCGAGATTGAGGAGCTGGATCGAACGCTCGAGCACACGGAGTTGACGTCGGAGTCCGCGTTGATCGCGCTCCGCGAGCGCCGACATTGATCGCCGGGTGACGAAGTCGCCGGGCATTGCGGTCGGTCGTGGCGACGTTTCAGTGGCGATAAAATTGGCGAGGACTGCTTCGGGGTGTTCGGGCAGGTTTGCGCCCAAAGCCTGCGACGCCAACGGAGTGAGGCCGACTTGGTGCAGGCTGGTGCGATTGGAAACGGCGACGGCGGCATCGACTGGAGCCGTGGCGTTAAACCAAATTTTGGGACGCAGTCCGTGACTGCTCGCGTAGGCGTGAGCCAAGCGGGCTTGGTTAATCGCGCCGAGGCGATCCGGCACGACGAGGATCACTTCGTCGACGTCGGCTTGTTCGGCAAAGTCCGCCCAGTCGCTCCCGTTTTTATCCAGCGGTACGGCGATACCACCGGCTCCTTCGATGATGCGCCAGTCGCAGGCGGGGAGGGAATCATAGAGAGCGAGCAAGCGTGGCAGGGACAACTCTTCGCCGGCGGCCACCGCTGCCGCCAGTGGCGCGATGGGCGCAGCCAAGGAGATGCCCGTGATGGGCACGACGCCCGGGCAACTCGCGAGATGCAGCGCGCGCATTGCATCACCGTCAGCGAGCGACGCCTGGCCGCATTCGACGAGCTTGACGATTTGTACTCGCGCGCCCGTGCTCGCCAGCAGACGGGCCAGGGCACCGCACACTTGGGTTTTTCCGACCCCGGTGTCGGTCGCGGTAACCAGAACGCTACGCATATTTTTAGACGGCGGCGTTCGCGGGAGTGAGCGGGTGCATGCCGAGGCGCTCGAGCAATTGGAAATCGTCGGAGCGTTCCGGATTGGGCGTCGTCAGTAATTTATCGCCGAGGAAAATACTGTTGGCACCGGCGAGGAAACACAGCGCCTGTAATTCCGGACTCATCTCACGCCGGCCGGCGGAGAGACGCACCATTGCCTTCGGAATCAAAATACGCGCGAGGGCGATCACGCGGACAAACTCGAAGGGGTCAACCTTCGGCGTGTTGGCGAGAGGAGTACCGGCGACTGGGACGAGAGCGTTGATCGGAACCGAATCGGGTTGAGGATCGAGTTGGGCCAATTCGAGGAGAAGTTTCAGGCGATCTTCCACGGCTTCGCCCATCCCGAGAATGCCGCCCGAACACACTTCCAAACCGGCCGAACGAGCTGATTCCAGTGTGCGCAACCGGTCATCGTAAGTACGCGTCGTGATGATCTCAGGGTAGAACTCGCGCGACGTATCCAGGTTATGGTTGTAGACGCTGCAACCGGCATCTTTCAAGCGGTTGGCTTGCTGATCGTCGAGCATGCCGAGCGTGCAGCACACTTCGAGACCGAGACCGGCGACGCCTTGAACGGCGGCGAGGACGGAATCGAACTGCGGCCCGTTGTGCACTTCACGCCACGCGGCGCCCATGCAAAAACGGGACGCGCCGCCGGCCTTGGCTTGCTGCGCACTGGCGACGATATCTTCGACCACCATCAACGGTTCCGGTACGAGATCGGCGTGGTGATGCGAGGACTGCGGGCAATAGCTGCAGTTTTCCGAGCAGCGGCCGGTCTTGATCGATTGCAGCGTGCACAATTGGATCGCGGCCGGATCGTGATTGGCGCGGTGCACTTCCTGAGCCCGGAAGAGCAGATCAGGGAAAGGCAAGTCGTAGAGTGCTTTGATTTCGGTGAGGTTGAGCATGTTTTTCATGGGGAGGAGAGAGTGGGGAGGACGTCGAGCAGGGCGGCTTGGGTGCGTTCGACCAACAGCGTGAGCTCGGCCGGCGTGAGACAGAGCGGAGGAACGAGGAGCAGCGAATCGCCGAGCGGACGCAGGAGCAGGCCGTGCGCGCGGGCCCGGAGACACACTTGCAATCCGGCGCGCAACGCGACGGGGAAGGGCGTGCCGTCGGCTTGCGTCAGATCAAGGGCGGCGGCGTGGCCACGCTGCCGGATTTCAGATACGAAGGCGCAGTTCGCCAAGGTTTGCGTGAGGATAGAACCGAAGTGTCGCGACCGGGCGGCGATTGTGCCGTCGTCGATGAGCGGGCGAAGTTTGCGGATGTTGGCCAAGGCGACGGCGGCTGCGAGCGGATTGCCGGTGAAGGTGTGCCCGTGAAAAAAAGCGCGACCGCTGGCGTAGTCGCCGAGAAAGGCTTCATAGATTTCCTCGCGCACCAGCGTAGCGGCGAGTGGCAGGTAACCGCCGGTGAGTCCTTTCGCGAGACAGAGAAAATCAGGAACGACTTCTTCCTCGGCGCAAACGAACAGGGGTCCGACTCGGCCGAAGGCCACGAAGACCTCGTCGAGAATGAGGTGAACGTCGAATTCCCGGCAGAGTTCAGCGACGGCGCGGACAAATCCCCGTGGTTGCAACTGCATGCCGGCGGCACCTTGAATGGACGGTTCAAAAATCAAGCAGGCGGTACGCTCGGCTTGGTTTTCCAGCAGGTGACGGAGGGCGGCGAGACTCGCGGTGGCCTCGGCCTGATGAACGACGCCAGCGGATTCATGGCAACGCGGAGCGGGAAAATGACTGGCCGGAAAACACCATGAACGAAAACGCTCATGGAAAAAACCGCTATCACCCACCGCCATGGTGCCGAAAGTGTCGCCATGGTAGCCGTGCGCGAGGCCGATCACTGCGCGTTTTTCCGGCTGGCCGTGCAGTTGCCAAAATTGAAACGACAGTTTGAGCGCGATCTCCACCGCGCCGGAGCCGTTGTCCGAAAAAAAAGTTCGCGTGAGCCCCGCCGGAGCCAGCGCACTCAACTCGGCGGCCAGTTCCGCGCCCGGAGCATGCGCGAGTCCGAGCATGGTGGAATGCGCGACGCGACTGAGCTGTTGGAGGAGGGCGGCGTTGAGCTCGGGATCGTTGTGCCCGTGCACGTTGGTCCAGATCGAGGCGTTGCCGTCGAGGTAGCGCTGGCCCTCGGTATCGGTCAGCCAGCCGCCCTGACCGGATACGATGACCAAGGGAGGTTGCGCCACGTATTCCTGCATCTGCGTAAACGGATGCCAGACGTGCGCGTGATCAAGCACCGCGGTGGGAGCGCCGTTAGCCACGGGAGGCTCCTTTGATCTGGTTTAGCTGAGGACAACGCCGGCACATGCCTCCGGTTAAGCCAGACCCAAACAGACGACTCAAGTGAATAGTTAATGGCGATTTCAAGGGCTGTTAACTAGAAGGATTAGGCGAAACATACGTTCGAAAAGGTAATGCTACTCTGCGTCGCGAAGTCCGACCGGACATCGGGCGGACGCACATGGTCTTGCCGTGAAGGTCAATCGCGAGAATCGCGGAGGCGCGGCAGATCTACGGTCTGAAATTAGTTGCGCATTGAAATTGGACGGTAGGGCCGGCCCTTGCGGCCGGGCCGAGACTCGCGAAGACGGCACGGCGACCAGCGCCGGCCCTACAGGCGTCCTCAAGCGAATGATAATTGAAAGGTGGAACCCGACCTCCGGGCGGGTTGGTTGGAGACGCAGCGGGAAAAACGCGCCCGGAGGTCGCGTTCCACCCAAGACAATTACCTGAGTCCGCTTAGTCTGACGAATCAGTTGCGGTTTCTACTTCTGCGGCTTCGTGAGCAACAGCGGGGAATTCAGGCCGAAATGTTTTTCGGAGAACTCGCCGTTGTCGGAGCCTTGACGGAGGAGGCGTTGGACCATGCCCATCTTCGCATCGAGATCATCGATCTTGGAGACAAAGACGGCCTCAGGCGTGGCGGCGATTACTGCAGCGCCCCACTCGAGTTCGCCTTGGTGGCTGAGAACAATGTGCTCGAGGCGCTCTAAAAGATCAGTGGAGAGTTTGGCTTTCAGGCCGGCTTTGCGGACGAGTTGATAGCCGAGGACGACGTGACCTTGGAGAATCCCTTTGCGGCTGCGGGTGGTGGCGAGGTCGCCTTCGTACTCGATGACTTTACCCGTGTCGTGCACGAGGATGCCAGCGAGGGCGAGGTCGGCGTCGACTTCGGGGTAGAGCGGGAGCAGCGCACGACACGCACGGGCCATGTGCGTGGTGTGCTCGAGCAGGCCGTGCCGGTAGGCGTGATGCATCGCGACGGCGGCGGGCGCGGAGCGGAACTGTTCGCCGATCTCGTCGAAGACCGATTGCACGGTCGCGCGGATTTCGGGGTGTTGGAGCGCGGCGATGTGCGATTGAAATTCGGTCCAGAGTATATCGGCATCTTCGGGGGCAGTCTCGACGAGATTGGCCATGAAGGGAGAGCCGGCGAGTTGTTCGGTGCTCAGCGCCTCGGCGCGCAGCAGGCGGGGAGAAAAACGATCCTGATAATAATCCACGCGCGCTTCGATGCGGACGATGCCGCCTTCCTTCATCGAGGAAAAAAGTTCGAAGCTCGGGCTGTCGCCGAAAACGTTGGTGTTGATGCTGCCGGTTTTGTCGCCGAGTTCGACGACGAGGAAAGGGTTGCCGTTCTTGGCCGTCTTGCTGTTGACGCGGCGGACGAGGAGCACGCTGGCAAAAGTATCGCCGCCGTCGCGGGGGAGAGCTTTGGTTTCGCGAACGGTGATGGGCGATGGGATGTCGGACATGGGGGAGGGGGGCGAAGAAGGAGCGAGGAGCGAGAAGTGGGAAGCGAGGAGCAAGGCAGTAAGCAGCATGGAGGCTGAATGGCCACAAAAAGCGGCTACGATCCAGAATACATCATAGCTTGGGCTGTTGATGTGCTCGTGTAGCCGCGTTGGAGTGAAGCGATAACGCGGTAGGGTGGGAGCAACGTTCATGCTGACCGCGTTTTCGCCGTTGGCTCAAACGCGGATACGGCTATAATCGCGCAGCAAATAACTTGTGAGTGACGCTCTGACGCGTAGTTTACGGCCATGTCACAGGTCGCAGAGCCAGTAGTGTCGTCATCCCGTCAAATGCCGGGGGTGGAAGATCCGTGTGATCCGCGCCTGATGGCGCTTTATCGTGCAGCCACACCGGAGCAAAAGCTCACGGTGGTGATGCAAATGAATCATACTTTGCAAGGATTGAAGGCGGCGCAATTGGCCGCGACCTATCCCGACTGGACGGCCGACGAGCGTCAGGCAGCCTTACGTCGCTGGTGGTTCTCGGCGCGTGACTAATTGGACGTATGTGGTCCTGGCTGTTTCAGTTTATTGATCCGCTGGAAAAGGCCGGTATTCCGTATGCGCTCGTCGGCTCCGTGGCCTCATCGATTTATGGTGAACCACGGGCTACGAATGATGTGGATATGGTGATCCAGATCGGGGCGGTGGATGCCGCAAAGTTGGTGGAGGCCTTTCCTTCCGATTTGTTTTATGTGCCGCCGGTCGAGGTGATCTTGGTGGAACTGGGCCGTGGACATGGCGCGCACCTGAATATCATTGCGCTGGAGGGTATGACCAAAGCCGATCTCTATCCATTACCGACGGCCCAACGCGCGTGGTTTTCTCGTCGTCGCCCGCTGGAGGTTTCCGGTCGACAGGTCTGGGTGGCCGCACCCGAGGCGGTTATTTTGCATAAACTGCTATTTCACCGTGAAGGCGGGGGTGAAAAGCATCTGCGCGATATCCGGGCCATGAGGGTGGCGCTGGGAGATTCGTTGGATCGAGTCTGGTTGCAGCAGGAGGCTGAGCGGTTGAGGTTGGTGCTGCCGGAGATTTGATTTTCCCGCCAGTGGGGTGAGATCGAGTCACCCCTTCCAGACGATGACACCATGCAGCACAACTAATGACCGGTGGGGGCAATTTAGTTATCACCCTGATATTGCTAGAAAAGGGATTGCCGCAGGTACGCCGGAGGTTCTATTTGTCTGGCTTCACGCGACGGGCGACCGTCGTCCCATTCAAGTAACTCAATCCTTCACTCCCATGCCACTCGCCGTAGGTTCCAAAGCCCCTGATTTCACTCTCAAGTCCAAAGCTGCTGACGGTCTTAAAGACGTCACGCTGAGCGCTAATTTTGGCCAGAAGCAAACCGTGCTGCTGTTCTTCCCGTTGGCTTACACCGGGGTCTGTACGCAGGAAATGTGCGATGTCACCAGCGGTTTATCCGCTTATGCCGGTCTCGGGGCCGACGTGATTGCGATCAGCGTCGACAGTCCTTTCGCGCAGGAAGCCTGGGCTAAGGCTAACGCCATCACGGTCACTCTGGTCAGCGATTTGAACAAGTCCGTCACCAAGGCCTATGATGTTTTATTCCCCATGCTCGCTGGCGTCGGCGATACCTCGGCCCGCGCGGCATTCGTCATCGGCAAGGATGGCGTCATCAAATACGCCGAGCAGACCGCGACCCCGAAAGATTTGCCGAATTTTGCCGCAGTGAAGGCCGCGCTTACCAAAGGCTAAAAAAACAGAAAGGCTGAAGAACTGAGGATGTCCCCTCATTTTCAGAATTCAGCCTTTCCGCCCTTCAGTTCTTTCGATTTTTCAAACCATGAGTCTCCCGAATCACTTCAACACCCTTCAAGCCTTCGCTGGCGGCAAGCAGTTCTACTCGCTGCCTGCCCTCGAAAAAGCCGGTTTCCCTATTTCGCGTTTGCCGGTCAGTATTCGCCTCGTGCTCGAAGCCGTGCTGCGCAACTGCGACGGCAAGCGAGTGATGGAGTCGAATATCCGGGAGCTCGCCAACTGGAAGCCCGTGGAGGCCCGCACGGCGGAAATCCCCTTCGTGGTCGCGCGCATCGTGCTGCAGGATTTTACGGGCGTGCCGCTGCTGGTGGATCTCGCCGCCATGCGTTCCGCCGTGGCGAAGATGGGCAAGAACCCTAAGATCATCGAGCCGCTGGTGCCCGTGGATCTCGTGGTCGATCATTCCGTGCAGGTGGATTTCGCCGGCTCGGCCGAGGCGATGGAAAAGAATCTGGAGCTGGAATTCTCGCGCAACCGTGAGCGTTATCAATTTCTCAAGTGGGGCATGCAGGCCTTCGACACCTTCAAGGTCGTGCCTCCCGGCATTGGCATCGTTCACCAGGTGAATCTCGAGTATCTCGCCAAGGGCGTGCTCAGCGCGGGTAATGTTTATTATCCCGACACGCTCGTCGGCACCGATTCGCACACCACCATGATCAACGGCCTCGGCATCGTGGGCTGGGGCGTGGGCGGCATCGAGGCCGAGGCCGGCATGCTTGGCCAGCCCGTTTATTTCTTAACCCCTGACGTGGTCGGCGTATATCTGACTGGCGCACTCAAAGAAGGCGTCACCGCCACCGATCTCGCACTGACGATCACACAATTGATGCGCAAGACAAAGGTCGTCGGCAAATTCGTCGAATTCTTCGGACCCGGTGCCGCCGCCTTGCCGGTCGTCGATCGCGCGACCATCGCCAACATGGCGCCAGAATACGGTGCGACGATGGGCTTTTTCCCGATCGACGCCGAGTGCAGCACTTATCTCCGCGCCACTGGCCGCGACGAAAAACAAGTTGCCACTTACGAAGCCTATTACAAGGCGCAGAATCTCTGGGGCATCCCACAGAAGGGGCAGATCGATTATTCCCAAGTGGTGGAGTTCGATCTCAGTACGGTCGTCCCCAGCGTGGCCGGTCCGAAGCGTCCGCAAGACCGCATCGAGCTGAAGAATCTCAAGCAGGAATTCACTACGGCGTTTTCCAAACCCGTCACCGAAAATGGCTTTGGCAAAAAGGCCGAGGAGTTCTCCACGATAAGTGCGCAAGTAAACGGCCAGAAAGTGGGCCACGGCTCCGTGCTCATTGCGGCGATCACGAGTTGCACGAATACTTCCAACCCGAGCGTCATGCTGGCCGCTGGCTTGGTCGCAAAGAAAGCCGTTGAGAAGGGACTGAAGGTTAATCCGATCGTGAAGTCCTCGCTGGCACCAGGCTCACGTGTCGTCACGGATTACCTGAACAAGACCGGCCTGACGCCGTATCTCGACAAACTTGGTTTCCAAACCGTGGGCTACGGCTGCACCACCTGTATCGGCAACTCGGGCCCGCTGGCGGCACCCGTCGAGGAAGCGGTGGTGAAGAACGATCTCGTCGCCGCCTCCGTGCTCTCCGGGAATCGCAATTTCGAGGCCCGCGTGCACCAGAACATCAAGGCCAACTTCCTGATGTCGCCGCCGCTCGTCGTCGCCTTCGCGCTCGCCGGCCGCGTGGACATCGATCTTTCGAAAGAACCGCTCGGCAAAGATCAGGCCGGCAAAGATGTTTTCCTCACCGATCTCTGGCCCACGTTGCAGGAAGTTCGCGACCAGATGGCTGCCGCGCTCAAGCCTGAGGTGTTTCGCAAACTCTACACCGATTTCGCCGCGCAAAACCCGAAGTGGAACGAAATTCCCGCGAGCACGGGCAACGTCTACGCGTTCGATGCCGCTTCGACTTATATTCAAGAGCCGCCGTTCTTCACGAACTTCTCCATGAAGCCCGGCTCCATCGCCGAGATCACGGGCGCGCGGGCGCTGGGCATCTTCGGTGACTCCGTGACGACCGACCACATCTCGCCCGCCGGTGCCATCAAGAACAGTTCGCCCGCCGGGAAATTCCTGCTCGATAACAAAGTCTCCTTCGAGGACTTCAATTCCTACGGCTCCCGCCGCGGCAATGATCGCATCATGACGCGCGGCACCTTCGCCAATGTCCGCATCAAAAACTTGATGCTCGGCGGCAAGGAAGGTGGCAACACCATCGGTGCCGACGGCATCGAGACTTCCATCTACGATGCGTCCATGGCGTATCAAAAAGCCGGCACGCCGTTGATCATTCTTGCCGGCCAGGAATATGGCACGGGCTCTTCCCGCGATTGGGCCGCGAAAGGAACGAATCTGCTCGGCGTGAAAGTCGTCGTCGCGCAGAGCTTCGAGCGCATCCACCGCTCCAACCTCGTCGGCATGGGCGTGCTGCCCTTGCAATTCAAGGAAGGCACGACAGTTCAAACGCTGGCACTTGATGGCACGGAGACCTACGATGTCGTGGGCCTTACCGCGGCGATCAAGCCGCAGCAGGATTTGGTTTTAAAAATCACGCGAAAAAATGGGGCAGTGGAAAACGTATCCGTGCGCTGCCGCATCGATACGCCAATCGAAATTGATTATTATCAACATGGCGGCATTTTGCCCTATGTCCTGCGCCAAATTGTATCCCAGAACTAAACGCGCGGACTTCACTCCAGCCGGATCGGGGCCGTGACCCCGACTATTCCCCAACCCATGCCCAATCCTGCCAAACCTGTTTTTCTTGTCGATGTCTCCGCTGACCCGGTGTTGGTGCGCATTGAGGGCCGGGCGTCGTTCATGAACAGCGGCAGCCTGAAGGAGTTTTTCACGGAAATGGCCAAGCAGGGCAAACCGCGGATCGCGGTGGATTTTCAAAACTGCACGAGCATGGACAGCACGTTCCTCGGCGTTCTGGCTGGTGCGGCTCTGGCCCTGCGCAAGCTCGTTCCGGCCGGCACGCTCACGCTGGTCCGGGTGGGTGAGCGCAATCTCGAACTCATTCGCAATCTCGGATTGCACCGGCTCGCGACCGTCGAGGCGGGGGCCTTCTCGATGGACTTGGGGGGTGGAGCCCAAGCCTTGACCGAGCAGATGCGCACGGAAATTGAGCGAACCCGGATCGTCCTGGAAGCGCACGAAAATCTGATTATGGCCGAGCCGGCCAACGCCGCCAAGTTTCAGGACGTGATGGCCTTTTTGCGCAACCAACTGAACACGCCCTGAGGGAGCGGACTTCGTCGCATGAACTCCTTCTCCTGCGACGCGAGCACGGACTCTTTTGGAGTAGCCGCGTTTGAGGGCGCAGCCCGAAAGCGCGGGTTGCACGCCAGCGGACCACATTGTCGCTTTGCTCCCATGCGGGTACCGTGCCGTCCACCGATCAGCGCATTGGGGTCAATACGCTCCACCTGTCGTGATCGTCCCTGCTAAGTCCCACTCATGATGTACTTTATTCTCGGCCTGATGTTGGGCGCGGTGCTGATCTACCAGAGCTATTGGCGGGCGCGCAGTAAGGCGGTGCGCTTGGAAGAGGAAAAACTCAGTCTGCTGGAAGAGCGGACCATCGTGCTCGATTTCATGCACAACATGGTCGATGCCGTGGGCGACCGGCTCACCCGCGACGAACTTTTTCAACGCATCGTGCATGCTTCCATTCTCAGCACCGGGGCGTTGAGTGCGTGCATTTTTGAAAAACGCGCGGACAACATGATGCGTGGGGTCGCGGTCGAGGGATTGTTCCCGCCGCACCGTCCGATACCGGATGAAGCCAAGCTTCGGATGGGACGGGCGAAGTTTATCGAACAGGTTTTGAAGTCCGAGGAATTTCCCGTCGGCGAAGGCGTGGTCGGTCGGGTGGCGGCGACCGGACAAGGTGAACTCATCGGCGATGCGCCATCTGATCCCCGGGTGGTTCGGCACGATGATCCCGCACTCCTCGTCCGTTCGGTAATCGCGGCGCCCATTATGGTGCGCAAGCAATTGATCGGCGTGTTATGCGTGTGCAACTCCGCCGACGGCCTGCCTTTCACCCAGACCGATTATTCGCTCGTCGCCGCCCTCGCTGAGCAGGCCGGTCTCGCGGTCCACAACACCGATTTCATCGACCTGCAAGTAGAGAAACAGCGCCTCGATGTGGATCTCTCGCTGGCCAGCGATGTGCAGCAATTACTCCTGCCGCACACGATGCCGCAGGTGCCCGGACTCGAGGTGGATGCCCGCTACATGGCGGCGCAAAAAGTGACGGGGGACCTCTACGATGTTTTTCATCTCGGTGAAGGCCGGTTGGGCGTGGCTGTGGCCGACGTCTCCGGCAAAGGGGTGTCCGCTTCGCTGCACATGGCGATTTGCCGCACGCTCCTGCATCAGATCGCGGGTCGCTACGATTCTCCCGCCCGGGCACTGTCAGAATTAAACCAAGCGCTGGCGGCCGATATCCGTAACGGGATTTATATCACGATGGCTTACGCCATCATCGATCCGCAGGCGGGCCACGTGATCATCGCGCGCGCCGGCCACGAGCTGCCACTGTTTTTGAGACGCGATCGTACCACGGGCCTGCCGGTCTGCGAGTACGCCGTCTCGGAAGGCATGCCGCTCGGATTGGTGCCGCCTGGGATGTTCGACCAAGCAATCGCCGACAAAGTGGTGCCCTTTGTCGCAGGTGATGTATTGGTCCTCTACACCGACGGTCTGACGGAAGCGCCCAACCACGAAGACAAGGAATTCGGCAGCGCGCGACTATCAGATGCCCTGCGTGGTGCCTACCAAAGCGACGCGAAAGGAATCAACGACGCCGTCCTGCAAGCCGCGCAGCGTTTCACCGACGGCACCGGCCTGCGTGATGACTTCACGCTGCTGACGATCAAGCGGGTGTGAGGGGGAAGCCACAGGTCGCCGTGCCTGTGGGATTGGGCGGGATCTCGTAGGTTGCGAGCTTGTCTCGTTCTGCTGGCCAGCAGAATGGCGCGACAAGCT
>Ga0163144_10001356_pt1 | contig 57764 bp, 52 predicted proteins | sample OliLak19BULKMAT1_FD_123175 | JGI IMG/M metagenome (GOLD analysis project Ga0163144, IMG submission 123175) | Freshwater microbial mat bacterial communities from Lake Vanda, McMurdo Dry Valleys, Antarctica - Oligotrophic Lake LV.19.BULKMAT1 | ecosystem: Environmental > Aquatic > Freshwater >...
CAGCCTGGGTCAGGCGGTGGCGATCAACGTCAACGACGTGATCAATTTCGATCTTGCCTGAGTCGACTCGCTGGCAAGCCCGCAAGCATGAAAAAAGCCGGCTTTGCCGGCTTTTTTCTTGCTGCCACCTTAGGGTTATTTCGTTTTCGGCTTGGCAGGTGCCGGCACCGGTGCCGTCGGTTTGGCCGCCGCAGGTTTGGCCGCCGCAGGTGCGGCAGCCGGCTTGGGTGCTGTGCCAGCCTTGGCCACATAGCCGAACACGCCGCGCAGCAGGCGCTCGCTACCGGCATATTCAGCCGCGCTCGTGGCCACGAACTGCGTCGTGCCCAGCTCGGTCAGGACGTCGACGAAGGCATCGTCTTTGTGCAGGTTGAGCATGGCGGTAGCCACTTTCTTGCGCACGTCGGCGGGCACGGAGGGGGCTGCGCTCAGCGCGCGACCGGTCAACTCGCGCGATTCGTGAACGAAATCAAGGTTGGGATACTGCGAAGCGATGTAGTTAGGCACCATCGCGGCGTCTGTTTCCTGCGCGAAAACCATTTCCACGCCGTCCTTCCAGCTGGCGGCCACCGATTGGATCTCCGGCTGTGCAATCGGATTGGTGTACAACTCGTTGAGCAGCAGGTAGCCCAGGCTGGGCGCCGGCATGCTGACAATGCGATTGCCGATCAAGCCGCGAATGCCGGCCGCCTTGTTGGAAGGGTCCACCAGCAGCGAGAACTTGGTCGGTTCCAGTACCCGTACCAGCGGGATGAAACCGGTGCGCTGAACGCGGAAATCGGTGAAGTGCGCTTCCTCGAAGGCGAAGTCGGTCTTGACGCCGGAGCGCAGGTCGCGCCAGTGCACGTGGTAGTTGGGTGCGGCCTTGATTCGGAAGGTGTGGCCCGTGGCCTTGGACAGGTAGGCCATCAGCGGCTTGTAGACTTCCTGAGCCTGCGCGGGCGGGTAGTTGGGTTCGACAGTGACAACATAATCGGCAGCGAACGCCGGGCTCAGCACCGTCATGGACAGCAGTGCTGCCGCAAGTCCTTGGATCACTTTCATGGAAGTACCCTCCTATAAGTTGCCTTGATCGCCTTAATAGCAGAGGCAGCAGGATTCGGCCACTGTTTACCTACAAACCGTCGGTTTGCCTCAGCGGGGACGCGCCAGTCCGGTGAGCAGGGGCTGGATCAGGCAAGGTCCTGCTGCAGTCACCAGCATCGATGCCGGATCCATGCCGACGGGCAGGACCGCGAGTCCGTGCCGCCCATCCCCGCTGGCGCTAATGACGCTGCCGATCTTGCCGTCAGGCCCAGACACTTCCTGCCCGGAGGTGAGGGCGTGGCCTTCGAGCCGGGCCAGAGCGCGTTTGGCCTGGCCCAGATAATGGGTGCGGGCAACGATTTCCTGGCCCGGATAGCAGCCCTTTTTCAGGCTGAAAGCGCGCAGACGATCCAGGGACAGCATCTGCGGCGTCCAGGCTTCGCGCTGGCCGACATCCAGGCGCGGCAGTCCGTGGGCAATGTCGGCCGCCAGCCATGCTTGGTCGGTTGCAGCCTCTGCCGGTGCCAGGGTCGGGTGGTTGCCCGGCAGCAATCTTAGACGCCGCGCCACGTCATCGCCGCTGAAATCGAGGCGATAGCCCAACTGTTCGTTGCCTTGGATCTGGCTTGCCGCGCTGAAGTCGTCGCTGACGTTGCCGTCCAGGTCAGCCGCTGCCTGCCAGTCAGCCGTCACGGCTAGCTTGACCTTGCTGCGGAAGACATAGCGCTGCAGCAAGGGCAGCAGTTCGCCTGCCGGGAAATCCGGCAGCACTAGCCAGAACTGCTCCGGCGTCAACCGAAGCAGCGCAAACAGCGCGATGACACGCCCTTTGGCGCTCAGCCAGCCGTTCCACTGCCACTGCATTGGCGCCAGCGCGCGAACGTCGTTCATCAATTGGGCCTGCAGGAAAGCTTCAGTGTCCGGCCCTGCGGCGGTCAGCAGGGTGAAGCCGCCGAGCGCATGCGCAGGGGCTGGAGCAAGGTTTGTCTTGATGGACATGGGTTGCGGGACTTAACATTGCGGAATGATGTCCGATCCGCGAATCATAGGCGAAAGCCCGTCCTCTACCGAATCCCGCAGTAATCCTGATACGGCGTTGCCGTCAATGCCCGAGCCAGAGGGTGCCAAGTCCTCCATCGAGATTGGAGGTCGTGATGGCCCGGAGCCCACCCGGTTCGGCGATTGGGAAAAGAACGGTCGCTGCATAGATTTTTGACGCGGCCCGCACTTGCGGCCAGATACCTTATGCACCTTCACTCAACGAGCCCGTCCATGGCCGCCCAAGAACGTCCCTTGTCGCCACACCTGCAGGTGTATTCGCCGCAGATCACCACGGTGCTCTCGATCCTGCACCGCGCCACTGGCGTAGCACTGGCTTTCGGCGGATTCGGCCTCGCGGCCTGGTTGGCCAGCGCCGCGGGCAGCGCAGAGGCCTACGAAACGTCGAGGCAGCTGGCTTCAGCTTGGTACGGGCAACTTGTCCTGTTCGCGTTTTCTTTTTGCCTGATGTACCACCTGTTCAACGGCCTGCGCCATCTGGCCTGGGATATCGGCTGGGGTTTCGAGATTCCGCAGTTCTACAAAAGCGGCTACGCGGTCATTGCCCTTGCCGTGTTGTCGACGGCCGGTATCTGGTTCGCGGCGATGAGAGGTGCGGCATGAACCTTCGTCATCCCGTCGCCATTGCCCGTGGTCTGGGTTCGGCCAAGGACGGTACCGGCCACTGGTGGAACCAGCGCGTCACCGCCGTGGCCCTGGCCCTGCTGACGCCTTGGTTCGTCTGGTTCATCGTCCAATATGCCGGTGCCGACCAGGCCGGCGTGCACGCGGCGATCGGGCAGCCGTTCAACGCCTCGCTGCTGCTGGCCTTTGTGCTGGCCCTGTTCTGGCACGCCAAACTCGGGCTGCAGGTCGTGGTCGAGGACTACATCCACGGCTGGCCGGAAATTGCCCTGCAGCTCGCCATCAAGTTCGCCTGTGCCCTGGCCACCATCGTCTCGGTGATCGCTATCGGCCGCATTGTTTTTTCAGCCTGAGCCCGCCATGACCGCTGCCTACAAGATCACCGAACACAAGTACGACATGGTCGTGGTCGGCGCCGGCGGCGCCGGCCTGCGCGCCACCTTCGGGCTGGCCATGAAGGGCCTGCAGACGGCCTGCATCAGCAAGGTGTTCCCGACCCGTTCGCACACCGTCGCGGCGCAGGGCGGCATCTCCGCCGCGCTCGGCAACATGGGCGAGGACGACTGGCGCTACCACTTCTTCGACACCGTCAAGGGCTCGGACTGGCTGGGCGACCAGGACGCCATCGAATACATGTGCCGCGAGGCGATCCCGGCGATCATCGAGCTCGAACACTACGGGGTACCGTTCTCGCGCACCGAGGAAGGCAAGATCTACCAGCGCCCGTTCGGCGGCATGACCACGAAATATGGCGAAGGCCCACCGGCCCAGCGCACCTGTGCCGCCGCTGATCGTACCGGCCATGCCATCCTGCATACGTTGTACCAGCAGTCGCTGGCGCATGACGCGCGGTTTTTCATCGAGTATTTTGCGCTCGACCTGATCATGGACGACGAGGGCGCATGCCGCGGCGTGCTGGCGCTGGACATGAGCGACGGATCGCTCCATTTGTTCCGCGCCCAAGGCACGGTGCTGGCCACCGGCGGTTACGGTCGCGCGTATTTCTCGGCGACATCGGCGCACACCTGCACCGGCGACGGCGGCGGCATGGCACTGCGCGCAGGCCTGCCGCTGCAGGACATGGAGTTCGTGCAGTTCCACCCGACCGGCATCTACGGCGCCGGCTGCCTGATCACCGAGGGCGTGCGCGGCGAGGGCGGCATCCTGCGCAATTCCAACGGTGAGCGCTTCATGGAGCGCTATGCCCCGAGCGTGAAAGACCTCGCCCCGCGCGACATGGTCAGCCGCTCGATGACCATCGAGATCCGCGAAGGCCGCGGCGTCGGCCCGAAAAAGGACCACATCCATCTCGACCTGACCCATCTCGATCCAGCCGTCATCCACGAAAAACTGCCGGGCATTTCCGAGACCGCCAAAATATTCGCCGGCGTCGACGTCACCCGCCAGCCGATCCCGGTGCTGCCGACCGTGCACTACAACATGGGCGGCCTGCAGACCAACTATCACGGTGAAGTCGTCACGCTGAAGAATGGCGATCCGAACACCGTCGTGCCCGGCCTTTATTCCATCGGCGAAGCCGCCTGTGTGTCCGTGCACGGCGCCAACCGGCTGGGTTCCAACTCGCTGCTCGATCTGGTGGTGTTCGGCCGCGCGGTCGCCAACCGCTGCGCCGAGACGATCAAACCCGGTGCCAACCACAAGAGCCTCCCGGCCTCCGCCTGCGACCAGGCCCTGGCCAACCTCGACAAACTGCGCAACGCCGACGGCGGCACGCCGACGGCGGAAATCCGCGACAACATGCAGCAGGTCATGCAGCGCGACGCCGCGGTGTTCCGCACCGGCGAAACCCTCAAGCAGGGCGTGGCCAGCATCACCAATGCGTTCAAGTCGTTCGAAGACGTGCGCGTGTCGGATCGTTCCCTGATCTGGAACTCCGACCTGATCGAAACCCTCGAGCTGCAGAACCTGCTCGGCCAGGCCGTGGTCACCATGGTCTCGGCGGAAAACCGCACAGAATCGCGCGGCGCTCATGCCCGCGAAGACTACAAGACCCGCAACGACGCCGAGTGGATGAAGCACACGCTGTGCTGGATGGATGGCGAGGGCAAGACCGCGATCGACTATCGTCCCGTGCACTTGAACGTGCTCAGCACCGACGTCGACGTGATCCCGCCCAAGGAACGCAAATACTGACTGTAGTTTTTTGTAGGAGCGGCGCAAGCCGCGACCCGCCGCCCAATAGAGACACGTAGATGGCCGAGTTCACCCTCCCGAAGAATTCCAAGGTCCAGAAGGGCAAGCACTTCCCAGCGCCCGCCGGTGCGAAGAACACCCGCTCGTTCAAGATATACCGCTGGAATCCAGACGACAGCGCCAACCCACGCACTGACACCTACGACGTAGACATGGACAGCTGCGGCCCGATGGTGCTCGACGCGCTGATCAAAATCAAAAATGAAGTCGACCCGACGCTGACCTTCCGCCGCTCCTGCCGCGAAGGCATCTGCGGCAGCTGCGCGATGAATATCGACGGCAGCAATACCTTGGCCTGCACCAAGGCCATCGGTGACTGCGGCAAAACCGAAGTCCCGATCTATCCGCTGCCGCACATGCCGGTGGTCAAGGATCTGGTGCCGGATCTCACCCATTTCTACGCACAGTACGCCTCGATCAAGCCGTGGCTGCGCACGCAGAGCGCCGCGCCCGCCACCACCGAGCGCCTGCAGTCGAAGGAAGACCGGGCCAAGCTCGACGGCCTGTACGAATGCATCCTGTGCGCCTGTTGCTCGACGTCCTGCCCGAGCTACTGGTGGAACGGCGACCGCTACCTTGGCCCGGCCGTCCTGCTGCAGGCCTACCGCTGGATCATCGATTCGCGCGATGAGGACACCGGTGCCCGCCTCGACGACCTCGAAGACCCGTTCAAGCTCTATCGCTGCCACACCATCATGAATTGCACGCGCACCTGTCCCAAGGGCCTGAATCCCGCGAAAGCCATTGGCGAGATCAAGAAGCTGATGTTGCAGCGTCGCGGCGCGTGATTCCATCAGCTTTGCTGGCTGCAGGCAGCTGAGTTCAGGCTGGGCTGACATGCCCAACTTCGCGCTACAAACAAGCGTCGCTTGTCAGCCCAGCCTGCTGCTCGCCGCATTAGCCCGCAGTTCGACCGACCAATGAATCAACGCTAGGATGCCGCCATGGACCAGAACGCCATCTTCCTTCCCGCCTTGGCCATGGCTGTGCTGACTTTCGTGGTCTGGTTGCGCATGTCCGTGGAGCGGTTGGGCCAGATGCGTCGGGAGCGCATCCATCCGCAGGCGGTAGCCTCGTCGGCGCAAATGGCCGCGCGGATCAAGGATAGTCGCGCCGCCGACAATTTTCGCAACCTGTTCGAACTGCCAGTGTTGTTCTATGTCGCCGTGCTCGTGGCGCAGGCCATCGGCCAGGTCACACCGCTGCTGCTGGGCCTGGCTTGGGCGTTCGTGGCGCTGCGCGTGGCGCACAGCGCGATCCACTGCAGCTACAACAAGGTCGTGCAGCGCTTTTGGGCCTATTTGTTGGGCGGTCTGGTGCTGTCGGCGATCTGGGCGGCGCTGGGTTTCGGTCTCTTGAAGTGAGCAGCGACGCAGAAGTCAAGCGCCTGCGCTGGCGCTGCCGACGCGGCATGCGCGAACTAGACCAGTTGATGCTGCGATACCTCGATGGTCGCTGGCCGACTGCGGATGACGCTGAAAGAAAGCAATTCCTACGGTTGCTCGACTGCGAAGACGATAAGCTCTGGCAATGGTTCATGGGCCGCGAACAGGCCGCCGACCGGGAGCTGCATGACCTCGTCCAGCGCATCATCGACTTGCCGCATTGACTGGCAGCCCTCGCGCCTGCTGCAGTGGGCCTTGGTCGCGCTTGGGCTGCTCTCGGCGCTTTCGCTGTGGCTCAGCGCCTTGCCTTGGTGGGCTGCGCTCATGGCCGCTGCCGTCGCGGTGACCATTGCGGCGCATGAAGCGCAGCTTCAGGCCAGCCAGCCACGCTGTTCGCTGGTCTGGCAGGGTGGTTCGGAGGAAGCCAGCGTGAACTTTGCCGACCGCTCGGAGTCTTGGCACTCGGTCAAGGCCAGCTTTCGTGGCAGCATCGTCGCTCTTTCGGGCGTTGACGCCGAGGGTCGGACCCAGCGACTGATCTGGTGGCCCGATACGCTGGATGCGCGGGAACGGCGCCGTTTCCGTCTCGCGGCCAGCGAATTGCAACACGCGTCAAAGACCCCGCTGCACTGATCACCAGGATGCCCATGTTTCAGCCGCTTTCCCTCGCCATCGGCCTGCGCTATCTGCGCGCCAAGCGTCGCAATGGCTTCATTTCCTTCATCTCGATGGCCTCGATCCTCGGCATCGTGATTGGCGTGATGGCCTTGATCACCACCATCTCGGTGATGAACGGTTTCCAGGCCGAACTGCGCAACCGCATTCTCGGCATGGTCGCTCACGCCACCATCGATGGCCTCGACGGCCCGCTGCAGGATTGGCAGCAGGCGGTGAAGGTGGCCAGCGCGGATCCACGCGTGCTCGGCGCTGCGCCCTACGTGCAGACCGAAGCACTGCTGCAAAGCAGCGGCAAGCAGGGTGCCCTGGTCCGCGGCGTGCTGCCGGCGATGGAGTCGCGGGTGTCCAACCTGGGCCTGAAGATGAAGCGCGGTCGCCTTGAAGATCTGCAGCCCGGCGCCTTCCGAATCCTGGTCGGCAGCGAGTTGGCCTATGCGCTGGGCGTTGATGTCGGCGATTCGGTCAACGTGTTCGTGTCCGAGGCCAGCGTCACGCCATTGGGCTCCATCCCGCGGGCAAAGCGGTTCACCGTGGCCGGTATCTTTGAAGTCGGTGCACAGGAATACGACTTCGGCCTGGCCGTGGTGCACATGCAGGACGCGCAGAAGCTGGTGCGCATGCACGACGGTGTCACCGGCGTGCGGCTCAAGCTCGACGACCTGTGGAGCGCCTGGCACGTTGCGCGCGATCTTGCTGACCGACTGGGCAGCGCCAGCCGCGTGCGCGACTGGACTCGCGACCACGAGAATTTCTTCCGCGCCCTGAAGATGGAAAAGACGGTGATGTTCATCCTGCTATCGCTGGTGATCGCCATCGCCGCCTTCAACCTGGTGTCTTCGCTGGTGATGCTGGTGCAGGACAAGCAGGCAGATATCGCCATCATGCGCACCTTTGGGCTTTCGCCCGGCGCGGTGATGCGGGTATTCGTGGTGCAGGGCATGGTGATCGGTCTGGTCGGCATTGCCTTGGGCGTGGCCAGCGGCGTGTTGCTGTCGCTGAACCTGTCGAAAATCGTCGGGTTCATTGAATCGATGACCGGCAGCGAGCTGATGCCCTCCGACGTCTACTACATCAGCGGCGTGCCGACCGTGGTCGCAGCCAGCGACGTGCTGATGATCGCTGCTGTGGCGATGCTGATGTGCCTGCTGGCGACGATCTATCCGGCCTGGCGCGCGTCGCGTACCGATCCGGTGGAGGCGCTGCGCTATGAATGATCGGGAATCGGCAATCGTGAATCGAAAGTCGGCAGCAACGCAGACGGTCATCCATTGCGAAAACCTCGGCAAGACCTATCGCGAGGGCGGCCTGGTCACGCCGGTGTTCGAGAACCTGCAGCTGCGGATCGTCGCTGGCGAGACCGTGGCCATCGTTGGCGCTTCGGGCGCTGGCAAGAGCACTTTGCTGCATCTGCTGGGCGGGCTGGATCGCGCCACCAGTGGCGAGGTGTTTGTCACCGGCAAGGCCATGTCCGGGCTGTCTGAAAAAGCCCGTGGCGACCTGCGCAACCGCGCCCTTGGCTTTGTCTACCAGTTCCATCACCTGCTGCCGGAATTTACCGCGCTTGAAAACGTGATGATGCCGCTGCTGGTGCGCGGTGATCGCGTGGCCGATGCGCGGCCCAAGGCCAGCGCCTTGCTCGAGCGCGTCGGGCTTGGCCACCGCTTGCGGCACAAGCCAGGCGAGCTGTCCGGCGGCGAACGCCAGCGCGCCGCCGTGGCGCGTGCCCTGGTCACGCGCCCGGTTTGCGTTCTGGGCGATGAACCGACCGGCAACCTCGATGAAAAAACCGCCGCCAGCGTGTTTGAGCTGCTGCTGGAACTCAACCGCGAGAACGGTACGTCGTTGGTGCTGGTGACCCATGACCGACGCCTCGCGAGCAAGCTTGACCGCACGCTGGAGTTGACGGGCGGGCAGCTGCGCCCGCTTGCCGGGGACTGAGGTGTCTGCCAGCGGTCCGATCGCTTCGCCGCTGGGTTTGGCCACCGCGCTGTTATTGCTGGCCGGTGTGCTCGTGGTGCAAGTCTTCCCGGCACTTCCGCCCGTGTTCGCCAGCGTGTTGCTGTGCCTGCTCGCCGGATGTGTTGGCTGGCGCTGGCCGCGGGGCCGATGGCCGGCGATTTTCCTGTTTGGCATCGCTCTGGCCAGCGCGCATGGCCGCTGGGTCCTGGACCGGCAATTGCCTGCCGCTCTTTCTGGCCGCGTCCTGCAGGTCGAAGGCGTGGTGTTGGGCTTGCCACTGCGTGAAGACGACAGCCTGCAATTCCAGTTCCGGGTCACGGGTGGCGAGCCGGCGGCGCAGCCGATCATCGGACGCAAGCTGCGTCTGGGCTGGTATGGCAAGGTGCCGGCGATGGCGCCCGGCGAAACCTGGCGTTTGTCTGTCACCCTGAAACGGCCGCGTGGCGTGCTCAATCCCGGTGGTTTTGACGCGGAAAAACGTGCGCTGGAGCAGCGCATCGCCGGCAATGGCTATGTCCGCGTGGCGATGGCCTCGCAGCGTCTGTCGGGTGCCAGGGGCATTGATGCCTGGCGCATGCGTTTGTCCGGGCGTATTGCCGCCGCACTTCCCGGGACACGCGCACGCTTCGTGCAGGCGCTGGCGCTGGGCGATACGCGGGCCTTGTCCGATGACGACTGGGCCCTGCTGCGGCTGACCGGCCTGACCCATTTGATCGCCATTTCCGGGTTCCATGTCGGTCTGGTCGCTGGCTTTGGCGTGCTGCTGGTGCGCGGCCTGTACCTGGTGTTTGCCGGCCTCGGTCGACGCTGGCCGCGGCCGCAGGCCATGGCCCTGTCGGGGCTGGCGTTTGCCATCGGCTATACCGCGCTGGCGGGTTTCGCGCTGCCGACATTGCGCACTTGCCTGATGATCGCGGTGATCGCCGCCGCACGCATCAGCAAGCGGGCGGTCTCGGGCGTGCAGTGTTTCGCGTTGGCCTTGATCGCCATCCTGCTGTTCGACCCATTGTCGGTGCTGGCGCCGGGGTTCTGGCTGAGTTTTGCCGGCGTGGCGTGGCTCCTGTGGTGCCTGCCGCCTGACCCGGAGACGGGCATGGTCAAACCCTTCCTGCATTCGCAGGCAGTGGCAGTGCTGGGCCTGCTGCCGCTGACGGTTTGGTTCTTCGGACAGGCCTCATTGCTGGGGCCGCTGACCAACTTGTTGGGCATTCCGTGGATCAGCTTGATCGTCGTGCCATTGGCTTTGCTGGGCCTGCTGCTGAGCACAGTGTCGGATGTGCTTGCCGCCGCCTGCTGGCAGGCCAGCGCGTGGCTGATGGATCTGCTGTGGCGATTCCTGCAATGGCTTGCGCAGTCGAAGGGAACACTGCTGTGGCTGCCGGAGCCAAGCCTGCTTGCCTTGGTGCTGGCCTTGATCGCGGCGTTCTGGCTGCTGCTGCCGCGTGGTGTCCGCGGCAAGCCGCTGGCGCTGTTGCTGTTGTTGCCGCTGGTCTGGCCAGACACGCATCGCCCGCAACATGGCCAGGCCGATATCGCCGTGATCGACGTTGGCCAGGGCCTTTCCGTCGTGGTGGTGACCGAAAACCACGCGCTGCTTTACGACGCCGGCCCAGCCAGCGCCCGCGGCCTGGATTTCGGTGAAGCCGCTGTACTGCCGGCACTGCATGGCGTCGGCCTGTCGTCGCTGGATACGCTGGTGATCAGCCATGGCGACAACGACCACGCTGGCGGCAGCGAGGCGGTGCGCAGGGCGTTTCCCGGTGTGCGGGTGCTGGCGCCGGAAGGCTGGGCCCGTGCCGGCATGTCGCTGTGCCAGCGTGACGACCAGTGGCAGTGGGACGGCGTGAGTTTCCGCATCCTGCATCCGCCACTGCATTATCCCTACCTGCGCAATGAAAGCTCCTGCGTGCTGCGTATCGAGGCCGGTGGAACCGTGGCGCTGCTGCCCGGTGATATCGGCCGGCATGTCGAGGAGCGGCTGGTGGATGAACAGGCGGAGGCTCTGCGCGCCGATCTGCTGCTGGCGCCGCACCACGGCAGCGATACCTCGTCGAGTCCTGAATTCGTGGCGGCGGTCGATCCCGGGCTTGTACTGGTAGCCAGCGGCGCCGACAACCGCTTCCGCTTGCCAAGGCGCGATGTGCTGGATCGTTATCGAAGACTGGGCGCACAGATCGCCGGCACGGCCGAAAACGGCTGGCTGCGCCTGCGCATGGATGCCCGGGGCCTGCACTGGCTGCAGCGTCGTCGTATCGACCAGCCGCGTTACTGGCGGCAACCGGCGCCAGCGGCGGCACGCTCGGGCTATGCTACCGACCGGAACCATGACCATGACTGAGGTGGGGCGTGCTGGAACTGATCAAGGCGGGCGGTTGGGTGATGTTTCCCCTCATCGTGCTGGCCATTGTTGCACTGGCGATCATCGTGGAAAGATTCTGGAGCCTGCGCCGCAAGGAAGTACTGCCGCCCGGCCTCGGCGTTGAAGTCCGCGAATGGGCCCGTGGCCGCCAGCTGGATCCCAAACACATCGATGTCCTGCGCAAGAATTCGCCGCTGGGCGAACTGTTGGCCGCAGCCCTTGACCAGCGGCACAAGCCGCGTGAACAGGTCAAGGAGCGCGTCGAGGATGTCGGCCGCCATGTCGTGCATGAGCTTGATCGTTTCATGAACACGCTCGGCACCATCGCCGCGGTAACGCCCCTGCTCGGCCTGCTCGGCACGGTATTCGGCATGATCCAGATGTTCATGGCCATCCTCACCACCGGCATCGGCGATGCCAACCAGCTTGCCGGTGGTATTGGCCAGGCCTTGGTCAGCACGGCGGTCGGACTTTGCGTGGCGATCCCGGCGCTGATGTTCCACCGCTATTTCCGCGGCCTGATCGTTGAATACGTGGTCGAGATGGAGAAAGAGGCCATCGCTCTGATGGACGCCATCGACTCGGCGCCGGCGACCGCGGCTCCTGCCTCACGCGGGAAACGGAGCGCCGAATGAAGCTGGGCAGCCAGCGCCAGTCCGACGAGCCGGAGCTCAACCTGATCCCGTTGATCGACGTGATGATCACCCTGATCATCTTCTTCGTGGTCACCACCAGCTTCAACCAGCGCTCGGTGTTGAAGCTGCAGTTGCCCAGCGCCCAGTCCAATGCGCAAACCGAGCCCGGCGAACCGTTGACCGTGTTGGTGGATGCCGAGGGCAAATTTTTCGTCGGCAGCATGGAAGTGCTCAAGACCGACACGGCGAGCCTGAAAGAAGCCATTGCCCAGGTCGCAGGCAGCCGCCGCGACATGCCGGTGGTGCTGCGCGCTGACGCCCGCACGCCGCATCAGTCGGTGGTGACGGCGATGGATGCGCTGGGCCAACTCGGATTTGTGCGGCTTTCCATCGCTACCACGCCGGTGGGAAAACGCTGATGGCACCGGCGGCTACCGGAAGCGAAGTCCATCAAAGTGCATGGCATGTCTATCGGCGCCTGTTAGGTTACGCCACACGCTACAGGTTGTTCCTGCTGGTGGCGACGCTGGGCATGGTGTTTGAAGCGCTGGCTGCCGGTGCTTTTACCTTGATCATGAAGCCGATGGTCGACGAGACCTTCGTCGCACGCAACACAGATGTCCGCTGGACGCTGCCGTTGGCCATCATCGGCTTGTTCGTGCTGCGCGGCGTGGCCACCTTTGCCACCGACTACGGCATGGCCCGCGCCGGCCGCAGTGTGGTGCGCGACTTGCGCGAAGCGGTGCTGGAAAAATTCCTGCGCATGCCCAGCGCCCGCTTCGACCTGGAACCGGTGCCCACCCTGGTCTCGCGCCTGAACTACGACACCGAGCAGGTGAGCGCCGCCACCAGCGAAGCCATCAAGGTCGTGATCACGGACGTGCTGACCATCATCGTGCTGTTCGGTGTGATGCTCAGCCAGAGCGTCAAGGTGACCATGGCTTTGCTGGTGATCGCGCCGGTCATCGGCCTGATCTCCAGTCGCGTTGGCAAGCGCTACCGGCACATCAACCGCAGCATCCAGGATGGTGTCGGCAAGATGGCGCAGGCCGCCGAGGAGGCGCTGGCGGCCCAGCAGGAAGTGAAGGTCCACGGTGCGCAGCAGATCGAACTGAAGCGCTATTCCGGGCTGGCCAATCGCATCCTCGGCTTGAACATGAAGGTCGAGGCCACCCGCGCCAGCGCTTCCTCGATGGTGCAGCTGCTGGCCGCAGTGGCGTTGGCCGCCATCCTGTTGGTGGCGGGGCAGGAGGCGATGAAGGGCCGGATGTCGGCAGGCTCCTTCGTCACCCTGATGACTTCGATGATGCTGCTGCTGCCCTCGCTCAAGCGCATCACCAACATCCAGAGCGCGGTGCAGCGCGGCATCGCTGCCTGCGACCGGTTGTTTTCCCTGCTCGACGAGCCCGACGAAGCCGACGGCGGCGGCAGGCCGTTGGCGCGCGCGCGCGGCGAGATCGAGTTCCGTTCGGTATCGGTGAGTTATGCCGCGAATGATCGTCCGGCGTTGGCAGAGGTGTCTTTCCGTGCTGCTCCCGGTACCGTCACTGCCATTGTCGGCCGTTCAGGCAGCGGCAAGTCCACCTTGATCCGGCTGCTGCCGCGCTTCTACGAGGCCAATAGCGGCGAAATCCTGCTTGATGGCCAGCCTATTGGCGAATACCGACTGTCCGACCTGCGCCGGCAAATCGCCCTGGTCGGGCAGCGGGTGATGCTGTTCGACGACACCATCGCCGCCAACATCGCCTATGGCCAGCCAGGCATCGAGCCGGACCGCGTGCGGGCCGCTGCCGATGCCGCAAACGCCAGCGAATTTATAGATCGCCTGCCGGAGGGCATGAATACCCGCATCGGTGAAAACGGCGGCCTGCTTTCTGGCGGCCAGCGCCAGCGCTTGGCCATCGCCCGCGCCATCCTGCGCGATGCGCCTATCCTGATCCTCGACGAGGCCACGGCTGCGCTCGACAACGAATCCGAGCGGTTGGTGCAGGACGCGCTCAACCACCTGATCCCGGATCGCACCACGCTGGTGATCGCGCACCGGCTGTCTACGGTCGAACACGCCGACCAGGTGCTGGTGCTCGACGACGGCCGCCTGGTGGAGCAGGGCACGCATTTGCAGTTGCTGGCGCGCGGCGGCCTGTATGCGCACCTGCACCGCATGCAGTTCCGAGAGCCGGAGGCCGGGTGAAGGCTGCACTGGAGCGCTGGTTGCTGGCGCGTTGGTACGAGGGGCGCGCGCCGGGGTTGCTGCTACGTGGCATGGCCACGATCCATGGCGCGCTCGGCGCCTTGCGCGCAAGTTTGTACACACGTGGAATCCTGTCGACGCATTCGCTGCCGGTACCGGTGATCGTGGTTGGAAACTTCACCGCCGGCGGTACTGGCAAGACGCCGCTGGTGATGGCGCTGGTGCAACACCTGGTTGAAAAGGGCTGGAAACCAGGCGTTGTCAGTCGCGGTCATGGTCGCGCGGGAAATTCACCGCTGCGCGTGCAAATCGACACGCCGGCGTCCGCCTGCGGAGACGAGCCGCTGCTGATCGCCCGACGCAGCGGTGTTCCGGTCCAGGTGGATGCTGATCGGGTGCGGGCGGCGAAAATGCTGGTTGCCGAGGGCTGCAGCCTGATCATTGCCGATGACGGTTTGCAGCATCTGCGGCTGGCGCGCGATATCGAAATTGAGGTGCGCGATGGCGGACGCGGCCTTGGCAATGGCTTGTTGCTGCCGGCCGGGCCATTGCGGGAACGACCGCGCAGCGTGGATTTCCGCGTCGTGAATGGGGGCAGCGCTCCGACGTCTGGCGAGCTCATGCAGCTGTCGGTGGGGGATGCCCGTTCGCTGGCCGGAGATGTCCGCCGCGGCCTCGCCTCGTTCAGCGGCCAACCGGCGCACGCCGTTGCCGGTATCGGCAATCCGGCGCGGTTTTTCGACGTGCTCCGCCAAGCCGGCATCGAGGTGATCGAGCATGCCTTTCCGGACCACCATGGGTTTTGCCGCGAAGATTTTGCTGCATTCGAAGGCCCGGTGCTGATGACCGAAAAAGATGCGGTCAAATGCGCTGGCTTCGGGCTGGCCAATGCCTGGTTTGTGCCGGTGACGGCGAGTTTGCCTGCTGATTTCTACGCTAGGCTGGATGCACGCCTTGCCGCCCTGCCGGGACACGCACCGCCATGACCGATTTCATCGTCGCCATTCCCGCCCGCCACGGCGCATCGCGGCTGCCAGGAAAACCACTGCGCCTGATTGCCGGCGAACCGATGGTGCTGCACGTCGCGCGGCGTGCATTGGCCGCAGGGGCCCGTCAGGTGGTGCTGGCCACCGACGATGTCCGCATTGCTGAAGCCGTCGCCGGCCAGCCACTGGTCGTCTGCATGACCCGCGCCGACCACGTCTCGGGTACCGATCGCCTGGCCGAATGCGCCGAGCAACTCGGCTGGCACGACGAGCAGATTGTGGTCAACCTGCAGGGCGACGAACCCTTCGCGCCGCCGGAAGGCATTCGTGCTGTTGCCGACTGCCTGGCTTCGTCCGACGCCGAGATGGCGACGCTGGCGGTACCGATCACCGACAGCGAAACACTGTTTGATACCAACGCCGTGAAAGTCATCTGCGGCCAGCGTGGCCACGCGCTTTATTTCAGCCGTGCGCCGATTCCCTGGCAGCGCGACCGCTTTGCCCGCGACCGGATTTCGCCGCCCGCGACGGGTGCGCTGCGCCATATCGGCATCTATGCCTATCGCTCCGGCTTCCTGCGCACCTTTGCCAGCCTCCCGGCGGGAAAACTGGAAGCGCTTGAAGGCCTTGAGCAATTGCGCGTGCTCGAAGCGGGCTACCGCATCGCCGTGGCCACCACGCCGGTAGCGTTTCCGCCGGGCGTGGATACCGAGGCGGATCTGCTGCGGGCGCAGGCGTTGATGGCAGATCACGGCTAGGTTTTTTCGAACATGGCATTGTTTTTCTTTTTCAACGCAACCTTTGTGTTCCAGTGCGGATAGACATCGCCTCGCAATCGTCAATGGGACACTGCCATGCCATCGAAAGAACACTGGGAACACGTCTATTCGACCAAATCCGTTGATGCGGTCAGCTGGTATCAGGCGCACGCGGAGCTGTCTGTACAGTTGATCAAGGACAGCGGCCTCGCAACGACGGCGGCGATCATCGATATCGGCGGCGGTGCTTCGATGCTGGTGGATGACCTGCTTGAGCGGGACTATGGCAACCTGACGGTGCTCGACCTGTCTGCCTCGGCATTGGCGGCGGCAGGAAATCGTCTTGGCGAGCGGGCAGGGCGGGTTCACTGGAAGCTTGCCGATATCACCAGGGACGAACTATTGGGGGACGCATATGATCTATGGCATGACCGGGCCGTATTCCATTTCCTCACCGCGCCCGAGGATCGCCAGGCTTACTTGCGGTCTGTACTGCGTTCGCTCAAACCCGGCGGCCACGTCATGATTTCGACCTTCGCCGAAGATGGCCCGGGTCAGTGCAGCGGCCTGCCGGTCATGCGTTACAGTGCCGACGGACTTCATCGCGAATTTGGCGGATCATTCACCTTGGTCAGGCATGGCAGGGAACTGCACCACACGCCGTTTGCCACGATCCAGCCGTTCACGTGGTGCCACTTTCGAAAATCCATGGAAATGCCAGCTTGGACCGAACAGAAAACCGATGTTCCGTGATTTCCATTTGGCCAAACCAGGACACCTGTCGATAGCCGCATGAACACTTTTCTCCGAACCCTAGCCTTGCTCACGCTGGCGGTACCTGGTCTGGTGCAGTCGGCCGAATACAGCACGGCCCTGCTGAGGCTGGAGATACCGTCGGGCTTCGAGGGGCCGATGATGCAGTACCCTGAACCCGGACTGAAACTCGTCGGCTACAGCAAGACCTATCCAGAAGGCGTCGGCAAGACGCTGTTGCTGATCACGACCTACGAATATGGCGTTGGCCTCGAACAAATGTCCGATGGCGAGCGCAGTGAGGCCGCCGGCAAGTACCTGCAGCAACTGCTGAGGGGCGTTGAAAAGAATCGCATGGCGTTCACCTCGACGAAACCGGCGCCGCTGCGCTTGGGCGGCGTGCCGGCGATGCGCTCGGAATGGCGCGGCGAAGCGTTCGGGCGGCGGATGTCGGGAGTGATGTACTGCGCCGTGGCCGGCCGCCGCCTGGCCTGTTTCCATACGCAGGATTTCGAGGGTGCCCCGCCCGGCAACCGCGAGGCGGCCATAGCGGCATTCGAGTCGGTGGTGTTCAAGAAACTCAGGTGACGGTCAGGTTTGGGCCCAGGTGAAACATGGCCCATGCATCGTCCATCGCCGGCAATGCCGGACTATGATCAAGCCGCTGTGGCCGCGCTATCATCGGCGGCAAGGAGCCCGCACATGCAAACCACAGATTCCCCCGAACTGCACAGCTCGCTGCAGTGGTTGAACAGCGCGGCACAGACGGTGACCGCGCAGCGTGGACGGGTGCTGGCGCTAGTGTTCTGGAATGCCAGTTCGGCTTACAGCCACAATCTGTTGGCGCAGGTATCCAAGCTGAAGCTCCGCCATCCGGTCGGCTTGGCGGTCATCGGCATCCACTTGCCGAAGTTCGATGCCGAAGTCGACGGCCGCGTGGTGTTGAAGGCGCTGAACAGGCTGGGGGTGACGTTTCCGGTGGCCAATGATCGCGGCTGGGTGACCTGGCAGCATTACGGCATCCGCGCTTGGCCTTCGGTGGCGCTGATTGATGCCAACGGCCAACTCATGGAAGTATTCACGGGCGACGACCAGTCGGAGCGACTGGCTGACTCAGTGGCACGCCTGATCAATGCCGGCGGTGGCGTGCCGACCATTGCCGGCGACGGACTGAGCGCCACGATGGGCCAGGAAATGCGCACCCCGCTGCGTTTTCCGCAGGGCATCGTCGCCACCGAAACCCACTTGTACATTGCCGACAGCGGACACCACCGCATCCTGGAATGCACTCATGAAGGCCGTATTCTCCGCGAGTTTGGCACCGGTCATGCCGACTACATGGACGGGCCCGCGGCTGAGGCTTCGTTCCGCTACCCGAGCGGGCTGTGCATGGTGCGCGAAGAGCTGTACGTCAGCGACACCGGCAATCACAGCATCCGCAAGATAAAACTCTTGGATGGCAGCGTTCGTACTGTGCTCGGTACCGGTCGAGTTGGCTTTCCGCACGAAGGCACAGTGGTGTCGGCCAATGAAGTCAGTCTTAACCAGCCCTGGGGCTTGGCCAGTTCCACGGACCGTCTGTTCATCGCCATGGCCGGCTGCAACCAGATATGGGAATACGAACTCGGCTTGGGCCGCCTGCGCATCGTTGCCGGCACGGGCGAGTTGGGTATCGTTGATGGTCCCGGACGCAGCGCGGTGTTCGCGCATCCTTCGGCCCTGGTTCTGGTGCAGCCAACCCTTTATGTGCTTGAGGCCGGCAGCTCGGCGCTGCGTGCCATCAACCTGCAGCACAACCACGTCCAGACATTGGTGGGACAGGGCGTCTACGAGTTCGGCGACCAGGACGGCCAGCGCCACGAAGCGCGACTGCAGTGCCCGATGGCCATGGTGTTGGATCCGGTCATGGCCGGGCTGTGGATTGCCGACACCTACAACGGCACCCTGCGCAAACTCAAGCTCGGTGGGGGTGATATGACCACGCATTCCCTGCCGCAATCCCTGCACGAGCCCTGCGGCCTTGCCGCCACCCACGGCTCGCTGTGGATCACCGATGGCTGGACGCACGATGTGTTCCGCTACCACATCAACAGCGGCCTGCTGCAGCGCGTGCCGGTCGGCGAATAGCGCAGAGGGCATCGCTGCAAGCTATGTTGTTTCCAATCCAGACTTCGCAGCTCCGAGTGTCAGGTGAGAATCGGGGCGATAATCGGCGCATGAGTGCCAAACCCGTACCGTCCAACTTTGATGCCAGCGAATTCCTGCGCGACCTGACCACGGCGCCGGGTGTCTACCGCATGTATGCCGCTGACGGCAGCGTACTCTACGTTGGCAAGGCCAACTCGCTGAAAAAACGCGTGGCCAGCTATTTCCGCAGCGAGCTGCCGTCGCTGCGCACCACCCTGATGGTGCGGCAGATCGCGCGGATGGAAGTCATCGTCACCCGCACCGAGGCGGAAGCGCTGATCCTGGAAAACCAGCTGATAAAATCGCTGCGCCCGCGCTACAACGTGCTGCTGCGCGATGACAAGAGTTACCCGCAGGTACTGCTCACCGACGAAACCTGGCCGCGTATCGCCCTGCATCGCGGGCCGCGCTCGACGCCCGGCCGTTATTTCGGCCCTTATCCCAGTACCGGCGCCGTGCGCGAAACCATGGACCTGATGCAGAAGATATTCAAGCTGCGGACCTGCGAAGACAGCGTGTTCCGCAACCGCAGCCGGCCCTGCCTGCAGCACCAGATCGGTCGCTGCACGGCACCCTGCGTGGGCTATATCGCACCGCGTGACTACGACGCCAGCGTGCGCCGTGCCGCCCTGTTCCTCGATGGCCGCAGCAATGAGCTGGTCGACGAACTCACCCGCTCGATGGATGCTGCCAGCCTGCGCCTGGAGTTTGAGCAGGCGGCGCAGCTACGCGACACCATCGGCGGCATTCGCAAGGTGCAGGCGCGCCAGTACGTGGAAGGCGAGCAGGTGGAGATGGATGTGCTCGCCTGTGAAATGGAGCAGGGCACGGCCTGCGTGCTGCTGCTGTCGTTCCGCAACGGCATGAACCAGGGTACGCGCGCTCATTTTCCGAAAACAAATGGTGCGGAAACGCCAGAGGAAGTGCTCACTGCTTTTGTCGCGCAGTACTACCTTGAAAAACGTCCGCCGCGCGAGATCGTGCTCAGCCACGTCATCGAGGATATTCCGCTGTTCGAGAAAGTTTTCTCGGAACAGGCCGGCCGCCGTGTCGAGATCAAGCCCAGCGTGCGCGGTGATCGCGCCCGTTTCCTCGATTTGGCGCAGAAGAATGCCCAACTGGCGCTGGCCACCGAGCGCAGCAGCAATCTTGCGCAGCGTCGGCGCCTTGAATCACTTCAGCAAATGCTTGATTTGCCGGTGGCACCGCAGCGCATCGAGTGCTTCGACATCAGCCACACCATGGGCGAGGCGACCGTAGCCTCGTGCGTGGTGTTCAATGCCGAAGGCCCGCTGCGCGGCCAGTATCGGCGCTTCAACATCAGCGGCATCACGCCGGGCGATGACTACGCCGCCATGCACCAAGCCTTGCAACGACGGTTCAAGCGCGCCATCGAGGAAGGCGTGATGCCCGACCTGCTGTTGATCGATGGCGGCAGCGGGCAACTGGCGCAGGCCAATGCCGTCCTTGCCGATCTTGGCATCACTGGCTTGATGGTCGTCGGCGTAGCCAAGGGCGAAGCACGACGTGCAGGCCATGAAGCATTGGTACTGCCCGATGGCCGCGAGCTGCGGCCCGGTGCTGAATCACCCGGCTTGCAGCTGATCCAGCAGGTTCGCGATGAGGCGCACCGGTTCGCCATCACCGGCCATCGCGGACGCCGGCAGAAATCCCGGGAAACCAGCCGGCTGGAAGATATCAGCGGCATCGGTCCACGCCGACGCGCCAGTCTGCTCAAGCACTTCGGCGGGCTTTCCGGACTCAAGGGCGCCGGGGTCGAGGAAATCGCCCGCGTCGAAGGTGTCAGCGCTGCACTCGCTGGGCGCATCTATGCTTCACTACACGGACTCGAAGCCCCCATCGATGTCGCTGCACAGGATCCTCAGTGAAGCTCACCATCCCCACCATCCTCACCTTGTTCCGAATCGCCCTCGTGCCGGTGTTGGTAGTGGTGTTCTATTGGAATAACCCGTGGAGCAACGTACTGGCCACCACGGTGTTCGTGGTCGGAGCGCTCACCGACTGGCTCGACGGCTGGATTGCACGTCGTTACAACATGTACTCGGCGTTCGGTGCCTTCCTCGATCCGGTCGCGGACAAGCTGGCGGTCACCGTGGCCCTGTTCGTGGTCGTGCAGGCGCACCCGACTATATTTCTTGCCATGCTGGCGGCGATTATCGTCGGACGTGAAATAACCATCTCGTCCCTGCGCGAATGGATGGCGCAGATGGGCGCGCATGGTTTGGTGAAAGTGGCCGGACTGGGCAAGCTCAAGACCATCGTGCAGATGACCGCGATCAGCTGCCTCATCTTTCGTGAACCCCTGTTCATGCTGCCGATTTTCGCCATCGGCGAATGGCTGCTGGCGGCAGCGGCGGCGTTGACCCTGTGGTCCGGCGGCGACTACCTGCGCGCGGCCTGGCCCACCATGCGCGATGGTGAAAAAGAATAGAGTCATGCGCGATCCACGCTGTTTCCGGCTTGTTCCCAAGTCGGAGAGTTGGCTGCGCAGGATCGGAAAAGAGCAAAAAGTATTGACAGAAATCGACTGATCCATAAAAATATGCAGCTTACGCGGGAATAGCTCAGTTGGTAGAGCACGACCTTGCCAAGGTCGGGGTCGCGAGTTCGAGTCTCGTTTCCCGCTCCAGTTTTCGACAAACCTCGGCTTGCCGGGGTTTTGTTTTTTAGACAGTGGTGAAGTCCGGCTGTGCCGGGCGTTAGAATCACGCAATACGTCACCGGCCGGGTGGCAGAGTGGTCATGCAGCGGACTGCAAATCCGCGTACGCCGGTTCAATTCCGACCTCGGCCTCCAAATCGTTTGAAGCAAGCCCCGCGATGGCATCGGCCTTTGCGGGGCTTTTGCTTTGTGCGCTGTGCCCGGACTCACGCTGCCAACTCCAATCCGCAAGCCAGACCGTGCTTTTCATTTGGCGTCTGCGCAAATAAAAAAAGGCGGGCCCATGGCCCGCCGTTGCTGTCGTATCAAGTGCAACTCAAGCGTGTTTTTGTGCTTGCGAAGCCTCGCCAGTACCGTCAACAATTTCCTCAGCGGCGACCTGTTCGATTGCATCCGACCGGCTGGGGGCAGCAACGAATACGGGCAATTCCGCTGTCACCGTGGGCTCGAAGATGACGGGTTTTTCCACCGCCTGCTGTTCTACAGCAACGATGACGGGTTCCGGCGCGGCTACGACATCCGTTGCTGCCATCGTGGGCGGTTCGACGGCAGGCACGGCCGTGTTCGCCGCGGCCACGACAGGTGCAGTGTCGTCAATCATCAGCGCTGTTACTTCCGTCGACATGACAGGAGCGCTTGAGGCTGCAGCCTGTTCAAGGGAGGCCGGCGGCGTGCTGGGCTGAACCTCGGCCGGCTCGATAGCGTGGGCTGATGGCGCCTGGCTCGATGGTGCGGGGATGGGCGAGGGCAAGTCATCGAAGTCCGACTCGGCCGCCGTCACCGGAATGGCCGACGTCATGGTCGGGCTGGACGCAGGGCGTGCGGTAGCGACCGCTGGCTGCGATTGCTCGCTGTCATCGGCAGTTTCGTTTTCCTGCGAGTCCTCGCCTTCTTCCTCGTCGTCGAAATCGATTTCCGACTGCGAGTTGGGGGACGCGTTGGGATCGGCAGCACCACCTTCCTGACGACGACGACGACGGCCGCCGCGACGACCACGACGGCGACGTCCAGCGGAGTCGGCGGCGTTTTCACCGACCGCTTCCGTTGTTTCAATGCTTGCGGCCTGCGTGTTGTCCTGCTCTGGTACTGACTCGGCTGGCCCTGCATCTGCTGCGGCAGGTGCGGCAACTACAGCGCCACTGGCGACAGCAGTGGCCTGGGTTTCACGCGCAGCACGGCGTTCGGCTTCGCGCTTGATGTTGTCCTGACGCTGGGCTTCGCGACGATCGGTGTCCTTCTTCTGCTGTTCCAGCTTGCGCGCTTCGTCGAGTCGTTTCTGCTCCTCGCTGACGGCAGGGCGGTTCTGCTGGGGCTGCGGTTGCGGCTGCTTGGGCTGCTGTTGCTGCTGCGGCTGCGCCTGCGCCTGTTTCGGCGCCGGCTGCTGCGGCTTCTGCCCTTGGCCCTGGCCTTGCGGCCGGTTGCTGGACTGTTGGCCGCGCTGGCCTTGCTGCTGGCCACCACCGCGCCCATCACGGCCATCGCGACGGCCCTGATGCTGGCTGTTGCGCTGGCCGCTGCGGTCATTACGTTCGCTGCGCTCGTTGTTCGTTGCCGGCTTCGGGGCTTCGCTTCCACCGGCGAAAAACGCCTTCATGCGAGCAAAGAAGCCAGGCTTGGCGGCAGCCACGGGCGTGGCGATGAACGCCGGGGCAACCGAGGGCAGAGGCTCTTCGCGTATTTCACGGACGGGTGCGGCCTGCGCGGGCTTCACTTGGGTCACCGCTGGTTCCGGCGGCACATTGATCTGGGCGCGGGTCAGCGAATGCACTTCCAGCTTGCGCGGCGAACCGCGGTGGTAGCTGGGCTTGCTGGTTTCTTCGCCAAGATCGCCTTCGCGGATGCGCGAGACGTTGAAGTGCGGGGTTTCCAACTGTTCGTCGGCGACGATGATGATCGGCGAATCGTGGCGCTGCTCAATCTCGACGATGGCGCGGCGCTTCTCGTTGAGCAGGTAGTTGGCGATTTCCGATGGCGCCTGTATCAGCACCTGGCCAGTGCTCTCCTTCATCGCGTGTTCTTCGGCCAAGCGCAGGATCGACAGCGAAAGCGATTCCACGCTGCGCATGCGGCCGTGGCCATCGCAGCGCGGGCAGACGATCTGGCTGGATTCGCCCAGACTCGGACGCAGGCGCTGGCGCGATAGTTCGAGCAGGCCGAAGCGCGAGATCTTGCCGATCTGTACGCGGGCTCGGTCTTGCTTGAGCGCGTGCTGCAGGCGTTCCTCGACCTGACGCTGGTGCTTGCCGGCATTCATGTCGATGAAGTCGATCACCACCAGGCCGCCGAGGTCGCGCAGGCGCATCTGCCGGGCCACTTCCTCGGCCGCTTCCAGGTTGGTGTTGAACGCGGTTTCCTCGATGTCGCCGCCCTTGGTGGCGCGCGAGGAGTTCACGTCGATGGCGGTCAGCGCTTCGGTCTGGTCGACAACGATGGAACCGCCAGACGGCAGGCGCACCTGGCGTTCGTAGGCGCCTTCGATCTGCGACTCGATCTGGAAGCGGTTGAACAGTGGGATGTCGTCCGTATACATCTTGAGCTTGCGCAGGTTCTGCGGCATCACTGCCTGCATGAACTCCTGCGCCTGCTCGTACATCGGCGCGGTGTCGACCAGGATTTCGCCGACGTCGGCGCGCAGGTAATCACGCAGGGCGCGGATAATAAGGCGCGACTCCTGATAGATCAGGAACGGCGCCGGCTTGGACAGGGCGGCATCGGTGATCGATTTCCAGACCTGAAGCAGGTAGTTCAGGTCCCACTGCAGCTCTTCGGCATCGCGGCCGACGCCGGCGGTGCGGATGATCACGCCCATGTCGTCGGGAATGGTCAGCACATCCATCGCTTCTTTCAGCGCTTGCCGGTCCTCGCCCTCGATACGGCGGGAGACGCCACCGGCGGTCGGTGAGTTCGGCATCAGCACCATGTAGCGGCCGGCCAGCGAGATGAATGTGGTCAGGGCCGCGCCCTTGTTCCCGCGCTCCTCCTTGTCCACCTGCACAACCACTTCCTGGCCTTCGCGCAGGAATTCTTTGAGCGTGGCCTTGTCCGGGTTGACGCCGGGCACGAAGTAGTCGCGGGAGATTTCCTTCAGAGGCAGGAAGCCGTGGCGCTCGCCGCCGTATTCGACGAAGGCCGCTTCGAGCGAAGGCTCCAGCCGGACGATGCGGCCCTTGTAGATGTTCGACTTCTTCTGTTCTTTCGACGGTTGTTCGATGTCGATGTCGTAGAGGTTCTGGCCGTCGACGATAGCCACACGCAGTTCTTCCGCCTGCGTGGCATTGATTAGCATCCGCTTCATTGTATGGATTCCTCACGCGCTCATACCGCGAGGAACGCCGGGGTCCGCGCCCGTCTAACCGGGACTTTGCGCAAGCGCATTCGCCCCTGGGTGGAACTTCCAGCGCTTCAAACCTTGGGCGTACCCACGGGAGCGCTTGTTCATTTGTCTCGTTTATGGGGCCGGAATGCGCCGAGCGCGCTCCGGTCTGGCACCAAGCCTAAGCTCGGGACGATATCCGTCCGCCTTCTTGACCGGCTAACATGGTCACCCCCGAGGGGTGTGGTTAGCGGCCTGTCGGGAATCGCGGTGGGCAAGCTTTCGGCCGGCACATCCAGCGAAATCAGGACGTTATCTCGCCCACTTAGTGTATCGGATGGAACCCCATGGCGGCAAACAAACGTGGCGAGCCAGCGGCCAAGCCGGTCCCCGGCAGGGTAGTGGAGACAAAAATGGCTGAACCAGCCAAACCCATTTCAGGCGGCGTGAAGCAGGTCAAGGTGCCCGAGGACCGCGACGGACAGCGTCTGGACAATTTCCTGCTCGGTCAGCTCAAGGGCGCCCCGCGCAGTCTCATCTACAAGATCGTGCGCAGCGGCCAAGTGCGCATCAACGGCAAGCGTTGCAAGCCCGACTCCCGGCTGGTGGCTGGTGACGAGGTGCGGATTCCGCCGGTGCGGCTGGAAGCGCCGGGCGAATACAAGGCGCCGCCCAGGGGCATGCTCGACCGGCTGGCGGCCAGCATCGTGTTCGAGGACAAGGCCCTGCTGGTCCTGAACAAGCCCACCGGCATCGCCACCCACGGCGGCAGCGGCATCAGCTTTGGGGTTATCGAAGGCCTGCGCGCGCTGCGCCCGGGCGAGCCGCTGGAACTGGTCCACCGGCTTGATCGCGACACCTCCGGCCTGCTGGTGCTGGCCAAGAAGCGCTCGGCCCTTCTTGAGCTGCAGGCCCTGATGCGCGAAGGTGACGAGGATGAAGGCCCGGAAAAGCGCTACCTGACCCTGCTGGTCGGAAAAATGCCGTCGGGCAGCATGACCGTGGACGCACCGCTGCAGAAATCGGTGCTGCAGGGCGGTGAGCGGATGGTTCGCGTCGACCCGGCCGGGAAGGCCTCGGTCAGCCACTTCAAGCTGCTGGAGCGTCGCGGTGGCCACAGCTTTTGCGAGGTGCGAATCGAAACCGGCCGCACCCACCAGATCCGCGTGCATGCCGCGCACATCGGCCATCCGGTGGCGGGCGACGAGAAATATGGCGAGCGCGAAGCCAACAAGCGGCTGGTCGAGCAGGCCGGGCTCAAACGCCTGTTCCTGCACGCGGCGTCGATGGAATTTGCGCTGGAGAAGGGCGCGAAGCCGTATTTGCTGACGGCGCCGCTGGCGGAGGATTTGCGTGCGGCGCTGGATCGCCTGTCATAGGTACTGATGTGGAGGGGCTTCAGCCCGATTTGAAAACCCTCGCGACTGAAGCCCATCCCACAGGATTTGATCCCGCGGGGATCGCCTTTGCTACAAAATCTGGGCTTTTGCCGCGCAGATGAAATCGTTGTTGCTCAATCCGCCGACGTCGTGAGTGGAATACCTCACCACGCAGCGGTTGTAGTGCACGCTCAGGTCGGGATGGTGATCCTCGAAATGCGCGGTATAGGCCAGCGCGTTCACGAAGGCCATGGTCCTGTAGTAGTCGTCAAACAAAAAGGTCTTGCGGATGGCTTGGCCGTCCTCGACCAGTTCCCAGCCGGGCAAGATGGCGAGGAAGTTGCGCACTGTCAGTTCCGGCAGCAGGTTTTCCGACCCCTGCAGCGGGCTGCAGTGGTTGGCGGCGAGTTGGCTGAGCAGACTCATGGCAGTCTCCGGGCAGGTTTCTAAGAAGTTTAACGGCACCTGCGTTAAAATCACCTCATGATCAATATTTCCGAATCTGCACAGACCTATTTCCGTCATCTGCTCAAGACCCAGGGCGGAGACGCCGTGGGCATCCGCGTCACGGCGGTGCACCCGGGCACGCCGCGCGCCGACGCCCGTCTGGAGTTCTGCGAACACGGCGACCTGCTCGGGGACGAATGGTCGCTCGAATGCGAAGGTTTCACCCTGTACGTCGACGCACCTAGTGTGTCCTTCCTGGATGGCGCCGATATCGACTATGCAACGCAGTCGGCCGGCAGCCAGCTCACCATCCGCGCGCCGCGCATCAAGGGCGAAGCGCCGAAGGGTGATGCTTCGCTGGTCGAACGCGTGCAATACCTGCTTGATTCCGAGGTCAATCCGCAGTTGATATCGCACAAGGGCCAGGTTTCGCTGGAGTCGATCGACGCCGATGGCGTGGTGTACCTGCGCTTTGGCGGCGGCTGCCACGGCTGCGGCATGGCCGACGTCACGCTCAAGCAGGGTATCGAGAAAACCATGATGGCGCGCATTCCGGAAATCACCGCCGTGCGCGATGCCACCGACCACAGCACCGGGCAGGCGCCATACATGCCGCGTTGATCGACCTGCGTTGATCGATCAGCGTTGATCGATCCGCATTGATAGTCGCGCTGCGCTGAACTTTTCCCGCTGCTGGCGCACCAAGCCGGACATCGGCCAAAACTCGCGGCGGGCATGGAACAACTCGACGAACACTGGCTGATCGACCAAGGCCACCTGCCTTGGCGACCGCTTTCGATGCCGCGACCGGCATCCGAATGGATAGGCAAGCGGACGCGGTGGTTGATTCTCGGTGGCCTTGCTTTGCTGCACCTGCTGGCGGGCTGGTGGCTGCTGGCAGACCGTCGGCCTGGGGTAGATCACGATGACGCTGGACGATCATTGCTGATCGAGTTCATCACCCGAGCGCCGGTGGTCCAGCGCGATCCGGATGAAGTCATCGTCATACGGCCACCGGTGGAAGAAGACACATCTTCCAGGCCCATGCGAGCAATCAGGCCGACGCAGGCGGTCGTGGTCGAACAGGTGTCGATGCCGATTGCGATCGAACAGGCCGACGCTCCAAAAGATCCCCTGCGCCTGTACACGCACGACGGCGCACTGATGCTGCCTGCAGATCTTCTGGAGCAGATCGACCGCAAGGTCGGCGACAAGCGCGATTTTTCCTTCCAGGTACCCAAGCTTGATGCGATGGACAAGCTGCTGCATCGGCCGAAGGCGCTGGTGCACGAGGCGACGCGATTCGAGGCGGGCTGGCGCCCTGAGGCGGATCTGCTGACCGATCTTCTGGAGAAAGCCATCGAGAAGACTTCGCCGACAATCCGCATCCCGGTGCCCGGTCGTCCGGGTGCAAGGCTGGTCTGCCGCGTGGTGCTGCTGGCCGCAGGAGGCAGCTGCGGTTTCGAGAGCAACAGCGATGGCTACCTGCTTGTACTCAACGACCCGGCCACACTGAATGGAGAAGAGCAGCGTCAGTGTCAGGCATGGTGGGAGAAGATCGTCGGCACCGGCAGCCAGGACGTATGGCGCAAGACGCGTGCGCTGTATGACGCCGAGTGCCGCAAGCCGGCGGAGAAAAAACCGACTGAAGCGAAACTGCAGCCGGCGGTCCCTGGCTGAATCATGGGTGGCTCGTATTTTGTAATTTCAAACGTGGCCATCAAAGCAAAGAAAAGCAGATTTTAATGGTGCCGATCTGCTTCTTGTTCACTTGATATTTCTAGGGAGTTTGGCAGCCGATGGTTTGCCATTCGATGTGGATGCACTGAAAACCAACGATCCCACAAAAAAAGCCCCTCGCGGGGCCTTTCGTCAAATCCTGCGAGGCAGCGCAATCAACGATCACCGACTCTGATGTCGTGCACTTCGCCGGGCAGCGAGGCGAAGTAGGAGGCCAGGTCGGCAATGTCCTTGTCGGTCAGATTCTGCGCCTGCCCGGCCATGATCGCGTTCTTGCGCTTGCCGCTCTTGTAGTCGTGCAGCACCTTGGCCAGGTAGTCCGCGTATTGGCCAGCGAGGCGCGGGTAGGTGTTGTCCAGAGTCTTGTTGCCGTCAGCGCCGTGGCAGGCGGCACAGACCGCAGCTTTCTGCTTGCCGGCGGCGACGTTGCCATTCACGCCGACAGCGAGGGCTGAACTGGAGAGAGTCAGGAAGAGCAGGGTGCTGGCGAGACGCAGGCTCATGTTCGGGGTTCCGTTCACTTCTTGGCTACCTTCAGGCTGGCTAGGTAGGCGGCGATGTTGGCGATGTCTTCGTCGGAAAAACTTCTCGCCTGCGCCTGCATCGTGGGATGGCTGCGTCCGCCATTCTTGTATTCTGCGAGTGCGGCAATCAGGTACTGCTCATTCTGGCCGCCGATCTTCGGCACCCGGTAGCTGGGATAGGCGTTCTTGTAGTCGGCGATGCCGTGGCAGCCGGTGCAGGTGTAGGCGAGGGATTTGCCTTTCCTGGCGTCGCCCTTGGCGAAGGTGGGCATGGCGCCGGCCAACAGGACCAGACAGGCAAGGGTGAGAACGGTTCGCTTCATCAGAAACTTCCAGCTCGAACGTGGGGTGCAACCGAAATTATACCGATAGCGTCCATCGACAGACAGGGGGCCTTGTGCCGCCCGTCGTTGATTACCTGTAGCGATAGCGACTTCTGGCATATGCGCGGTAGCGGCTGCTGCCTGTACTGTTCTATTCAACTATAACACCCACCTTCGAGAAGTCCGATGAATTTGCCACGCCAATCCCTGTTTCTGCGACTTTGCTTGTTGTCGTTACTCTCGACGACGCTGCTGCTGAGCGCCTGCAAAGGTGGCGATGGCGCCGGCGAGGAGGGCAGCAAGGATGAGGCCAAGGCTGAAGACGGCAAGGATGGAAAGCAAGACAAGGACAAGGTCGAATCGGTGCCGGTCGAAATCGCAGTGGCGACCAGGCGACCAATTTCGGCCAGCTACACCGGAACCGCCAATCTGGAGGCCCCCGGCGAAGCACAAGTGGTGGCCAAGACGTCGGGTGTGGTGCTGCAGATGCTTGCAGAAGAAGGCGACGCCGTCCGTGCTGGACAGGTGCTGGCGCGCATCGATCCCGAGAAGACCCGACTTGAGGTGCAGCGCCAGCAGGCGACGGTCAACAAGCTGGCCAACAATTATCGCCGCTCGCAAGAACTGTTGGCGCAGAAGCTGGTCAGCACCGAGGCCAGCGACCAGATCCGCTACGATTTGGAGTCGGCACGCGCCAGCCTCGAGCTGACCAAGCTTGAACTGTCTTACACCAATATCACCGCGCCAATCAGTGGCGTGATCGCACAGCGCATGGTCAAGCCCGGGAACCTGGTCGGGCTGAACGCGCCAGTGTTCCGCATCGTCGACAATTCGCGCCTCGAGGCTGTGCTTAACGTGCCCGAGCGCGAGCTTGGCAAACTGCGCGTGGGTATGCCGGTGCGCATGGGCGTAGATGCCCTGACCGGCCGCTCCTTCGAGGGCAGCATCGACCGCCTGAGCCCGGTCGTGGATGCCGGCAGCGGCACGTTCCGCGTGGTTTGCACGTTCAAGGGAGGCGAAAACCTCAGTCCGGGCATGTTCGGGCGTATCGCCATCATCTACGACCAGCGCGACAACGCGCTGACCGTGCCGCGAACCGCCCTGCTGGAAGGCGAGGGCGAAACCGCTGTCTACGTTGTGCGCGAAAACAAGGCGGTGCGGGTGCCGGTGCAGGTGGGTTTCATCAACGGCGAGATCGCCGAGATCGTCAGTGGCCTGCGCGAGGGCGAGCGCACCATCACCGCAGGCAAGGTCGCTGTGCGCGATGGCACGCTGGTGGAGGTGATCCAGCCGCAGGCGGCGGTCGCCACGGCGACTGCGAAGGCAGTGCCGGCAAAGAAGGCTGACGCCGAAGCGCAGGACGCCAACTGACATGGATATCGTCGCGTTTTCCACCCGCCGCCGGGTGACCATCGCGATGGCGATGTTCACGCTGTTCTTGTTCGGCGCGATTTCCTGGTTCGCGCTGAAGGTCAACCTGCTGCCCGACCTGAGCTACCCGACGCTGACCATCCGCACCGAATACACCGGCGCGGCGCCGTCGGAACTGGAAACCCTGATCACCGAGCCGGTCGAGGAATCGGTGGGCGTGGTCAAGGGCCTGCGCAAGCTTCGCTCGGTCTCGCGACCCGGCCAGAGCGACGTGGTGCTGGAGTTCGCTTGGGGCACCGACATGGATCAGGCCAGCATCGAGGTCCGCGAAAAGCTCGAGAACGTGCGCCTTCCGCTGGACGTGCAGCAACCCGTGCTGCTGCGCTTCAATCCGTCCACCGAACCGGTGATGCGACTGGTGCTGACGCCGCCGGTCTCCAGCAGTGCTGCCAAGGGCGCGGTGCTGGGCGAGGCAGAGTTGATCGATTTGCGTCGCTATGCCGAGGACGAGCTCAAGAAGCGTCTGGAAACTGTCGATGGCGTCGCCGCGGTGAAGATCGGCGGCGGACTCGAGGACGAGATCCAGGTGCAGCTGGACGAGCAGAAGCTGGCCCAGCTCAACCTGACTGCGGCCAAGGTGATCGAACGCCTGTCGCAGGAGAACATCAACGTCGCCGGCGGCCGCATCGCCGAGGGCAATCAGCGTTACCTCGTCCGCACGGTCAACCAGTTCAGTGATCTTGACCAGATGCGGGAACTGCTGATCACCATCCAGAACGGCGTGCCGATCCGCCTGCGCGATGTCGCCAGTGTGGTGCAGGGCTACCAGGAGCGCGAGGCGATCATCCGCCTGCGCGGCTCGGAAGCCGTGGAGTTGGCGATCTACAAGGAAGGCGACGCCAATGCCGTGCAGGTGGCCGATGCCGTGCGCACGCGACTGGACCAGCTGCAGATGGCCGGCCAGCCCAAGACCGGGCGAGGTGGTCCGCCGGGTGGGAAACCAGCGGTCCAGCAGGCCGAAGCCCAGCCGCAGGAAAAGGGCAGTTACGCCATCGATGGCTACCAGTTGCGAACCATCGAGGACACCTCGGTGTTCATCGAGAATGCGATCAACGAGGTCGGCAAGGAAGCCGTGCTCGGCGGCATCCTGGCCATCCTGATCATCTTCGTGTTTCTGCGCGATGGCTGGAGCACCTTCGTCATCTTCCTGTCGCTGCCTATTTCAATAGTCACGACCTTCTTCTTCATGGACCAGCTCGATCTCAGCCTTAACGTGATGTCGCTGGCCGGATTGGCGCTGGCCACCGGCATGGTGGTGGACGATTCCATCGTCGTGTTGGAGAGCATCGCCAAGGCGCGCGAGCGAGGTCTCGGCATCATCGAGGCGGCGATCCGCGGCACCAACGAGGTCAAGATGGCCGTGGTCGCGTCGACCCTGACCACAGTCGCGGTGTTCTTCCCGTTGGTGTTTGTGCAGGGCGTCGCTGGCCAGCTGTTCAAGGATCAGGCGTTGACGGTGTCGATAGCGCTGATGGTGTCACTGGTGGTGTCGTTGACTCTGATCCCGATGCTCAGTTCGATCAAGGCCAAGGCACCGATGGCATTTGCCGACGAGTCCAGTCCTTCGAACGGCAGTTTTGTCGGCAGGACTGGCGCGTGGATGCAGCGGGCGCGGCCGCGGTGGCTGTTCGCAACGATGCTTCGCGTTTTCCGTCTGGTCGCCGTGGGCGCGAGCGCGATTTTCAACTTCCTGTGGCGGACAACGCGGCTGGGCAAATTGGTTTCGATCGTGTTCGGATTCTTCACCCGATTGTTCCTGAAATGGATTCCCGCTGCCATGCATTGGCTGGGCGCGATGGCGATCCGGCCCTACGATTGGGCGGCCAAGTCGTATCACGCGCTGCTGCCCAAGGCACTGCTCAATCCGGTTCTGGTGCTGGGCTCGGCGGCGACAGCCTTCCTGCTGTCGCTGGCCTTGGTGCCCCTGCTGGGTGCCGACCTCATCCCCCAGCTGGCGCAGGATCGATTCGAAATGACCGCGAGGCTGGCGCCGGGCACGCCGCTGGCGAAGACGGATACGCTGGTTACGCGCGTCCAGGATGCACACCAAGGCGATACAGGCGTGCGTGAGATCTACGGTGTCAGCGGCACCGGCACCCGGCTTGACGCCAGTCCTACCGAGTCCGGCGAGAACATCGCCAAAGTCTCGGTGGTAATGGACAACTACAGTCCCGAAGGCGAGGCTGCGCTGGTGGAGCGCATGCGCAAGACGCTGGCGCGAGAGCCAGGCGTGGACGTGAAATTCGGCAGGCCGCAGTTGCTGAGCTTCTCGACACCGCTGGAAATTGAAGTGCGCGGCCCGGACCTGCCGACCATCGAGCGCGCTGCCCGCAAGCTGCAGCAGTTGCTCGAGGGATCAACCCATTTTGCCGACGTCAAATCGACGGTGCAGGATGGATTCCCGGAACTGCAGATCATCTTCGACCAGGAGCGCATTGCTCAACTCGGCCTGACCGAGCGCCAAGTCACTGACCAAGTCGTTCGCCAGGTGCGCGGCGAAGTCGCCACCCGCTACAGTTTCCGCGATCGCAAGATCGATGTCCGTGTGCGCGCCCAGGAGTCGGATCGCGCCAGCGTTGAGGACATCCGCAACCTGTCCGTGAATCCGCAGAGCGCCGTGCCGGTCACGCTGGGTTCGGTGGCCGAGGTGCGCGAGACCATCGGCCCGAACGAGATCAACCGCATCGAGCAGGACCGGGTCGCAGTCGTCTCGGCCAATTTGCGCAACATCGACCTCGGCGGTGCCGTGAAGGAAGTTCGCAAGCTTGTGGATGATCAGCCGCTGGGCGCTGAAGTGAGGCTGCTGTTCGGTGGCCAGAGCGAAGAACTGGAGGCGTCGCGCACTTCGCTGATCTTTGCTTTCACGCTTGCGATCTTCCTGGTCTATCTGGTGATGGCTTCGCAGTTCGAATCGCTCCTCCATCCGTTCGTGATCCTGTTCTCGATCCCGCTGGCCATGGTGGGCGCGATCCTGGCCCTGTTCCTGAACGGTTCGCCGATTTCCGTGGTGGTATTCATTGGCCTGATCCTGCTGGTCGGCATCGTGGTCAAGAACGCCATCGTCCTGATCGACAAAGTCAACCAACTGCGCGAGGAAGGCGTAGCCAAGCGTGACGCGCTGTGCCAAGCCGCGGAGTCGCGACTGCGCCCGATCATCATGACCACGCTGACCACGTTGTTCGGCTTTGCGCCGCTGGCCTTCGTCGGCGGCGAGGGCGCCGAGGTCCGCCAGCCCATGGCGATAACGGTCATCGGCGGCCTGGTGGTGTCCACCTTGCTGACCCTGATCGTGATCCCGGTGGTCTACGACCTGATGGATCGCCGCGGCGACGCCTGGTACCGCGAACGAGGCGAGCGTGCAGCCCGCAGCCGCAAGGCTTCGGAGGCGCAAGCTGACGAACAGCTAATGGGGGGCGCCAACGCATGAAGACGATGGCGGAGCTGAGCCTGCGCCGGCCGGTCACGGCGGTCATGTTCTACGTGTCCATGGTGGTGATCGGTCTGATCGCCGCTTTCAGGCTGCCGCTGGAGGAGATGCCCGACGTCTCCTTCCCGTTCGCCTTCGTGCAGTTGCCCTACCAGGGATCGACCCCACAGGAGGTCGAGCGAACCATCACCCGGCCGATCGAGGAAACCGTCGCCACGGTCGAAGGCGTCAAGAACATCTTTACCAATTCGCGCGCCGACGGTGCGCAGGTCTTCATCCAGTTCGACGACATGTCGCGCGACATGGGCATCGCGGTCTCGCAGGTGCGCGACCGCGTCGACGCCATGCGCAGCAGCCTGCCCGACGATTTCCAGCGCTACAACATCTTCAAGTTCTCACCCAGCGACGAACCTTTCCTGCGGATTCGCTTCGCTTCGCGGCGCGACTTGAGCAGCGAATACGATCTGCTGCGCAACCGGATCGTTCGCCGGATCGAGCGCGTGCCGGGAGTGGCCACTGTCGAGATCAGTGGCGCGCCCGCACCGGAAGTCGAGATCGCTATCGATCCGTCCCGGCTTGCTGCCCACAACATTGGCCTGAATGAACTGGCGGCGCGGCTGCGTGCGGCGAATTTCTCGGTTTCCGGCGGCGAAATCAACGATGGCTTGCGTCGTTTGCGGGTGCAGCCAGTCGGCGAAATCCGCAGCCTCGACCAGATGCGCCTTCTGCCGCTCAACGACAAGGACCTGCAGCTGGGTGATATCGCCGATATCCGCTTGAAGCCGCAGCGGGTCGACATCATGCGCCGTCTTGACGGCGCGCCTGCCGTTGGCATCGACATCCGCCGCGAGAACAACGCCAACCTGGTATCGACCACCGAGGCGGTCTGGAAGGAGATCGATGAGATAAAGCAGGACCCTTCGCTGCAGGGTATCCGCTTCATCACCATCAGCGACCAAGCAGAAAGCGTGGTTAGTTCGATCAGTGAACTGATCGAAGCCGGTCTGATGGGCTCGGCGCTGGCGCTGCTGGTGCTGTTCTACTTCCTGCGCCACTGGCCTTCCACCCTGATGGTGACGTTGGCGATCCCGATCTGCATTGTGATGACGCTGGGCACGATGTATTTCTTCGGCCTGACCCTCAATGTGTTGACCATGATGGGCCTGCTGCTGGGTATCGGTATGCTGGTCGACAATGCCGTGGTGGTGGTGGAAAGCATTTACCAGTACAGGGAGAAGTACCCGAACGATCCCTGGCGCTGCGCTATCGAGGGCACGCGCTCGGTGCAACTGGCGATCAGCGCCGGCACCCTGACCAGCGTCATCGTGTTTGCGCCAAACATCTTCGGCGAGCGCAACGAAATCAGCGTCTACCTGGCCCAGGTGGCGTACACGATCACGATCTCGCTGCTGGCCTCCTGGCTAGTGGCGGTGAGCCTGATCCCGATGATTTCGGCGCGACTGAAGACGCCGCCGGCGATCCTGGCCGAGCATGGCTTCGTGCCCAGTCTGACTCGACGCTACGCTGCAATCCTGCGTTGGACCCTCGAGCACCGTTGGTGGTCGTTTGGCGGGATCATCCTGATCTTCGTGGTCAGCATTTTCCCTTTCACCTGGATGAAGACCGACATGTTCGCCTCGGAGGCGAAGCGCGAGTTGGAGATCAATTTCAACTGGCGCGGCTCCTACCCGATGCTGCAGATGTCAGAGGAGGTGGCCAAAGTCGAGGCTTTCTTCGAGGCGCGTCGCGAGCAGTACCAGATCCGCCAGATCTACGTCTATTTTGGCGAGCAGGGCTTCGCCGGTGTCCGCCTGACCTTGGAGGACGAGGGATATTCCTGCGATTCCGGACCGACCATCGTGATGTCCTGGGTGGGCCTGCGCAGCCGAACGGAATGCCTGCGTTCCCCAGAAAAGATCACCGAGGAGATGCGCAAGGCGCTGCCCAAGCTGGCGCGGGCAGAACTGCGCATCGGCGGCGGCAACGGGCCGGTCAGCAACCCCAATTCCATGGACAGGTCGGTCAGCGTACAGATCAATGGCGATTCCTCCACGGAGCTGGAGCGCATGGGCAATGAACTGATCCCGCTGTTCGCGGCCTTGCCGGAGCTGCGCGACGTGAGGCTGGATATCGGAGACGTCAACTCCGAGGTTCGGGCCAGTGTCAACCGCGAACGTGCCGCCAGATTCGGCTTCACCTCGACCGAGGTGGCGCAGTACATCGCCATCGCGCTCAACGGTGCGGTCCTGCGCGAGTTCCGCGAAGGCGACCAGTTGATTCCGGTGCGCGCGCGTTTCGAAGGCGCTGAGCAGTTCCGGCTGGATCAGCTCGATTCGCTGACCCTGCGCCGGGCCGACGGCAGCACCGTACCGCTGCGCTCAGTGGTGGATCTGGCCATCGTGCAGGCACCCAGCGTGATCAACCGTCAGAACCGCCAGACGACGCTGGCGATCACCGCCAATCTTGCACCCGGCATCGAGATGGAGAAGGCGCAGGAAGCAATCCTGAAGCTGCAGAACCGCATCAAGCTGCAGCCGGGTTATTCGCTTGGTTTGGGCCAGGACTTCAATTTCGGCGAAGAAGCAATGAACCAGATGCTGCTCAACACGGCGCTGGCCTTCCTGTTGATCTTCATCATCATGGCGGCGCTGTTCGAATCCATGGTCTATCCCATGGCTATCCTCAGCAGCGTGATCTTCTCCGTACTCGGAGTCGGCTGGCTGTTCTGGGCCACCGGCACGACCTTCTCCATCATGGCTTTCATCGGCATCCTGGTGCTGATGGGCGTGGTGGTGAACAACGGTATCGTGATGGTCGAGCACATCAACAACCTGCGCCGCGAGGGCAGGCCGAGGGCCGAATCGCTGGTCGAGGGCTGCAAGGAGCGGTTGCGGCCGGTGTTGATGACCATGGGCACGACTATCCTCGGCATGATTCCGCTGTGCTTTGGCAGCACCAGCCTGGGTGGCGACGGCCCACCGTACTATCCGATGGCGCGTGCGATCGTTGGCGGGCTGGCGTTCTCAACCGTCGTGACCCTGCTGTTCCTGCCGACCATCTACTCGCTGATGGACGACCTGGCCGAATGGGTCAAGCGCGTGGTCCGCAGGATATGGAGTGGCGTGAAGCGCAGTGCCGGCCTTGGGCCTGCGAGCGCTGTCGGTGCCTGATTCGCGCAGGATGCCAGCAATCGAGTGATTGCTGGCGTTTGGTCCTCGCGCCAAGTGCAGCGCTTGCCAATGCATCGATATTCGCGGTTTGCCAAGGAAGCGCGCTACAGCGATGTGATCAGCTTCGCACCCGCCAGCCAGACGGCGAGCGCGGTGCCCATGTTGGTCAGGAAGAAGTTGACCAGCACCCGTGCGACGCGATTGCGCCACCAGCCGCGCCAGTCGCCGGTATCGTCGCGCAGGCTGAGGAAGTCGGCATAGGTCGGCTTGCGCAACCAGGCCTCGATGAAGGCACTGACCATGCCCGAGCTCAGCGCCGGATGCAGCGGTGTGACCGGTGAAGCAAGGAAGGCGCCGATCACGCTCAATGGATGGCCTCCTGCCGCGATACAGCCCAAGGCGCCACCGATGCCAGTGATCAGCACCCACTCGAGCACCAGCTTGGCGGCGAATTCCGCGCCACCCGTGTAGTAACCCCAGGCAAAGCCGCCGACCAGGAAAGCCGCCAGGATCAGGGTTAGCCAAGGGAATTTGCTGCCGCTGGGTACTTCATCAAGTGTTTGGCATTGGTTTTGCGGATTTTCCTGCCCTTCGGCCAAAGCCTTCTGCAGGCCGGCCAGGTGGCCAGCACCGATCACGGCAAGCACCCTGGCCGGAGAGCCGTGTCCACCGTGCTCACGCAGCCGGGCGGCCATGTAGCGATCGCGCTCGGCGATCACCTTCTCGTAGAGCACCGGCGTGCTCGCGGCAAATTCGCCGAAGCTCGACTCCAGCATGTCGCCCTGCTTGAGCTTCTCGATTTCATGTTCTTCGACCTGCTCGTCGGCGATCAGACTGGTGGCCATCCCGGCCATCAGCTTGCTGCGGCTCCACCAGCCCAAGCCGTGCCAGGCGCGCTTGAGCGTGGTGCCGACGTTGCGGTCGATCAGGTATAGCGGCAGTCCGCGTGCCGTGGCCAACAGTGCGGCGGCCTTGAGTTCGGCGCCCGGCTCCACGCCCAGTTGTTCGGCGAGGCGGCGCTGGTAGGCGGCCAAAGCGAGGTTCGCGGCCACCAGTCCGGTCTTGCCCTCGCGGATGATCTGGAACAGGTCCAGCCTCGACAGGGCATCCGGATCGGTCAGCGCCAGGTGCCGCTGCGCATCCAACTCCACCGCGATGGCGTCGAAGCTGCCGCTGGCGATGGCGGCCTCGACCGCCTCGACACTGGCCCGGGACACATGCGCGGTGCCCAGCAGGGTGTAGTGCACGCCGTCGCGCTCGACCAGCGCGAATGGCTGGCCCTTCAAGTAGTCGGGTGTGGTCGGTTCTTTCGAGGCGTCAGCGTTCAATCACGGTACCTTTTGAGCAGGTCGCCATAGGCATCGATGCGCCGGTCGCGCAGGAACGGCCAGATGCGCCTGACGTGCTCGCTGCGCGCGAGGTCGACGTTGGCCAGCAGTATTTCCGGCGAGTCAGTGCCGGCTTCGGCGACAAACTCGCCCTGCGGGCCCAGAACATGGCTGCTACCCCAGAAGCGAATGCCCGAGGCGGCGAGCGGGGAGGGCTCGTGGCCGACCCGGTTGCAGCTGAGCACGGGCAGGCCATTGGCGACGGCGTGACCACGATGGCTGAGTAGCCAGGCGCCGCGCTGGCGGTCTTTCTCGTCCTGTGCGTCGTCGGGGTCCCAGCCGATGGCAGTCGGGTACAGCAGGATTTCGGCGCCGGCCAGGGCCATCAGGCGCGCGGCTTCCGGATACCACTGGTCCCAGCAGACCAGCACGCCGAGGCGGCCCACCGAGGTATCGATGGGTTCGAAGCCGAGGTCGCCGGGCGTGAAATAGAATTTTTCGTAGAAACCTGGATCGTCCGGGATATGCATCTTGCGATACTTGCCGACCAGCCGGCCGTCGCTTTCAAGGATCACCGCGGTGTTGTGGTAGAGACCGGGCGCACGGCGTTCGAACAGCGAGCCGACGATGACGACACCGTGTTTTTTCGCGAGTGCGCCGAGGCGCTCGGTGCTTGGTCCCGGAATGGCTTCGGCGCGATCGAATTCTGCCACCGATTCATGCTGGCAGAAGTAGGCGCCGTTGTGCAGTTCCTGCAGCAGCACGAGTTGCGCACCCTTGGCGGCGGCTTCCGCCACGCGCGCTTCGATGTTGGCGAGGTTGGCTTCGACCGAGCCGTGGTCGCGGTCCTGGATCAGGGCGACAGGGAGCAAGCGCGGACTCATGCGAGCAGACCTTCGGGAAGTTGCATGGTGATGCAGTGCAGGCTGCCGTTCTGCCAGATCAGCGGACGGCAGGGCACCGTGATGATTTCACGGCACGGGAAGGCATGGCCGAGAACATCGGCGGCAGCGGTATCGGTGGCGTCGCCATAGCCGGGCATGAGCACAGCGCCATTGATGATCAGGAAATTGGCGTAGGACGCGGCTAGCCGGCGGCCTTCATCAAGGATGGGTTGCGCCCAAGGCAGAGGGAACAGGCGATAAGGACGGCCGTCGACGGTGCGCAGCGCGGCGATGTCAGCCGCCATCGCCTGCAATTCGCTGAAATGCGGGTCGGCGGGATCGTCGCAGGACTGGAACACGATGGCGTCATCGGGCGCGAAGCGGGCGAGGGTGTCGATATGGGCGTCGGTGTCGTCACCTTCGAGGTAGCCATGGTCGAGCCACAGCGTGCGCTGTTGCGCCAGCGACTCTTGGAGGATGCTGGTTATCTGACCGCGATCCAGCAACGGATGCCGCTCATGCAGGCAGCGCCAAGTGCTGAGCAAGCTGCCCTTGCCGTCGGTTTCGATGCCACCACCTTCAAGCGCGAAGTCGATGCGCTGGTGTGCGGCATTGCCGAACACGCCAGCGGCATGCAGCTTGCCGACCAGTTGATCGTCCAGCCCGGCCTCAAACTTGCCGCCCCACGCGGTGAAGTGGAAGTCCAGCAGGCGCAGGCCGTCGCCGTCCTGCAGCGTGATCGGACCCGAGTCGCGCAGCCAGGTATCGTCGTACGCAACCTCAAAAAACTGTACGAGGGCCATGTCCACGCCGGCCGCAGCGAGCAGGGCTGCGCAATGTTCGCGCAATGTGACATCGGCAATGCAGACCAGCACCCGCTGATGGCGGGTGATCGCCGCGACCAAAGCAACATAGGTGGTTTCGACCTCGGCCAGACGTTCAGCCCAGTCGGTGGCTAGGTGAGGCCACGCGATCAGCACGGCGGACTGGTGCTCCCATTCCGCCGGGAAACGCAGCTTGCCTTCCATCACGGTCGGGCGGGCGCCGGGCCGATTTCGGTGGGGCTCGATTTGTTCATCACGACATCAACGACGTGCGTGTTTTCGAAATAGACGACCACGCCGGCATAGACCCAGCGGGTGATATGCGGGTTGCTGCGGCTGCCACTGCCAACCGCCGGCAGTTTTTGCTGCGGCGCGCCAAAACGTTTTTCGACGGCAGCCATCGTGGTGCCGCGGGCTGGCAGCACCTTGTCCTGTTCGGCGCTGACCCGGTCGATCAACAGGGTTTCAGCCGAGGCGAGGGGCGCGGCAAGCGCGAGCACACATCCAGCAACGAGCGCGATTGTTTTCATGGCGAACTCCGTTCAGAGGGGCACCGGCATTGTCGCAGATGGCAAAAACTGGCGCCATGCGCCTGTCAACGCGGCCGCTCCAATAGCGTTACGATGGACATACCGCAGTACTGGGGAACGCCATGGATATGATGCGCAGGACTGTATTCGGGCTGGGCAGGCCGGCTGCAGGCAGCTCCCAGAAGGCCCGTTCCGGCGAAAATCCCAGCCCGCAGCATACCGGGCCGCACCCGGATGACCTGACGCTGCCGGCGCCGGATCCCCTGCATACCCTGATGAACCGCTGCTGCTACGGCATCCGGCTGGCCGAGTGGAACCGCGGTGTCGCCCTCGACTACACCGGCTGGATGAACGAGCAGCTCAACTACACGGCGATCAACGACGCTGCGGTCGAGTCGGCCGTCGCCGCGTCTTGGCCGCGAGTGGCCATGACCGCCGCAGAGTTGCTGGCCGATGCCCGCGCCAACAACAACGGCCAGCGCGCGGCTGCTGACCTGCGCTTGGCAACCTTGGTCCGGCAACTGTTCAGTCCAAGGCAGCTGTACGAGACCTTGGTCGAGTTCTGGGGCGACCACTTCAATGTCGGTACCCAGGCGTCGCCCGAGTCCTACTTCAAGAATGTCGATGATCGCGACGTCGCCCGCACCCATGCCTTGGGCTATTTCCGCGATATGTTGCACGCCAGCGCGCGCAGCTTGGCGATGCTGTATTACCTGGACAACGTCAGCAACCGCAATACCGGGCCGAATGAGAACTACGCCCGCGAACTGTTGGAGCTTCATACGCTGGGCGTCGAAGGCGGCTACAGCGAAACCGATGTGTCGGAAGTCGCACGTTGCTTCACCGGCTGGACGGTGTCGGGTACCAGCACCGGAACCCCGAGTTTCGCCTTTGTCTCGGGCCGGCACGACAATGGCAGCAAGCTGGTGCTGGGTACGGCTATTTCCCCTGGCGGCGGCATCGGCGATGGTATCGCGGTGCTGGATCTGTTGGCCGCGCATCCGTCGACGGCCCTGCACATCGCTACCAAATTGTGCGTGCGTTTCATCGGCGATTCGCCGCAACAGACCGCGATTGACGCGGTCGCCGCCAGTTTCACCAGTAGCGGCGGTCATATCCCGACCGTGCTTCGCACCCTGTTCGGCTCGACCGAATTCATCAGCAGTTATGACCGCAAGCTGCGTCGGCCGCAGGATTACGTGCTGGCCAGCCTCAGGGCGACGGATGCAAGCCTGACCGGTAATTATCTCAATCCGGTGGTTACCCGCCTCAACATGCTGGGCCAGCTGCCTTTCCGCTGGCCGACGCCGGACGGCCATCCGGATGGCATGGACGACTGGATCAACAGCGGTGCCATGCTCAACCGCTGGAATTGGGTGTTCATGGTGGCCGAGGGTCGTGCCACGGGCATCACACTGGACATCGTCGGCCTGGCCGGATCCGCCAATACTCCGATTGCCTTGGTGGACCGTCTGAGCGACCGGCTGCTGCATCGCAGCCTGAGTACAGGCGACCGTGACGCTCTTATCCTGTATGCGGCCAATGGCGGTGTCAGTAATCGTGTGCTCAGCAGCAGCGAGGTCACATCGCGCAGCCGCGAACTGATCGGCCTGCTGCTTTCCTCCCCCTATTTCCAGTACCGCTGAGGCCGCCATGAACCTCAACCGTCGTAGCTTCATAAAGTCAGGCGCGATTCTCGGTGCCTCAGCCCTGCTGGGACCGCGTTTCGTCGTGGGTGCACCCGCCGGCGGCGCGCCGGCCGATAGCGTGGTCGTTGTCTTCCTGCGTGGCGGGCTGGATCCGTTGCAGGCGATCCCGCCCTACGGCGACAGCGACTATTACCGCCTGCGGCCGGCCATCGCCATTCCAGCGCCCGGCGCGGCCGGCGGTGCACTACCGCTGGACCACCGGTTCGGGCTGAACCCCGCGCTGGCCCCGCTGCTGCCGATCTACCAGCGCCGCCGTCTGGCTGTGGTGCATGCCACCGGCCTCAAGCACGACGAGCGCTCCCATTTCGCCTGCCAGGACCACATCGAAACCGGCATTCACGACCTGGCCGGCGGCGGCGTCCATGATGGACATAGTGGCTGGTTGAACCGGCATCTGATGGGCATCGGCAATCCTGGCGGCTTCCACAGTGTCGGCATGGGTAGCGCGATGCAGATGGCCCTGCGTGGGGACGCTTCTGCACTGGCGATGCAGAGCATCTCGGCCTTCAGTTTCTCCAGTTCGTCCTCGCGCAAGGCGGCGCTGGAGGACCAGATCTACGGCCTGTTCGGTCGCAATAACAGCGTGGGCCTGTCCTCGCGCTCGGCGCTGGACAGCACCGATTACCTGGCGACCATCAACCCCGGTGCCTTGCCGATTTACAACGGCGCCGTTTATCCGGCCGGCAGTTTCGGCAGCCAACTCAAGGAAGTGGCCCAACTGATCCGCTCCGGCATCGGCCTGCGCATCGCCTGCGTGGACATGGGCGGCTACGACCACCACGACGCCATTAACACCAAGCTGCCGCCGCTGCTGGGCGAGCTTGCCGGCGGCCTTGCCGCCTTCGATACCGACTTGGGCGCGCTCATGAACGACGTTACCGTGGTGGTGATGACTGAATTCGGCCGGCGCGCCTTCGAGAACGCCAGTGGCGGCACTGACCACGGCTGCGGCTCGATGATGCTGCTCATGGGCGGCGGCGTTCTGGGTGGGCAGGTCTACAGTTACTGGCCGGGCCTGCGGGACAGCCAACTGTTCAATGGCGACCTCGACGTGACTGTGGACTACCGGACGGTGCTGGCCGAGCTCATGGTCAAGCGCATGAACGGGATCAATGATCGCAGCATTTTCTCGGACGTGGCCGGTTTGCCGATGCTGGGCTGTTTTTCCAAGACCCGCAGCAGCCCGGACCGCAACATCCCGGCGCCGCCCGGGACCCCGATTTACTGAAATGGAGCCTGTGTTTTTCAACACAGGCCATGCCCAAACGCAAAAACGCCGGCAATGCCGGCGTTCTTGTTTACTGCAACAGCCCGGCGCTTAGCGCTGGCGGGCCTTGAAACGCGGATTCGACTTGCAGATCACGAAGACCTTGCCACGACGGCGCACGACCTTGCAGTCACGGTGGCGGGTCTTGGCTGACTTCAGGGAGGAAAGGACTTTCATGGCTATACCTGAGGAATTAGAGGTTGCGGGCGAACAAAGAAGCGGAATTATAGGCGAATGAAAGAGCGCTTGCAATACAAGCACTTGGAGAAAATTTGGGTCTGCCATCGTCCCGAGGGCTTGCAAGTTGGGACCGGTCCCGGCCTGCCCGTCGCCACTATCCACGCCACAGTGGCGGGTCGAGACCCGGCCTACCGCAAATAAGCCTGAGTCAGAGTGTTCAGGTGCACACGCTCTTCGTCCCGCATGAACGGCGAGACCATCATCAGCACCTGCACGATGCCCAGCCGGATCGATTCCTGCTCGTCCTTGTCCCCTCGCACCGCGGCGTAGTTCAACCAGAAGGTGGCCAGCACCAGAATGTTGGTCGCCGCCGCCTCGACCTCGGCGGCCGAGGCACGCATCGACCCCGCCTGCACCATGCCGCGCATCACCGTGGTGGCATTGAGCGCCGCACGCTTCAGGATGCGCGCGAAGCGCATCCGCAGGTGCCGGTTGCGGCTGAGGATGTCCACCAGGTCGCGGTACAGGAACCGGTATTCCCAGATGCATTCGAACACCAGGTGCAGCTGCAGCCAGATGTCCTCGAGGTTGGGCAGGCGGCCTTCCGGGGCGACCAGAGCCGAGTCCATGCGCTCTTCATAGCGCTGGAACAACTGCTCGATGATGTCGTCCTTGTTGCGGAAGTGGTAGTACAGGTTGCCCGGGCTGATCTCCAGTTCGTCGGCGATATGGTTGGTGGTGACGTTCGGCTCGCCCTGTTCATTGAACATGGCGAGCGAGGTGTCGAGGATGCGCTGGCGGGTCTGTCGGGCCATGGGCCTGTCCGGTCAGCCGCGCAGTTTCTTGACGATGTCGACGTATTTTTTCATCGCCTGGTCCTGATTGGTGCCTTCGAGCTTTCCCCAGGCCTCGTATTTGGCCGAGCCGACGAAATCGAAGAAACCCGGCTTTGGGCCGCTCACATCGCCATCGGAGCCCTGTTTGTAGAGGGCGTACAGGCGCAACATGGTGTCGTTGTCGGGCCGCTCGGTCAGGCTCATGACATCCTTGGCGGCTTGTTCGAACTGGCTCTTGAGGTCGGACATGTGGGCTCCACGGCAACGGCTGGCTAAAGGTCGTTGATAGCATGCGGCCCAGTGCCGGTCAACGCGATTGCACGGCTTTGCACCTGATGTTTGTAAGCTGCGTGGCGCTCTGGCAAGTTAGGCATCCGGGGCGGGCCATCGCCGGCCCGTAAACAGTTCATCGAGGGGAGAGTCATGAGCTATTTCGTCACCGGCGCCACCGGCTTCATCGGCCGATTTCTGGTCAGCAACATCCTCAAGCGCAAGGGTCCGGTCCATGTGCTGGTGCGCAAGGGATCGGAAAAGAAGCTAGACGCCATCGCCGAAAAAATGGGCTGGGACCGCAAGCGGATCATCCCGGTCACCGGTGACCTGTCCAAACCCAATCTCGGCATGACTGCGCTGCAGATCAAGGCCCTGACCGGCAAGGTCCAGCATTTCTTCCATCTCGCGGCCATCTACGACATCACCGTCGATGCCGAGAGCCAGAAAGTCGCCAATATCGACGGCACCCGGCACGCGCTGGAGCTGGCGACGGCGATCAAGGCCGGCTGCTTCCACCACACCAGCTCGATTGCCGCCGCTGGCCTGTATCCGGGCGTGTTCCGCGAGGACATGTTCGAAGAGGCCGAAGGCCTCAAGGATCCCTACCTCAAGACCAAGCACGAGTCTGAGGGGCTGGTGCGCAAGGAAGCCAAGATTCCTTACCGCATCTATCGGCCATCCTTTGTCATCGGTCATTCGAAGACGGGTGAAATCGACAAGATCGATGGCCCGTATTATCTTTTTACCCTGATCAAGAAGATCCGCGAGGCGATCCCGCGATGGGTGCCGACGCTGGGCATCGAGGGTGGCAAGATCAACGTGGTGCCGGTGGATTTCGTCGCCGACGCTATGGACTACATCGCCCACAAGAAGGGTCTGGATGGCAAGTGCTTCCACCTGGTTGATCCGAATCCAATGCGCTTCGGCGAGCTGATGAATACCTTCGCTCGGGCCGCCCACGCGCCGGAAATGACCATGCGCCTGGATGCCCGCATGCTGGCCGTAGTGCCCGCGGCGATGCGCGGCGCGGTGATGAACTTGCCGCCGGTCAAACGCTTCGTCAACATGGTGCTGCGTGACTTGAAGATTCCGCCGAGCACCTTGGGTTTCGTCACTTATCCGACGCGCTTTGATACCCGCGAAGTGGAGCGGGCGCTCAAGGGAAGCAAGGTCGTCGTGCCTGATTTGGAAGGTTATGCCTGGCGTATCTGGGATTATTGGGAGCGCAACCTCGATCCCGATCTCTTCGTTGATCGCTCGTTGCGTGGCAAGGTCGAGAACAAGGTGGTGCTGATCACCGGCGGCTCGTCCGGCATCGGCAAGGCATCGGCGGTCAAGATCGCCGAGGCGGGTGCCAAGGTGATCATCGTCGCCCGCGGCGAGAAGGAACTGCATGAAACCCGCGACGAGATTCTCGCCCTCGGCGGCAAGTGCTGGGCCTATACCTGCGATCTGACCGACATGGCCAGCTGCGACGAGTTGGTCAAGACCGTTCTGCATGACCACAAGCACGTCGACGTGCTGGTCAACAACGCCGGCCGCTCGATTCGCCGCTCGGTCGAAGCCAGCTATGACCGCTTCCATGACTACGAACGCACCATGCAGCTGAATTATTTCGGCTGCCTGCGCTTGATCATGGGTTTCCTGCCGAGGATGACCGAGAGGCGCCAGGGCCATATCGTCAACATCTCCTCGATCGGTGTCCTCGCCAGTTCGCCGCGGTTCTCTGCGTACGTCGCGTCCAAAGCGGCGCTGGACGCTTTCAGCCGCTGCGCGCAGGCCGAGTTCAGCGGCAAGAACATCGCTTTCACCACCATCAACATGCCGCTGGTCAAGACACCGATGATCGCACCGACCAAGATGTACGACTCGGTGCCGACGCTGACGCCGGAAGAAGCGGCGGACCTGGTGGTCAAGGCCATCATTCACCGTCCAAGCCGTGTCGCTACCCGCACGGGCATCTTCGCGGCTACGCTCAATGCGCTGGTGCCCAAAGCCTACGAGGTCATCATGAACTCGGCGTTCGAGATGTTCCCGGACTCCGCTGCCGCCAAAGGCGACCGCAAGGGACTCAAGAACGAGCAGCCGACCAATGAGCAGGTGGCGTTCGCCGCCGTCATGCGCGGCGTGCATTGGTGAAAAACGAGTCCACTACGCGCCGCGACGGCGGCGCGTGACCCGTTTTTCGGCGAGCCAAGGATGGCTAGCGGCAATGCACCATGGATGGTTGCTTGCCTGAGGCCTGATCGGCGGTCAAGACCTGCCGTTGCCAGATCATATGGATTTTCTGGCAAGCCAATGATGGCGAGCGGCAAATTCACCAGCTATGGTTGTTTTTGGTACTTCCCGGCACTCGCCTGAAAAAGAAAACCCAGGTTCCACAACGCGGGTTCTACTTGTGCGGCACAGCGCTCGTCACTGGCACATCCGCCACCGCACTTGGTAATCGCTGCCTGCGGGAGGCTCCAGTTGCAGGCGCATGTAGCGCAGTTCTTCGTAGCGGGAAAGCCTGTCGCAGGCCTCGGTGACCAGCGCTACATCCTTGCCGTCGCTGTAGGCCAGGCTCAGGACCAAGGTGCTTTGCGTTAACCAGTTCGCCGTGCTGACCTGATTGATTCCGGCAATTTTCGCGACAGCGTCCGCCCGGCGTTTTGCCAGTTGGCCATCGCTGAGCTTGGCGATTTCCGCCATTGCCCGATTGGCCGCTTCGATGCCAGCCGCACTGTTGATCGATTGCGGCGGCGGCGCCGGTAAGGGAGCTGAAGGCATGGCGGTTGCTGGCGCTGTTGAGGCGGGCTGCGCATAGGGAACCGTTGTCGTGATTGCTGGCATTGGCGCGCGTGCTGAAGCTGCAGCCTGGGTCGCATCGGTGGGTGCGCTGTCATTGGCGGTCATCGTGGGCAAGTTGCCCGCCATGATGAATAAAATCAGTGCGCCAAGCACGATGCTGCCGATGCCGCCGGCGAACATCGGCATGCGATTTTGTGCTGCCGCCTGCGCCCTGATGTTGTCGCGCAGGCCGGCTGTTACCAGGTTTTCGACCAGTGGCCAGACGTTGTTGCCATCGAGCAGCTTGATCTCATAGCGTCGCGCCAGTTCACGGGCAACGCCCTCGACGCTGCCAAGCGTAATCAGGATGCCGCTACTGGCACCGCACAGCTGGATGGCATTGGCAAATTCGCGGATGTTGGAATCGCCAAGTTTATAGGCGGTGCCGTGCTTGTAGCTCATCAAGACGGACTCGTTACTGCGGCGCAGCAGGAATTCGGTGCCGCCGTCGCCGGGTTGCCGGCTGGACATCTCCTCGGCGTAGCCGTGGCGCACCAGCGCCTCCATGACCAGCCCGGCACATTCGCGCCATTTCATGCCGGAAAGGGCCTGGACGCCGGCGGCAACCTCCAACTGCTTGCGTTTGTGCACGCCGAACCACCAATAGCTCAGCAGTGATCCAAGCGCCGCCACCACCAGCCCGGGGAGCGTCGTCATCCAGTCCATATGATCATCATCCTGACGAAGTCAGGAACAGGATAACGCGAAACCTGTTCGTGACGGACTAACCCCGGAAATCACGGGCGCAAGAAAAAACGGCGCCCGAAGGCGCCGTGAAATGAAGCGGGAAGCAGGTCCAAGTGCTGGGAGCGCTATGCGATCAAGCGTGTCCTAAAGAGGCCCGCCAGCCCGAAGTCGCAAGGGGAGGGAGCTGGCGATCTTCGTACAGGCTGGCGGGCACAAAACGTGAAAGCGGCGAATCAGGATCAGGTCAGTGGATCAGGCCCAGTGATCAGGCCCAGTGATCAGGCTTGGGGCGAGACCGGCTTCGGAGCTTTGGGCAAGGTCTTGCCCGCTTTCTTCGAAGTGGCCTTCTTGGCAGCCGGCTTGCGGGCCGGAGCCTTCTTGACTGCAGGCTTGTTGGACGGAGCGGCTTTGGCGGCGGCCGGAGCCTTGCCCAGCTTGCGCAGTTCCGCGGTGAGGGTTTCAACGCGGGCAGTCAGGTCGGCCAAGTCCTCGCGGCTGGGTACGCCGAGACGATTCATTGCGCGTTGGACGCGCTCCTCAAACACTTTTTCCAGACGGTCCCAAGTGTCTGAGGCGCGTTCGCGGACGACACCAACGCGGTCTTCGACGGCATCACGGACGGCGTCTACCTTGCCCGTGGCCAGCTTGCGGGTGGTCTGCTCGATGCTCATGCCTTCCTTGACCAAGGCTTCGAACAGCTTGGAACCTTCGCCCTGGGCGCGGGTGAACGCACCGACGCCGGCCATCCAGATCTGCTGCGCGGATTCGACCAGCGAGCGTGACAGGTGTTCGGCGCGCGCCTGCAGTTCGGCGGCATTGGACTTCGGTGCTGTTGACTTGCTGCGGATTGCTTTCTTGAGCTTTGCCATGATGCTTTTCCCTCCGGATTTTGTTGGGCGCGAGCCCGATGTGCCGCCAATTTGCCGGCCTTGTCTAGAGCATTCACACCATAGACGGAGCTGTTTTTCAGCCTATGCAGTTATCGGCGCAAGGTTTGCGGCAGCGCAGCAGAGCGTCGGATGCCAGCTTTACGGTGCCCGCCGGGCGTGGTCGGCAACCTCGTGCCGGTTCGGGCGACGCTGGCGCACCAGGTCATCGATATCGTCGAGCGTGCGGCGAAGGCTTGCGGTGGTATTGGTTTGCCGGCGCGGTGTGTCCAGGCCATCGAGGATGGACAGGCCTGTATCGTCGAGCACGTCCTGACGCAGCGACAGGCCATGGCTGGCCAAGATTGGCGCAAGCTCGGCGCTGCGCTTGCGCAGGTCGGCCAAGGTGCTCTGGAACGCGTATTCGCAGACGCGCTGGCGCGAGGAATAGCTGAATACGTTGGTGAAGAACATCTCGCCATCGTCCTCGTTGGGCTCCAGCACCATCTGGTCCGTGTCCGGGTACTGCTGCGCGTACTTGGCCAGGCCGACCTGCATGCGCGACTGCAGCAGGGTGCGGAAGGTCTGCGACAGCACCATCGGCAGGCCGCCCTCGGCAAGCTTGCTCATGCCTTCCGGATGCTGGCCACCGCGGCTGGCGTTGAACGGAACGAAGGGATTGACGCCCAGCATCAGGTCGATGCCGTGGTCGAGCACCACCGAGGCATGCATGGTGCGGCGCAGGGCGCCATCGACGAAATGATGGCCACGGATGTCGACCGGCGGATACAGGCCGGGCAGGGCGGAGCTGGCCTGGATAGCACGCGAGATCGGCACATCGTCCCAGCCCGGGCCGCCGAAACGCACGGCTTCGCCGCTGTCGAGGTCGACTGCCACCACATAAAGCTTGCGTTCCAGTGCGCGGAAATCGTTGCTGCGGCCGTGGCGGGTGAAGATGCTGCGCAGGAAGCGCTCGATTTCCTCGTTGTTGAACAGGCCAGTCGGGATTACGCCGCCGAATCGGCCGAGCAGCTCGCTGAGGTGCGAGCCAGTGGGGTCGGTGAGCACATCGCGCCACCAGTCGAACGCCAGGCGTGGTACGGAAGAAGCCCGGCGCATGTATTCGAGGAAGGCCGGCTGCAGGAAAATCTGCGGCCGGAACGGCGTGTCGCGACTGTTGCCGGTGATGAAGATGCGGCACATGTCCGCTGTGGTCAGCCGGTTGGCCAGGCCCGCGGCGATGAAGGCACCCGAGCTGACGCCGACATACACATCGAGCTTGGTCAGGTCCAGGCCTTCGATGGCACGGTCAAGGGCACGCAGGGCGCCCAGTTCGTACATTCCGCCGATGGGACCACCGCCGGCGATGGCCAGACCGATGCGGCCTTGGCTACGCTGGCGCTTCCGGGCGGGTTGGAGAACAAGCATGCTATGGGCTTCCTCGGGAACGCGGCGATTGTAGCCCCGGCCGGGTAGTGCACAAGCACGAGAGGTTCACGGATTGCGGCAATGAAACGACAGGGCGAGCAAGACATCGACGCAGGCCTCCTGCGCCATCGCATGGCGCAGCGCCTGTCATGGCAGAAGGCAGCGCATGATCCGGAGCGCGATCCACGCAACCGGCTGCTGCTGCTGTCGAGCCTGCGCTCCTGGCAAACGCGGCGCCTGGAACGCAGCTTCCGGCATTTCCTGGCCGATGCCCGGATGCGCCCAGCGGCCGTGTTTTTCTTGACAGATCTCTACGGAGACCGCGATTTTTCAGGCCGCGACCGCGATGTGGCGCGGATCATGCCGCTGATGTCGCGCCTGCTGCCGCATTCGCTGCTCGGCGCGGCGGTGGATGCGGTGGAACTGGAGGTGCTCAGCCATGCTTTCGACCTGCGCATGGCGGAAGCGCTCACCAAGATGCTCGAACCGGGCGAAGCCATCGGCATGGACGCCTACGGGCGGGCCTATCGCGAGGTAGGCGGCGTGCGCCTGCGCCAGCGCCAGATCGAGTTGATACTCGGGGTCGGCTGGACGCTGGACGCGGCGGTCAAGAAGCATGGCGTGGCCAAGCTGCTGCGCGCCTCGCGCACACCGGCAAGGTTGCTGGGCCTGGCCGAACTGCAGGGGTTCCTGGAGCGCGGTTTTACCGCCTTTGAAAAGCTGGGCGGGGCCAAGGCATTTCTGGATGCAATCGGCGACTCGGAGCATGCCGCCTCGCAGCGGCTGTTTGCCGGTGAGGCCGATCCGTTCCGATCATCAGATGGTTGAATTGCCGCCAGGTCGCGCAAACCAGCCCTGAATCGGGATGGGGTTGCGCGGTGCGGGCGTCAGCTGAATTCCTGATCCAGATACTGGTGGATCTTGGCTTCAATTGATTCGCGCAGGTAGCCAAGCAGGAAATTTAGATTGGCGGTGACATGCACCTGTTTGGCGGTGACCGCGATGTGGCCATCGACGCCCATGCGGGTGAAATTGAGGGTGTTGCCGTCCCACTCGCATTTGACCGAGAACTTCTCGGCGATGTGGCTGGCCACCCGGTCAACGGCTTTTTTTGCTTCCGGCAGTGATCGCGTGTGCTTGCGTTTGATGTCTATGCTGGGCATCACGAGGTCTCCGGGGTTTGGCTGTCTTGCCCTATTGTGCTGGGCTTTTGCCTATCCACCAAGGTTGATGGCCAATGCCGGGCGTCATGCGACTACGACCGGGACGGGAGCGTCGGCGGCCTGGGCATCCGGGATGGTAGGCGGGCAGGGGTATCACCAAGCTTCCACTGCTGTGCTAGATTTCGCGGAGTGGAGGGCCGATGCAGCTGACATTCCCCAATGGCGAGCATGAAAACGTACCGGTCGAGCCCGGCGAGATTGCCATTGGCAGTCGTAGCAACCTGCGCTTGAGTATCCCCGGCCATGGCCTCGCACCGCACCATGCCAGTCTTTTCAACGATCGCCGGGGCCTTTGGCTCAAGGTGTTGCCCGGCGTTGCTTCGGTGCACGTCAATGGCCGGCCAGTAAAGCACTTGGCGTTGCTGCGCATGGGCGATCTGGTCTGCCTGGAACAGTTGCGCATGCAGGTCAGTGCGCCGGCTCAGCCGCCGATTGAAACCAAGATCCCGGCGGTGGCTCCGGCAAGCCTCAACGATATCCAGCGCTTGGCCGCGTCGCGCGTGCTCATTCGCGGCGTGTCGGGCCAGCACCATGGCCGCAGTTATACCCTCACCGAAACCCGGGTGATCGGCCGCGCCAGCAATGCCGATATTCATATCGACGATCCTGCTTTGGCGGAAAAACACGCCCAGATCGAGCTACATGGCGACCGGGTTATCCTGCGCTCGCTGACGGCCGACGAGGGCACCCTGCTCAATGGCGTGCCTGTGCACAATGCCGTGCTGGCACCGGGCGACCAGTTTGCCATCGACCAGCATCGCTTCGTGCTTGAAGCGCCCGGCCTGCCGTCACGTGGCCAGATCGCAAGTTCGCGTCCTGCCGCGGTGTCGCACACCCAGACCATGAAAGCCGTACAGGCGCCTGCCAAGCATCCATCCGGCGATCGGCCAACCGGTCCAGGCAAGGCCGTCAAACAGCCAGTACCGGCTTCATCATCCAGTGCGTTGTGGTGGCTGATAGCCGCCGCCGCCATCTTGGCAACTGCGCTGACCGCCCTTCTGGTCTATGCGCCGCGCCTTGGCGGCTGAAGAGGTAACTTCCCGCCAGTGATCGCCTGCAAGGCGCGGCAAGTCCGACGGCCATCGGCAGATGCCAAGAGCGATGACCGTTTTTCGATGAGATGCCCAACCCGGTCATCACCGGGGCTTGCGATTCAATGCTGAGACGGGCATGCCATGCCGATGCTGCCTGCCACAGCTGGCTGCGCCGCCTTGCGTCGTATACTCCCCTGCAAGTGAGCGGCAGCGGGGAAAGGGATGCGCCTGATCGAGGCCTTTGCGAATTCGACCAGCATCTTTGCCCTGGTCGATATCGAAAATGGTGCCTTCATCGAGGTCAACGACGCTTTTGAGCGCCAGTTGGGCTATACCCGTGCCCAAGCCATCGGCAAGATTCCGTTCGAACTTGGCATGTGGCCGAGCGCGGAATTCCGCAGCCAAGTCTGGAGCCTGCTGCGAGAACAGCGCCGGGCGGTAAGTCTGGTCACCGAGGTAGTGACGGCCGACGGCCGCAAACTGCACGGTTTCCTGAGCGTTGAACCGGTGCTGGACAACGGCCAGCCCGCGCTGCTGTGCCTGCTGCAGCTTGATGACCGCGCCGCCAGCCTGCCCTTGGAGCCCGGCGAAAAGCTCTACCGTTCACTTTACCTGGCAGCCACCGAGGGTATTTATCGCTCGCTGCCGGGTGGCGGCTTCATCGACGTAAACCCGGCCATGGCCAGGCTGCTGGGCTATGAATCGCCCCTGCAACTGCTGGCCGAGCTCAGCCGCAACTCCGGCCAGATCTATGTCGATCAAGTTGCAGTCACGGCCATGTACGCTCGCCTGCGCGAAGGCGCGCGCGTCGACCGCGTGCGCATGAAAGTGCGCCAGCGCCATGGCCGCGAGATCTGGGTCTCGGAAAACTCGCGAGGCATCCGCAACGAGACCGGCCGTGTGTTGTTCTATGAAGGTTCGATGGTCGACATCACCGCCCAGGTCGAGGCGGAGACGGCCCTCAACCAGTCACAGGCGCTGTATCGGGTGCTGGTCGACAACAGTCGCGATGGCGTGTTCCTGATCCAGTCCGGCCAGATCCTGTTTGCCAATGAAGGCCTGGCCAACATGCTCGGCTATACACAGGCGGAACTCTTGGGTTTCGACTACCTGTCGCTGGTTCATCCGGATGACCGGCCGTCCCAGATGCAGCGCAAGTCGGCCCGTGAAAGTGGATCGCAGCAACTGCAGGCGTATGAAATCCACGTGTTGCGCAAGGACGGAAGCATGCGTCTGTTCGAGGTGCGTGCCGACGCGGTCGAATACATGGGCAAGAACGCCTCCACCGGGACCATGCGCGACATCACCGATGCCAGGGAGCAGCAGCTGGCGCTGGAGGCGGCGGAACACCGTTATCGCGCGCTTTTCGAAGATTCGCCGGCCGGCCTGTTCCGAACCGCGCTCGACGGCGCCGTCCTTGAAATCAACGAAGTGCTGGCGCGCATGCTCGGCTATCCGGATGTGGCCGTCCTGCGTTCGGAGATCAAGGACATGCTGCAGGTCTACGCCGACCCGGAGCAGCGCAACGCCATGCTGCAGCTGGCGATCAGCAACGGCTCCTTCAGCCAGATGGAAATCCAGATATGCACGCGTGGAGGTGGCCGCCGCTGGGTCAGCGCGAGCGTCCGCGCCAACTTCGATGGCGAAGGCAAGCCGCAGTCGTTCACCGGCTCGGTGCTCGACATTGATCGCCACCACGCCATGCAGCAGGCCCTGCAAGCCTCGGAGGAGCGCTACCGGACTCTGGTGGAAGACAGCCAAGTCGGCGTGTTCATCATGCGTGGCGACCGCTACACCTACGTCAACCCGGCGTTCGCGGCCATGCTGGGCTATCGCGAGTCCGAACTGATTGGCCTGGACTACCGACAGATCATGGCCAAGGACGCCATCACCGCTTCCGAGGAGCGTGACCGGATGCGCCAGGCCGGGCAGGCGGTAGCGACTGATTTCGAAACCTGCCTGGTGCACCGTGACGCTCATCGGGTGTATGTGCGGGTCAGCATCGGCCCGGTCGAGCTCGACGGCGAGGTTCACCTCACCGGTACCGTGCTCGACGTGACCGGTCAGCACGAGGCCGAGCGCCGGCTGCGTTTCCATGCCAGCCATGATTCGCTGACCGGCCTGCCCAACCGGCTGGTGTTCAATGGCCACCTCACCCAGAGGCTGCGCAAGGCCGAGCAGGAGTCGAGCTACGACTACTGCGTGCTCTTTCTCGACCTGGACGGCTTCAAATGGGTCAACGACAGCCTCGGCCATGGCGTCGGAGACCGCCTGCTGATCGACATCGCCAGGCGCCTGGAAAATCATTTGATCAAGGACATGCTGATTGCCCGCTATGGCGGCGACGAGTTCACCCTGATGCCCGAAGGTCCTTGCGACCAGGAGCGTGCGCTGGAGTTGGCGCGCCGGGTGCTGATGGTGTTCGAGCAGCCGTTCGAGATCAGCGGCCAGCAGGTGTTCTCGGCGGCCAGTATCGGCATCGTCATGGGCCGTCAGGAATACGAATCGCCCGACCAAGTGCTGCGTGATGCCGATACCGCGATGTATCGCGCCAAGGCCGCTGGCAAGTCCGGCTTCGTCATATTCGACGAGACCATGCATCGCGAAGCCCGGATTCGTTTCCAACTGGAAAACGACTTCCGGCTTGCCTTCGAACGCACCGAGTTCCGCCTGCATTACCAGCCGATCATCGACCTCGCCAGTGGCCGGCTGGTTGCGGCCGAGGCGCTGGTGCGCTGGCAGCATCCCAGTCGCGGCCTGCTGGCGCCGGCCGAATTCCTGCCGATCGCCGAAGAGACCGGGCTAATCACCGACCTGGACGCATGGGTGCTGCGCGAGGCCACGCGGCAGCTGTCCGACTGGCGCCAGCGGCATCCGGGAATGGCGCATCTGGCATTGAACGTGAATGTGGATGAACGCCAGTTGGGCTCGGCCGACATCCTCCAAGAGGTTTCGCGCCTGCTGGACGTGCATGGCCTGCCGCCTGCCAGCCTCCGCCTTGAAGTCACCGAAACCGTGTTCCGCACCGGTCGCGTGCTGGTCGAGCAGCGGCTGATGTCGCTCAAGGCGTTGGGCATCGGCCTGATAGTCGACGACTTCGGCACCGGCTACTCATCACTCGAATCGTTCGCCGCTTCGCCCTTCGACGCGCTCAAGGTCGACCAGGTATTCGTGCGCGACTTGGAAACCAACCCGCGCCACCGCGCCATCGTCCGCACCATCATCGGCTTCGCCCGCGACCTCGGCTTGGTGCTGACTGCCGAAGGCATCGAAACCCAGGCGCAGCGCAAGCTGCTGCTGGAACTTGGCTGCCAGTTCGGCCAGGGCTATCTGTTCAACCGGCCGCTGACGCCGGCGGATTTCGAGCTGCGGCTGCAGTGGGCGGTGACTAGTCTTTCGTGAGGTGTCGAGGGTGGTGTCTGGGGGTGTTTTTGCTCGCTCAGAATTGACCAGTTTTTTCCATTTCAGCTGACCACCCATCCACCGCGACAACGCTTATACCAGCTCGGTTTGGGAAGTCGGTAGTGTGGTCAGCCCAAACCGCGCAGCCTGGTCAAATTGACGCGAACATCAACAGCGATTACGGAAATGCAGTCCCCTGCCATCCGTTGAGCCTGCTCAAGCCGACGCGCAATACGCAATACGCAATACGCAAAACGAGGAAAGTACACAGATCTATCGCCTGAGAGCTAAAGGCAAGAGGGCTTTGTGCGCGGTGTTGACGGGGGTTTCCTTGCGGAATGGTTAGGCGCGGGCATATGGACACAGCCGATAAAACATGTACGATAATCCGTACATACGCGGAGATGCCCTATGGACGCCATTACCTACACCACCGCTCGCGCCAATCTGGCCAATACCATGGACAGGGTCTGCGAGGACCATGAGCCCATCATTATTACTCGCAACAGCCAGCAGGCCGTTGTGATGATGTCCCTCGACGACTTTAATGCACTCGAGGAAACATCCTACCTTTTGCGCAGCCCGAAGAATGCGCGCCGTTTGCTTGAGTCTGTCGCCAGCCTCGAAGGCGGCAAGGGTAAAGCGCGGAAGCTAGCCAAGTGAAGCTGATCTTCTCGGAGCAGGCTTGGGATGATTACCTGCACTGGCAGAAGATGGACAAGAAACTATTGGAACGAATAAATGTCCTCATCAAGGGCATTTCCCGCTCGCCATTTGAGGGAATTGGCAAGCCGGAGCCATTGAAGAATGCACTCTCCGGGTATTGGTCCCGGCGCATCAATGACGAGCATCGCATCGTCTACAAGATTACGGATGGATCAATGTTCATCGCTCAGCTGCGATACCACTATTAGCGCCTAACTACTGTAGCGCTGCGACACTCCCCCCCGCGTCAGACTAGTTGTCGCCCCGATAGAATCTCAATCCCGGGGGCGAAAGGACTCATGACGTGCCCCTCCGCGACGGCGTTTTCTTATTGTGTGGTGTTATGTATCGAGCGATGACAGTTGGGTGAAATCCCGCGAGCCGTGCCCTACGCGCCTACAATCCCCGAGACAGTGACGCTGTAAGTTATCCCTCATTTTAGGGCGGCTTTGATTGGAGATCGACATGCCAAAGCCGTTGCGGGTCAGCCCGCCTGAAACCTCTGCATC